>JFJP01027776.1_pt1 | contig 13028 bp, 10 predicted proteins | sample 431651 | NCBI WGS metagenome assembly JFJP01 (sample SAMN02602958, study PRJNA72255) | Microbial mat metagenome, whole genome shotgun sequencing project. | biome: fresh water; feature: sink hole; material: water; isolation source: purple microbial (photo- and chemosynthetic) mats found in...
TTTAATGAGTCCAGCATCATAAAAATTTATGAAGAAAATATTTAGATTTTAGAAGCAAAATTTTAAAAGTTCTTGATTTTAATTATTATTTATTTTTCATCATTCTCCTCCTCCTCTTCTTCATCATCTTCAGGAAAATTACTTTGAAAATTTTTTGTGGATTATCCCATAATTTATTCCTTTTATAATCTAAAATAACCTGATTTTCTTCCTCCAATTAATTTTCGATTTCAAACAACCATTTATGAATTTCACTAAAAATGCGTTTTTCCTCAACATTTTTGAATTGCAGTTCTGGCATTTCTGGATAAACAACTTTAGGTGTATTAAATTTTCAAAAACTCAAAAAAAAACAATTTCTTTCATTAAAATTTTTTTAATTATTAAAAATTAAAGTTTTTTGCGTGTTTTTTGTAATATATAAAAAATTTTTTTAATAAAAAAAAAATTTGATTTTACAAACTGCATTTTGTTATATAAAAAAAATCGTAATAGTCAATGTTTTGTTTAAAAAAAATTCGGCTTTTTTTAATTTTTTTCATACTTTAAAGATTTTTTGCATTCATAATTTATAATAAAACTTCTGTATAACAGAAAACCAAAAGCGCATATATGACTTTATGTCAACTCTTTATCCTTCTTTTTTTAACATTGGCTCTCGCCCACCCTCCAAAATCCTTCTCTTTCAACGACACAAACTTCCTTCTTAACCATCAACCTTTTCAAATTCTATCTGGAGAGATGCATTACCCTCGAATTCCATCATCATATTGGCGTCATAGAATCCAAATGGCTAAAGCTTTGGGTCTAAACACAATTTCATCATATGTGTTTTGGAACTTCCACGAACAAAGCGATAGCAACGGTCAATTTGATTTCACATCTGAAAGCCACGATTTGCGTCGATTCATTGAAATTATTCATGAAGAAGGTATGTATATGATTCTGAGACCAGGCCCTTATGTTTGTGGGGAATGGGATGGTGGTGGTTTGCCGCATTGGCTTTTGCGATATCCTTTGAGGTTTCGTTGTCTCGACAGTATTTATCTACACAAGGTTGAAAAATACATACAAACGATTGCCAGATTGGTCAAAGACCTGCAAATAACCAATGGAGGCCCTATTATAATGGTTCAAATAGAAAATGAATACGGTTCTTATGGTAATGATCATGAATATCTGAAGGTCTTGGAGCATTTATGGAGACAAAACGGAGTAGAAGTTCCTTTTTATACTGCTGATGGTGCTTGGGCTGTTCAATGGAAAGATACATTGCTTGCTGGTAGTGTGACTAATGGGGTTATAGGTATAGATCCAGGTGTCTCAGATGAAAGCTGGGAAGCAGCTGGAGCAATAGCAGAAGCTCGTCATGTTCCGATCTTCAGTTCAGAGACCTATCCCGGATGGATGACACATTGGGGCGAAGATTGGAAAGGAAAATCAATTGAAAATGTGTTAAAAGAGCTCGAATTTTTGTTAAAAAAAGGCAAATCATTCAGTTTTTATATGATTCATGGAGGGACTAATTTCGGGTTTTCTGCTGGAGCGAATTACGATGAAGTGAACGGATTTCAACCACAGATAACAAGCTATGACTATGATGCTCCGATCAATGAACAGGGTGCAGCAACACTGAAATATAAAGAAATGAGAAAAATGATAGAGAAATATAATCCGAACAATAGAAGTATTTTTGAAATTCCACAAGCTATTCCCATTTTGACTTTCAATGAAACCAATGTGAAGGTTTTTGCATCGATTTGGGAGAATTTACCTGAGAAATTCAAAGACGCTCAACCAAAACCAATGGAATTCTATAACCAATATTCAGGAGTGATCATTTATAGGAACAAATTAACAGCACCAGTCAATGGAGCTTTGAAGATCAAAGATGTGCATGATTTTGGATCAGTTTATTTGGATGATAAATTGGTTGACACAGTAAATAGAATGAAGGACCCTAAAAAAATAGTTAATATAAATCAAGGAAAAAGTGGTAGCAAGCTTGAAATCCTAGTTATGGCAATGGGAAGAGTGAATTTCGGAGAAGAAATGCTTGATCATAAAGGAATTACCGAATATGTGATGTTAGGGGGATTGAAATTAATGGATTGGGAGGTTTTTTCTTTGGATTTAAATGAGAAATATATAAGAAGATTGAATCCTTTGAAAGATGAAAAGTTAAGGCAGAAACCAGGCCTGTTTTTCCAAGGAAGCTTCTATATTAGCGAGATCGGGGATACTTATATTGATTTGAAGAAATTCAAAATAGGTGCTGTTTGGGTTAATGGGTTTAATTTAGGGAGATTTTTGAGCGAAATAGGGCCACAAACTAGCTTATATTGTCCAGGAGCTTATTTAATGAAAGGAGAAAATAAAGTAATTATTTTTGATTTGTATCAAGTGGACGAAGCCTCGATTAAAGGGATTAGTGGTTTGGCTTAATTTATCTCTTCAGATGAATGAGTTTTAACATATTTTAATTAAAAAATTCAATAAAATAAACAATTTTTTTGCAGTAAAGCAATTTAATTTTTGAATGAAAATTAAAAAATTACATAAAAAGAAATTGAAATTTATACATAACCATTCCAAATAATCCGCCCATAAACCCAGTTCCTAATAATCCTTTTGGTCCCATTACTTCAATAACATTTTAATTAATTTCAATCAATAACATTTCTTTGAAAAAATTACCATTTATTGAGATAATCATCGAAGTGAATGCCCCTGCAAAAAAAGAATTTATCCCATCATCTCGTTTTCTCAACTATTTATTCCTAAAATAAACTTTTTTTTATTAATAAATCAACTTTTTCCATTTGGCATTCAAAAATCGAGAAAAAACATCCAAAAACAGCAAATCCTCTACTCATAGACAACATCCTTTTGAAATCTTTCTTTTATTTTGAATTTTCTTTTAACAATGAATAATTTTCAAAAATTTCATACCCTCAAAGCTTTTTTTGTTGATTGTCTTACGTTCCCAATCAGCTCGACGTCTCTGAATTCCATAGCGTTCATAAATAAAGCCATAACAAATCCCATTGCTCCCCCTCCAACAGTCACCATTGCAGCCTTTAACAAACAATTTGTTTCCATAGGGCTAACCCTTTCTAAAATTAATTCACATAAAAACACAAATTTATTTTGTTTTTTATGAGTTTTACTATAAGGGTTTTTCACAGGGACTTGCTTTACCTCTCCCATTTCGTCAACTACCGCAAAAATATCTTTAAATTCAGTCATTTTCACAAAAAATTCCTTTTTAATTTCTTTTATTTTTAATTAAAAAAAAACAATACCTAAAAACAAAAAAATACTATTTTTTTATTTAAAAAATATTTTTTTAAAAAACAAATATTTTCTATTTTCCAATGATTTAATCATTTATCTACTTTCAATTAAACTCAAATATAAACAAATTCATAATTATTCCGTACTAAATCTATAGGTATCACTTCCACAATCCCTATAAATATTATCACTGATCGCAAGTTTTATCCTATTCAAAAATCTTCCAAATTCACATTTTCCCACTTCTTTTCCACATTTCATTTTCAAAGGTTCATCATTAAACCATGCTTTTATGAACCAACTACCGACTCTCAACCTATTAATATCTTTTTTCTCCATCATAATTGATAAAAAAGCATTAATTTGTCTATCTCTTCCTGAATAAAATGCGAATTTCAACTCTTTAAACTCAGGAATATCTGAGTTTTTAATTTTCATGGTCATTTTCAGTATAATATCCTCCAATAAAAGACTTAAACTCGCTTTTAAAGCTAAAGGTTCTTTTTCATACACAAAATACATTACATAAACATAAGCTTCTTTCAACTCGTTCAACAAACTTTCATTGTCAAAATGTAAGTAATAACCTCTTCTATGATACTCGAGCGAAGCCCAAAGATCATATATATCCTTCACAGATGAAAAATTCATATTATTCGGATTTAAAGTAAAATTCCAATCTCTTTCCAAAATTTTAGATAAACTCGGGAAGAAATTTTTCTTCCAATCATTCATAATTTTTTGAATTTCTGGACTTTCCATTATTTTCTCAATTTTTAATGCTATTTTTGGACAATATGCTTTTTCATACCCCTGAAAAAATAAATCTTCCCTTGTATTTATCTGATTTATCATCAAGATCCCAACTCCATGCAAAGTAGCAGGTGTGCTCTTTGTCTGAAATCCGAACAAAACTTCTTTTTGGCTCATATTAAAAGGCGGAAACATGCGTTCTATTTCCTCAGTAAGTAATTCAGGTCCACTGTTATCTGGATAAAGCCCTAATAATTGTGATGCGGCTGATGAAAAGGTTCGAACAATAGAAGTGGCATATACTTTGACTTCTAATGTATTAGGAGTTATGGTAGCTGGAAGGAATGCTTGTGCTTTTATATATCGTTGACGAAGCTCAGTGCCTATGAGAAAATGCTGATATAATCCTTCAGGAGTGATTTTCTTTTTTCCTTCAGGGAAAATCAATGGATTATGATAGTTTTCAGGAGAACGTGCCCCGTGACGAGAATATTCAATAAGAAGAACTAGTTTAGACTGTGTTATCGAGAGAAGAAGGAAAAGATATAGAAATTGAAGCATTTTTTGAGGGGTCTTAATAAGAAATTAAAGGAAATTATTATAAATTATGAGGGATTATTTAGCAGATTATTGGAGTTTTTTTGTATGATGGGTAAGAATACACCATCATTGAAATGAAATATTTAAGGAAATTTATATCTTTATGTGCTTTATATACAATCGTAAGCAGTTTTCTAATGGAAGGGTCTAGGTCTAAGAGCTTGAAAAACCGTAAAACTGCTACTTTTTGTTTTTTTTGATCGGAAATTTCGGTGTTGTAAAACGCCAGAAAATCGAATTTTTCTTCCAAAAGCTTATAAACACTATTAAGACCTTCATATAATTTTTGTGGGTCCTCACTGCTTTTATATAAGTAAAATGTCATGATTTCGATGCTCAACAGAGATTTCTTCATTGGTAAAGTCCCATTTGCTGTGAAGAACTGAAGCCAATTATTCATAGAAAAATTTGCCAATAACACAAATAACTCGTTATTGTTAGACTTGAAATCCAAAGGAATCATTGGTATTGGTTCGTTTTCTTGTAATAATCGATTTTTATCATTAAAATAACCCAGGTTCTTCAAAGCCAAGATCATTTGTTCTATTAAAGTGCCCTAGTTTTTTAGAAAAATGACCAGTTTTTCAAGAGAAATAAAGACTTCAGGCAGGAAATAATTTATTAAGTCCAGAGTTATACTATAACAGAAACCTTCTAATGCAAAAAGGGCCAATATCTCCATAATTTCCTCCCGTTTTTTATTAACTAATCTTAAAAATAAAAGAAGATTAAGGAGTTTTTATGGCTAAATTCACTTACTTCCATCGGTATACATTCACTGAACCTTCAGGTTTTAAATGGCAAATCATCTCGTAATTTATAGAATTAGTTCTTAGAAAATAAGGCTTTATGTCTGTATTAACCAAATCCCAATGAATGTTCATTATCTTTTGTTTTTTTTGAAAAATAATGAAAATTATAAAAAAAAGACTTGGAGATGGAATAATGGCATCTGAATCTTAGAAAGGGGAAATGAACCGTCTTGATATTTAAAATCCATCAGAAAAAGCATTTTGGCTCGTTTTATATCATTTTGCCTGCAAATTCTTTGAAAACTCTTGTTCAGATTTTTTAAAGAATAAGCAAACATTTTTTTGATTAATTTTTTTTTATACAAAAAAAAAATGAATTTTTAATAAAAAAAGAAATTCTTCATAAAAAAAAAAATTGTTTCAAAATAAAAATAAACTCAATTTTCCAAAAAAACCCAATTTTTTGAAAAGATTTTTATAAATCTTTACAAAAAAATATAATTCCAAAAAACAATAACTCCCCTTTATTTCTTCTTCGGTTTCGCTTTTGGTTTAGGCTTCAACTCATTGATCTTATCTTTTACCTCATCCACAAGCGGATCATTAACCTCCTGTGTCAATTTCTTTCTGATCTCGAGTGAATTCGCATAATATTGTCTAGCTCTAACAATATCACCTTCTTCTTCAGCTAAAAATCCTAAATCTGTATATATCCTATCAATTTCCATCCATTTATTGCCTATTTCCTTGTATTTTTCTAAAGAATTACCATAAGCTTTTCTGCTTTCTTTATATTTCTTCAATCTACCATTAAGAGCTCCTACTGTATAATGATGCATAGCCAAAGCTTCAGTTTTCTCAGGGAATTCCTGTATCATTTTCTTTATAAGTGGCTCATTATTAGAAGCGATTGTTAAAGCTTCTTCATATTTCTCCAATTCCCCCATTACACTAGTCATTTGGCTCATAATATGGCTTTTAAACATCAGGTTTCTATTAATATTTTGATCCATTTTCCCCAATCCTTCATTAATTCTGATTAATAATTTCAAAACATCTTCGAATTTCTGATCAGCAAGTAAAAATTCCGCTTTCTTATTCAAAATATGTAAAAACACAAAGGTATCTTCTGTAGGGTGAGTCTCATTGAATTTCTCAACATCATCAATCAATTTTAAGCCATGATCCTTCTCATTTAACTCTAAATGAACATTCGCTAACCCCCCGAAAATCATATACATTAACATCTCATATTCCTTTAGGTACAATTCATTGTATTTTTTCTCAGGTTTTTCTTCAATAAATTTCCATAAAAGTTCTTTTGCTTTAATGAATAATTGCCTTGCTTCTGCCAATTTTTGAGAGCTAGTCTTTACTAAAGCCTGATTAAACAAACCTCTTGCCAAATAAAAAACATCATTAGAAAACTTCACTGTATTGATTTCCTGTTCTATGGTTCTTTCAGCCAAATCGAAATTCTTTTCACTTAAAGCCATTCCAGTTAATTCTTCACAACATTCATAAGTATGACTCATGAAATCCCTTGCGTTTTGCTCAGAAAAATCCAAATCTCCTTTGAATAAAGCAGTAAACATCTGAATATTCTCTGATAAAACCACTTTTCTTCTCACATTGTTCTGTCTTCTACCATATATTTCCATCAAATTACCTGAGATATTCGCCATTTGATAACAGGTTTTCACTAGAGCTTCGCCTCCTAACCCTATATATGTAGAGAATAAGGTCTTTGCATGAGTATAGCCTTCATTTAACGCATCTAAAGCAGCTTCATCATTGTTCATCCCCTTATATAATTGTCCGAGATTCAAATAAACATCAACAAAGTCTTGCTCTTTTACCGCATGTTTCAAAGCTTCATCATAATAGAACAAAGCTTCAGTGAATTTTGATTCCAAATAATGCCCATAACCAAGGTTTCGAAGGTCTTCAAATAGCCCTTTATCGTAATTCTCTCCATAGAGTTGTTTTTTTATCTCGTAGATCGTTGTTGCAAAATTCAGAAAATTTGCGAATTCTTTCTTTTCTATGGCTGATTTCAAGCCTTCTTCGCATTCTTTCAGTAGTTTTTCGTTGGCTTGTTTTGTCTCTTCTGATGTTTTTTCATTCTTAATTTCTTCAGAAAACTGCTTCCTTGGGTTTTTAAAGAAGGAATGAAGCCTTAAAGCGCGTATAGGGGCACGTGGCTTGAAAATTGTATGTATAGGAGTACATAACTGCAAAATAGTAGGTTTTTTCTGCGTAGAAGTCGAAGTTTCTATGAAATCATGTATGGGAGTACAAGACTGAAATTCACTGTGTATAGGTGTACATGAAGTGAAGGAGTTATGAAAAGATTTAGGCAGAGTTTTGCAATGAATCCCAATAATTTTTCTGAGCATTTTATCGATTTTTGGTTTTTTTTATTAATAAATTAAAAACAAAGTCCAGAAATTTATTTTTATTAGATATCTATTGTTTTAACTCTTTATTTATTATATAATCAATAATCCAGTTTAATAGAGCTGTGCTTTTTAACAAATACCTTCTTTTTTCTTAATAAAAATACCACAAAAAACAAAATCCCAACTGACACAAATAGTGAATAATGTTCCATAAAACACTAATAAATCTCCATAACTCAACTTCTCAATAAAAGGGTATATATGATATCCATAAACATTCCTATGAAAAGCCTGTATCGCCATATACACAACAATTATAACACAAAAAGATTTAAATTTACCTATTCTTGTCAAATATACCTTATTTTCATAAAGTCCGAGCTCCATAGCTAAAACAGCAAAATTACCCCCATGTAAATAAAACGCTAAAACTTCAGGAGTCCAATTATAACCCTCAGGAAACAAAAGATCTGGTTTAAATAGTCTTAAACCCCAATAAGTCAGCATCACAACAGCTCCTAACCCTTGTATTAATTGGAAAAGAGTGTGAATATGTGAAGGATATCGCGTTTTTAGCCCATAAACTTTACTTTTCATGTATTGGAAGTCATAATCTAAAGCCATTAGACAATATAAACAAACGAGACTGTGGGTTAAAACCGTTAAATAGCAGAAATTCTGAAGAAGATATAGAGCTTCATCATAGATGCAGTTCCAATAAAGCATATAAAGGTTAAGAAAAGCCTCCAAAATGTGATAAAAGAGGATAAATGTGTTTTTATTGAACATAAGATCTTTTTTTTTAATTTTTCGATAAAAACTTAATTAATTTAAAAATTTATTGGTAATTTATCGATCAAATTCTTTTGTAAATTCAGCTGGTCTTTCTTTAAAGAACGCCCGATAAAACGGATTTTTTGGTAAAATCGCTGTAAATGACCACAATCTTCTCCACAAGCTCGATGTTTTTCTCGCAAATCCCTATAAATTTTTGTGAAAAACTCCTCATTTGTGTTGGATTTCCCAGAAAAATCCCCCCAATTCTCTTGATCTATATTACGAAAAGGATATTTATAAAGAAATTTTTTGCGAGCGAAGTTCGAATCTTCTTCGAAATATCCATTTTCTTTTGTATTTTCTAATAAATCCTCATAAAAAGGAACCTGATAACAATCGAATTCTTTATCTCTGGGTGTTTTTGTTGTGAGATTCTCTAAAAAAACCTTTGATTTTGGCTGCGTTTTTGACCATAAACATGGCCGAGGATCACTAAAAGGCTCAGTTTCTGTTCGAACTCTTAAATGACTAGGCTTTATTAGGTGATTTTGTGGGGTTTTATCAGGAGTTAATGATTTTATTGCCTCTTTTTCGATGGTTTTTTGCGATTTATTGGGAATTTGAAGAGATTCTCGCATGAAAACTTCAGAAGTTTGTGGTTTTTGTGAGAATTTAGTCAGGGTTTTATTGATATTTTGAGGGGTTTTATTGATATTTGATGTATTTTTTTTGATATTATTGATATTTTGAGGGTTTTTATTGATATTTGAATTATTTTTATTGATATTATTGATATTTGGTGGAGTTTTATTGATAAAATTGTTATTTATTGGAGGTTTATTGATGATAGGTGGTGTTTCAAGCAGCTTTTTTTGCAGAGTTTTCAGCTGTTTATTCAGAGATTCGCTTTGCTCTTGTGTTTCTTCTAATGTTTTCAAAAGATTTTTCTGTTTTAAAGCTTCGATTTTTAAGTCTAATTCTTGGTTTTCTAACAAAAAATCGAGGTTTTTATCAAGAAAACCCTTATTTTCATAGTTATTAAGCTTTATAAGCCATTTTTCAAGATTTTTAGGTATTTTTGGCTCATTAACAGGCTGTATCGTGATTTTATTTGGCTCATAATCAACATTTATACAACTTCTTCGCATCTTCTTCAAATTTGGCTTGTTTTCTTCAGTTTTTAGTTGAAGAAAACTATTTTTTTTAATCATTTTTCTCTTAATTTCTTCATTATTTTCTATAGTTTCTTTTAGAGTTTCTTGTTCTGCAGCCAAAATATCTTGTAATTTGGTGTTTTCACTCTCTAAATAAGTAATTTTCTCATATAAACCCTTTATTTCTTCATTTTGTCCTTTGATATTCTCATAAAGCTCTTTCTCTTTTTCTTCAGCTTCTATGTCTTTTTTTTCATTATCACCCTCTTTATTTCTCAAAATCAATCGATTTATCTGATCTTTATCCACATAAAGACCTAATTTCTCTAATAAATCAATGTTTTCTTTCTTATAATATTTCACTTTATTCTTTTTTCGCAATAAAATTAACTCCATTTCAGAGAGGTTTTCATTGAGTTTTTCTTTATTTTCTCCAGAAATCTTCACTTTTTTCTCTAATTCAATGATCTTCCCATTCAAAAAATCAGTCCTTTTGTAATAAAAATCCAATTTATTCGTTAATTCACCCTTTTCTTTTGTTAAATTCGCTAATAATTTTCGCATTCCTGGTATAGAATTCGGCTTTAAAGGATCTTCTAAAATATTTTCTAATGAATCTGAAGGAAAATTGCCTTCTGTTTGAGTTTCTTGCTCGGAAAGACAAATTATCATTTGCTGTTTCTTTTGTGTAGTGATGATCTTGTGAAGAAAACGCTTATGGCCTTGAATTAAACCGGTTTTTATCTCTTCAAATTTGAAGTCTATTTTGGTAAGGCTCGCTTTTTGATTACTTTGCTTCTCTTTTTTTTTTTATTAATAAAGGAAAAATTCATTTTTTGATAAAAAAAACAATGTGATAAAAAATCAAAAGAAATTTTGTGATAAAAAAACAAAAGAAATTCTTCATGAAAAAGAAAAGAATTTAGTGATAAAATAGAAAATTAAATTTACCTTCTATGATAAATCGCTTGAAATCCGAGTTCGATTCTCGATTTTCCGTAAAAAAACCCTGCAGAAATTTCATAACTCCTGAAGCAGTGATATTTTTGAAATTTTTGCGATTTTTGATGAAAGTATCGATCTCATCCCTGGAACTCTTATAATTCAACAGCATTTCTTCCAATTCCAATCCTTCTTTTTCAAGAAAAAACTTTGCTTTTTCTAGTTTTTCGAATCGATTCATGTCTTCTTTCATATAATACTGATGTCTATAGTCCAATTTTTCTAATAAATTGACCACACAAACCAAGAAATCTTCCGAAATTAACACTTCATTTGGTTTTTTCTGGTTTTCTTCTTTATTTACAATGTCTTTCAAACGGAGATTTTGCTGATGGTATTGTAATAGGTAAAAAAGTTGACTTTTATAGGATTGGAATAGTTTTAAAAAGACTTTTGACAGGGAATCAAGTCCTTTTGATTGAAGAATATGAAGGAGTTCGATCAGACAAATTGAATGAATTGTCTGCAACTGTTTCAGGAAACTGATAAATTTGGGGAGATTTGATGGTTCATCTAAGTTTTTATGGGTGGCTTTTTGTAAAATTTCGAGAAGTTGAAGGAGTTTTAAGAGTTTTTCATCAAGAATATCAGGAGTTTCTATGAGATTGATCATTATTATAAGGGAAAATTGGGGGTTTTAATAAGAATTTATATTTGATTTTTAATTGTTTTTCATTAGTTTTTAATTGTTTTTCAATAGTTTTTATTTGTTTTTCATTGTTTTTTCATTTGTTTTTTTTATTGCTATATTTATAAAAAATTGGTATTTATTGTGATTTTAATGACCATTCCTTCTTGGGAATCCTTCCAATCCTTTCAATTTCTTTGTGAAAAACGCAAAAATATCCAATGGCGATACACCAGCTCACAAGAACCAAAGTTGAATAATCAAACATTGCGACTAAATAATAAGCCAAAGAACCAGTCCACATCCCACCTAAATTATGAATAGAATTCAAAAAAGTTAAATAGGTTCCTCCCATATCAGCATCACTAATTCTATTAGCAAAACCCCCATAGATCACGAACATTCCTGTTTGAATAACAATACTAAAGGCATTTCCTATAGTAAAAAGCACTAAATATAAATCACTTTCTGAATAATAAGTGACTAATAAGTATAAAAAAACGTTATCTATCAGTTTTAAGAGATAAAGCCTTAAATATATCTTCATTTCTGAGCCTTTTCCATTGCATTTTCCTGCGATAAAACTAATGAAAAAACTCAAAGGGATTAAAGCCGTTAGAATATTCATCAGAGTTTCTTTAGAAAAGCCTTTTTTTATCAGATTTACATTGAAAGTATTCAGGACTATTGAAAAGCCTATTCTCCAGAATAATAGATGAAATATCAGGAATTTCAGGTTTTTATTCTGAAAAAAACCTTTCAATGATTTCACCACTTGCCAGACTGTAAGGTTTTCGTTCATTTCTGGGTTTTTCTCGCTTTTAAACACATGTACAATAACAGTTATCGTGAAAATCAAAGCGGATATGATAAAAAAAAAGGTTCTTATCTGAAGTATCGGCGTTTCTCTCGGTTCAGAATATAGAAAATTATTACAGAATTTTACTGAATTCAATTGAATAAAAACACTGCTTCCTACAATATTCCCCATCATTTGTCCAATACTTTGTGCAACAGAACCCCATATTAAATGACTTTCTTGTAATAAAGTCAATTGCCAGCCATCAACCGCTATATCTTGTAAAGAAGCCAAAAATACCATAAAAAAGCCTATAGCAGTAATCGTCAAAATCTCTTTGTTATTAATAAGATCCTCTATATAGAAACCAGCGATAAAGAACATTAACGATAAAATATATTGACATGGAATTATATACGATTTTCTTTTGCCGAAAGATGCGATAAAATGGGCATCTTCGAAAGGAGCAAACAGGATTTTCAAGGCAAAAGGGTAGCTAAAAAACGTTAACAGGCCTAATGCCTTGAATTCAGCACCTTTATCGAGAAGAAGAAAAGGGATTGAAGAATCAAAAACTCCTAAAGGGATTCCTTGTATGAAATAAAGACTTAATAGTATCAAAATCCCGAGTTTATCAGTGGAATTTAATGGTGATTTATTTAGGTGAATTATTGATGTTTGTTGTTTTGGTTCATGTACATAGGACATTTCTAAGGGATCATAAGGGGTTTTATTCATTGAAAAAAGAAAAATTTTAGTTTGAAATTTAGATTATTTTAAAGGTTTTAATGCTTTTTAATGGGTAAATAAATGTATGACTCTTTAACGAAATATCAGAATTTTCTCGCTCTAATACTTGCCATC
>JFJP01039635.1_pt1 | contig 13028 bp, 9 predicted proteins | sample 431651 | NCBI WGS metagenome assembly JFJP01 (sample SAMN02602958, study PRJNA72255) | Microbial mat metagenome, whole genome shotgun sequencing project. | biome: fresh water; feature: sink hole; material: water; isolation source: purple microbial (photo- and chemosynthetic) mats found in...
ATTACAACTGTGGGTTGATAGTATAAATAGGGCGGAAAATCTGATACTACCTGTGTATCAAAAGGCAGAGATTGAGATATTGCCGTATTTATTGTTTTTAAATCTGACATTGAATAGGTTCCGATGCCAGTGGTAAATCCCACTTTTAAATCCTGAGAATAAATATAGTTATCCAGAGCCAGAACTAAAACTAATAGAAATAATATCTTATTCATATATTTTAATTAATAAAGTATAATAATCCTTTTCTGTTGACAATAGTATAATTTATCAGGATGCAATTATCTGTCCAGATAGTCGGATTTATATTTACCTGTATGTCTTTAAGTAAGGAGCCGTCAATAAAACTACGAACGTATAAATGGCCACTGCTGTATGTAAGAATCTCTTTGTTATAATAGTCAATATTCATCAGGTAACTGTCAGTAAGTGCGAAGGCATATACAGTGGATAAATTGCTGCAAAGCTTAACTGAGAGTTTCGCGCCATCCCAAAAAACGACATGATCCGGGTTTATCGGATCGAAATCAAAGTATTTTATATTGTTAGTTAACGGGGCTTTCCAGGTGTTTTTAAATTGTGAGCCCGAAAATTGAACCAGGCGTATTGAATCATCTCTTACAAAAAAGTAATCACCCCTGGAGGAGATTTTCAGAGGAGCGAGGTTATAAGCATAATTCTTGTTTTCGTAGTGGCCAAGTACTGATGAAGTGTTAAAATCATACATTTCAAACCCCTTACCATTTAAGCTCCTTAAAACTCCAGTGCCTATATCTGATACTGGTACCGGAGGTCCAAATCCACCTGTAATACTTTGTAACTTGTGAATGGAGTAATTCTTTAAGTTGCTGCTATTTGCGAGCATTACATTATAGTCGCAATCCACGTACACAGTGAGATAATTTCCTGAGGGAGATCCTTGCATACTTATAAAATTGCACATTGAGCAACCGGCAGGTTTATATCCTAACTGTTCAACCACTCGTTTTTGTGAAACGGAATACCTTAAAATACTGTCACAATTATTTATATAAATAAATTCATCTTTATTTACCTGGAAGAAATTGGTTGGGTTTGATTTAACAGGAAATGGGAATCCCAGTATCCCATATGTACCGGATTCATAATTATAATGATCGCTGGTATTGTATTGATAATTGATCCTCTTGGGAACAAGTCGCAGCCTGAAGTACATTATGTCGCCAAAACCTGCTTTTATTACCCGGTACGTAGTGTCGGAAGGGTTTTGTGTAGATTTTACCCTGTTTTCATAGTCGTAACTTCCTTCTGGTCTCTGTAAGATTAAAAAAGTATCTACAGCATTATAAAATTTGCTTTTAGTCCATTTAACGGTATATCGATTTGAATCTCCGACCGAAAAATATACTTCTGGTAAATCTGCTTCGATGAAATAATCATAGTCGGAAGCAATAGTATTGTTTTGTGTATTTACTTTAATACTGTACCAACTCCTTTCGCCTACATAGGTACTATCAATAAATTCCGTGGTTGTTACCCTTTTAATTTCCTGGTCTTCCGAAAAATTACCATGTTTGTAAATTATATATTCTTTAAAATCGGATGCGCGGTATTTTGACCAGGTAATATGCAACAAACCATTTCTCACAGTTGTTTTAATGTCAGGGTTATAATATTTGTCGATGGTTAATACCCATGATTTTGACGATACAAATCCTTCAGCTCCAAGGGATTCAGCAATGCTTCCCGTTCCTGACCCTGTGAATACTTCTATATCCATGCTATGGATTCCTGCGGATAATTGGGTACTATTTATAATGAATGTACCATTATCAGAATTAGTGCGCGAATTCTCCTGGCCATCAATCAGCAATCTTACTGCTCTGATTGCTTGATTATCAGAACTGAATTTGAAATTAACTTCCTTATCCGCATAAAGGTAAATGCTGTCGTCGGTGAGATTTAACTCAACTGTTTGAATGTGGGGAGGTGCAACATTTTGATTTACGGTTCGGTTGTACACACCATTTGGTTCATATTCACAAGAATATAATAATATTACTAATAGTGTTAATAGTAAAATCGTGCTTTTGTGCATATAAAATAGTTTAATAGTGGATTATATAATGCTTGTTGTTAATTAGGATAACGCTGTACTAATACTATTACAGCTAGCAAATATATTTAAATTTCCAGAATATAAACATACGCAAATTAAAATCAAAAAGAAATTTCCACCGCCCCCATCGCTGGTTTTCGCCTGGACGCGTCTGAAAATAAGACGCGCGCGAACCGGGGTAGTGGCGTCATATACTGGAGGTGGCACATTTAATTCCGATTCTACGCCCATGGTACCAAAATGACCTTCAAAATTCAGTTCGCCTTGGTAGAGTTGTTCCAAGTTGTTGGTAAGCCTGTTGTACCTCCAGAAATCCAGTGCAATGACACTTGGAACCTTTTTGCCGCTGAAAAGATAAATGTAATCGCCACTGGTCCACATCGCAGCCGATCTTCGGTCGCCTGGGTAATTCCTGTAATGTTCAATATTTAATCCTTTGCTATACCCATAATTGTATGTAGCCAGGTATTTCCCTTTTTTAAAGTTCCAATTATTATTTGCAGGCTGATAGGACCACAATTCACTGTTACCGTTCTGGCTACCCAGAAAAGCCTCCAAACAACCAGAATTTACCCTCTGGATCAACTACAGCCGAAGCCTCACTACGACCAATTGGCCAGTTCTCATTGTTGTCAATGCCTGTTATACCATATTCGGAGCTGTAATCATCTGTAATATTGCTTCCGTTTACCCAAATCCATTGGTTTTGTTGTGCCAGTAAAACGATTGGTACCATGAAAAGTAATAATAAAAAATAAATCTGTTTCATAGAGTTGGTTTAGTTATAATGTATAGTTGCTATATCTTTTTAACTGAACAAAGTACTTTAATTAGTATTTGCTTGAAGAAATCAAAAGTAGAATAATAACAATAGCCATCGAATGCTTGGGAGACGAATTTTAAAAAACATTCCACAACTTTCCATTTGTTAAAGCCTTTAAAAGCTAGGCTTTTAATCAACACTAGATTGCAATAGGTTGTTAATTCATTTTTGCTTTCATTTGTGCTGAAATTTAATCCTATGAAACTAAAATTTATTTTACTTTTTTTGTTCCAATTCTATGTTCTTAGCACATACTCCCAGGAACAGTGGCAGTGGTTAAACCCCAAACCTTCAGGATTCCATAACAAGGATGTCTGTTTTATTTCCACTGAGGTAGGGTTTATTGTTAATTCATCAGAGATCCTCATAACTTCCGATGCTGGTAACACCTGGTCAAAACATAGAGAAATCTCATATGGGCTTGATATTGAATTTTCGGGTTCAACTGGTTATATTATGGGGCAGTTCAACATCTATAAATCAAGTGACGGAGGAATGACCTGGAATATTCTTAGTGGTATAGTAGCAAATAATTTCAAAAGTATAGAAGTAGTTAGCCCCGATACCATAATTTTATCAAACCAGAATTCTCTGTTTAAGACTTTTGATGGCGGCCAGAATTGGCAAAGTATTGTTATTAATGTTCAGGGACATGGCTTGAAAGATATCAGTTTCGTCAACTCCAGGCTAGGCTTTGGAACAGGTGATGGTGCTTCTGTTCACAAGACAATCGATGGTGGATTGACCTGGACTGCTGTTTACCCAGCTACACCAACATCATGGTCATTGGATAAAATATATTTTGTTAATAAGGATGTTGGTTTTGCATTCTGCGACAGTTGGATCACTAATCTAAGGACTAATGATGGTGGAGCAACCTGGACCTCATTTGAGAATATGCAAACTATCAAATCTATACAATTTCTGGACGACTTGAACGGTTTTATTGGTGGCGAGCATGGAGTTTTTTATACAACAACGGATGCCGGTGCAACCTGGAGTCCATATAATGGAGCATACATAGGTGGTGAGGATATTTATGGTTTGTTCTTTACCAATATAGATACAGGTTATGCTGTTGGATCGAGCGGCAGAATAAAAAAGACGAGCAATGGCGGTCTTACATGGCAGATTTATAGTCCCACTTATAGAGATTTAAGGGGTTTGGCCTTTACTTCAAATGAAACCGGTTATTGTATGATGGGGGGTAATCTTTTAAAAACAACCGATGGCGGGATAACATGGAATTTAGTTCCTTCCATGATTGATGGTTGGTTCATTTCAATAGATTTTGTAAATGACACGATCGGGTATGCTCTTTTCGACGTTTATCAGGAACAGCTATATAAAACCACTAATGGAGGCACTTCGTGGGTATATGTTCCCCTTGATTATCCGCTCTCAAGCCATGATATGATGGCGATTGATTTTATCAACGCTGACACCGGATTTTTAACAGGAGGCTATAGCTCATCGTATTTACAAAAAACAATGGATGGTGGTCAAACATGGGTCAAAATCGCAGCAGAGTCTTTCACAAACATTAAGTTCGTTAATGATAGTATTGGCTATGGTTTAAAAGGCGGTTTAAGTTTTTTTCGCACTAATGACGGAGGTAGTACCTGGACATCGGTTTTTGAATCTTACTACCATGATTTAAATTCATTCACTTTTTGGGATGAAAATACCGTGTACCTGATCGGCGACGAGCGAAAATGTTATAAATCAAATGATAGAGGCACGACATGGGAAATTATGGAATTGGAATACGATGATTATGAGTACATTAAATTCAGAGACAAAAATATTGGCTATATTATTGGCGACAATCTGTATAAAACTACGAATGCAGGTTATTCCTGGCAAAAAGTGACTGTGCCTTTGTCGAATATAACTTCTTCTCAAATTGTAATCACGCCAAATGATAATGTATACCTGGCAGGGACAAATGGAATGATGCTTGGAAGTCATGTAACCTTTGATTCTATCTCGCTTGCTTCACTTCCTGCAGTAAATATAACACACGATAGCGCTGTTTTAATGGGCGCTGCGGCATCTAATTGCATGTATTCAATCGAAAACCTTAAATTCCGCTTTTCACCATGGGTAAATAACATCTTTGAGATTGATGCCACTCCACATAACACAAGCCCGGGCTCAGTAACCCGGCTTTCGGCTTTACTCACAGGCCTTAAACCCTTAACACAATATAACTTCTGGATTACAGGCACATCAAATGGAATTGAATATTTTAGTGAGAGCAAATCTTTTTATACACTTGAGCAACCGCAAGGAATTTCGGAGAACAAATTTTCGACTATTGACTTATACCCTAATCCTACATCAGGTATTGTTTCAATAAATTCTTCTGAACCTGTTACTTCTGTCGAACTAATGGACAATACTTGCCGGATTCTAAATTATTACGGGACTGTAAATTCTATTGATTTATCCGCCTTATCATCCGGAGTATATTTCCTGAGAATTCATTTAAAGGATAATATAGCGGTATTGAAAGTGATAAGGAAATAGCCTAATAGAGAATTCGATTTATCGATTTTTAGTTAACCTTTTCACTGAATTTGGGATTGAAATCTAGCGTGTTATATAGTTAGATAGAAGAAACGCTCTAAATGCCCAGGCTGCACCAATCTGATATATCAAATCTAAATCAAAGAATAAGAGTATTTTGATAAGTCAGAAATAAAACGGCGGAACGTAGTCAATGTGATCGGCGCATTATAATTTGAAGATAAAACGTTTGTTGAGGTCGTTTGAAGATGGTCGCAATAAAATTACTAAATAAAATAATAAAGCCTTCAGGGAGGGAAAAACCCTCAGATTAGACTATATCAATTTTGCATTTAATGCACTTTTAATGCAAGTAACCTTATTTTTAGCGTAATTCAACTTACGCTAACTAACTAGAAAAGAGAGTAATTCTTGAATGTTTTATTGTTTAATTTCTTAAGATAGCCAATCCACAAACTCGGAAAGCTTTTTTTCAACCTTTTTAATATATGCTTCTGAGCCTATTTCAATACCCATGCCTGTCACAATTACTTTCTGCTTTCCCCAAAGCTTGTCGATAGTATCACCGTATTTGCATATCCACCTATCCCGGCAAAAACAATCCTCTTCAAATCGTTTCACGTTTTCATCTCTTGTTTCGCCACCAGAATTGATATTATGAAAATCATATTCTAAAGTACTGTCTTTCGGAAAACCGATTATGTCTAATACAATGTCGAAGTTATTGACACAGATATGTTTCAAGTAAATGCCTTTTGTTGCTAAATCATCAATATAACACTTCTGTTTAAATTCTTCTAATAATAAATTAACTAAATGCTGCTTCATAATTTTTTGCTGCTTGTTTGAATTGTTTATAAGTATTGGTTTGTTATATGTGCTCGTGGCTATTGTTGTAAGTATCGTCTTTGAAAACATGTCACTTTGATCTTTTCCGCGATAACGGCGCTTTCTTTTTATTTATATCCTTAGCTAACTTCTTTATTGCCTTCTCCTGGTTGTTGTATAACTTGTTGAGGCTAAAATCAAGCAAAGTATATGTGTCTAACACATCGTCCTTTGTTAAAGCATCATAATGGCTGCCGGAATTCCCTATCCATTTTATAGCTAAAAGAGAGTGCCCAATTTCCGGAAATTTCGCCCCTGGTTCGCACGCGTCTTTATTTCAGACGCGTGCGGGTACATTTTTTCTCCACTTCTAATGCTATATATCGTTCCGGCATTTAATATTTAAATTTAGCAACTTAAACTCGTATTTTTCTCCCCGCACGCGTCTGAAAATAAGACGCGCGCGAACCGGGAATATAATTTTGATTTGATGCTGCACCTCAGCAAAAAAATACAATGTTAGTTTTACCGCAGTCCTTTTACGTTATCAGGTGTTAGGCTCCACGGCTATCTCCGTGGTTATGAGCCATAACAGGCAATACCTTTGGCACCGAACCAGTAAGTTATTCCCTTTTTACTCATTGAATCTGCAAGACGGTGATTTAGTCCCTATAGGATCATTGGCGAGCACTCACTTTGAAGGAACCGATGTTTCGAAAACAACGATAAGACTACCTGTAAATACATGGTTTCATCCCCGCGATTATAACGATACACTTAGATTTTTTAATGAAATGTGCATAACGCAGCTGGCATTAAACCAGGTAGTGAGTGTGATATGGGAAGATTGAAAATTCGTCACACCAGGAGTGCACTCAAAGCAGTTTCTGAAAAAGTTAAAATACCTTTCTGAAAACTCAGTTAACGGAAAAGCAAACCCATTAAATATCCGGTCTGTTCCATCAGGCGCTGCATCTTAAAGACGCATTTTTGGTCGCATAAACGAAAAAAGAGCTACAAGCAACTTGTAACTCTTTGATTTTGAGGCTCCCCCTTCAGGACTTGAACCTGAGACCCTCTGATTAACAGTCAGATGCTCTAACCAACTGAGCTAAGGAGGAATGATTTGGTTAATTGTTATTTCCCCTCGAAAGGGACGGCAAAATTACACATTCTATCGGAAATAACAATATCTTTGCAAAAAAAATCCAAATTCATTTAAATATCCTTTTAATAACCTCTTATGAGTACCGTAATTGTTGGAACTGTCGCATTTGATAAAATTGAAACTCCCTTTGGGAAAACCGATAAAATACTGGGTGGCGCCGCTACCTTCATTAGCTTAACCGCATCAAAATTTGCCGATGATGTGCATATCATCAGCGTTGTTGGGGGCGATTTCCCCGAAGAATACATTAACCTGCTTACTGACAGAGGTATTCATACCGATGGGCTTCAGATTAAGCCTGAAGGAAAGTCTTTCTATTGGTCAGGTCGCTATCATACGGATATGAATACGCGTGATACTTTGATTACAGAACTAAATGTACTTGCCGATTTTGATCCTATACTTCCTGTTTCCTGCCTTACACCTGAATTTGTAGTACTTGGTAACCTTACTCCAAGCGTACAGATGCGCGTACTGGATCAACTCACTAAACGTCCGAAACTGATTGTGATGGATACCATGAATTACTGGATGGATTCAGCATGGGACGACCTGATGAAGGTAATTGCGCGTGTTGATGTATTGATGGTTAACGATTCCGAAGCACGTCAGCTTACAGGCGAGTATTCACTGGTGAAAGCAGCACAGAAAATTCTTACCATGGGCCCTAAATACCTGGTTATTAAAAAAGGGGAACATGGAGCCTTATTGTTTCATGGCGAAAGTGTGTTCTTTGCCCCTGCCCTTCCGCTGGAAGAAGTTTTCGATCCGACAGGCGCCGGCGATACTTTCGCAGGTGGTTTTATTGGTCACCTCGCAAGCACGGGAGATATTTCCTTCGGTAATATGAAAAACGCAATTATTTATGGTTCTGCTATGGCCTCGTTTACAGTCGAAAAATTCGGAACCGAAGCATTACTCAACCTTACAAAGCAGGATATTTACGAAAGGGTGAAACTTTTTGTGGATCTTGTTCAGTTTGATATTTCGCTGGTTGACTGATACCAAAAGAAATTGGCAGATTAATTCTTTCCACTAATTCTACTTTTACCAGAATAGATTTCAAAACGATTTTTCAAGTATTTGCCCATTAATGAGAAGGTGTAAAAAATGAAAAATCAACATGTTCCCTTAAGGGATCAAGGGTAAAAACATGTTGATTTTTCATTTTAGAAAAGTAGAACTAAATATAAAAATAGCCGGAGAAATCCGGCTATTTCATTTAAAGAATGGAGCGTTAAAACAATCAAAAATAGTTAGCCTCTCCCTTTACCAGGAGGTATTGATTCAACGAGTTCTTTATACCATTCCTCACCGTATTTCCGTATTAAGGAATCTTTAAGGAAAATATACAGTGGCACATCATTTTTCTTACCGTTCAGTAATGCTGGTTTGCAGATATGCCATTCATTATAATTAACGGCATCAAAATCATTGTATTTGCTGATTCGTACCGGGTATAAATGACAGGATATCGGTTTCTGGAATGGAATTTTTCCTTCTTTCCAGGCTTTCTCAATGGCGCAGAGTGCAATCCCGTTTTCGTGGTACACAAAAGCACATTCGCGGCCATTAACAAGTGGTGTCACGTACATTCCAAACATATCATAATCGAATACCCCGGAGAGTTCCACCTGGTCGATACCATCCTGTGTCATGTATGGTTTTATCTCATCAAAATAATCTTCGAGAATACTGATTTCTTCTTCATCCAGCGGCGCGCCTGCATCGCCATCCACACAACATTGTCCTTTGCAGGCCGAAAGGTCGCAACAGAAACGGATACTTCCCAGTTCATCAGATATTAAAGTTTTATCAATTGCTATCATGCCACAAAAGTACTTCTTTTTAGAAAGGGAAAGCTTGGAACGCAGATGAATCGGAAAGAACGGATTGAAGCGGATTTTCTCTTTTTCCCTCTGTCTCCCATTCTCTCCTTCTCGCTATATAGCTCCATCTCCCATTCGCCCAGTCGCCCCTCGCCCAGTCGCTCCATCACACCCTCTCCTTCACCCCTTTGTCAATCTATTTTTTTTGGCTACCTTTGCCCCATGGCACAAAACGAAGAAATTTTCAAAAAAATTATATCCCATTCCAAGGAGTATGGGTTTGTATTTCCGTCGAGCGAAATATACGATGGCCTTAGTGCAGTATACGATTACGGTCAGAACGGAGTTGAGTTAAAAAATAATATCCGCCAGTATTGGTGGAAATCGATGGTTCAATACCACGAAAATATTGTAGGCCTGGATGCAGCTATTTTTATGCATCCTACTACCTGGAAAGCATCAGGCCATGTTGATGCTTTCAGTGATCCTTTGATTGATAACCGCGATTCAAAGAAACGTTACCGTGCCGATGTACTGGTTGAAGACCAGATGGCTAAATGGCAGGATAAAATAGATAAGGAAGTTGAAAAGGCTGCGAAACGTTTTGGCGATACTTTCGACAAGGATCAGTTCCTGGCTACTAATGGCCGGGTGCTTGAATACAAGGAGAAAATCGAATCAACGACCAAACGCTTTTATGGTGCCATGGAACGCAACGACCTGGCTGATGTCAAACAACTAATCGAAGATCTGGAAATTGTTTGTCCTGTTTCGGGAAGCCGTAACTGGACCGATGTTCGTCAGTTTAACCTGATGTTCAGTACTTCCATGGGTTCAGTAAGTGAAGATTCAAATGTGATTTACCTTCGTCCCGAAACTGCACAGGGTATTTTTGTTAACTACCTTAATGTACAGAAAACCGGCAGAATGAAAATTCCATTCGGCATAGCACAAACCGGGAAAGCTTTCCGTAATGAAATTGTTGCCCGACAGTTTATTTTCCGTATGCGCGAATTCGAACAGATGGAAATGCAGTATTTCGTTCGCCCAGGCACCGAGCTCGAATGGTTCGAATACTGGAAAACCGAACGCATGAAATGGCACCAGTCACTTGGAATTCCTGCAACCAAATACCGCTGGCATCCACATGATAAACTTGCTCATTATGCCAATGCTGCCATTGATATTGAATTTGAATTCCCTATTGGTTTTAAAGAGCTTGAAGGTATACATTCACGGACCGATTTCGATTTAAAAGCGCACCAGGAGCATTCAGGCAAGAAAATTCAGTATTTCGATCCTGAACTGAACGAGAACTATGTGCCTTATGTAATTGAAACTTCCATAGGCCTCGACCGCACTTTCCTGGCTGTACTCAGCTATGCCTATACCGAGGAAAAACTCGAAGACGGATCGGAACGCGTTGTGCTTCGACTGCCGTCGATGCTGGCTCCAATCAAATGCGCTATTCTGCCATTGGTTGCAAAAGACGGACTTCCCGAAAAAGCCCGTGAGATCATGGATACGGTTAAGTACGACTTCATGTGTCAGTACGAGGAGAAAGATTCAATAGGTAAGCGCTATCGCCGCCACGATGCCATTGGAACACCTTATTGCATTACAGTCGACCACCAGACGCTTGAAGATAACACAGTCACCATCCGCGATCGCGACACCATGAAGCAGGAACGGATTCCGATTGAAAAGATAGGTGAATTGGTAAGACTTAAAATAAAGAGTTAATTCAGAAAGGGAACATCAGGTTCCCTTTTTTTTATTTTGATTTTAGCCAACTATCGGGCTGATAATTAATGCATATTTGCCACAGATTACCTTCGGTGAGATCGCTTCGCTAAGTTTCACGAATTTGCACAGATTCAGAGCAACTTCCGGCATTTTGTTAGTGAAAATCAACCTTGATTGGTTTATTTTAATCTGCATAATCTGTGGCTATCAATAGTCTGTTTTCACTTTCTCCAGCTTACATGTTTACAGTAAAAGTGTTTTCTTTTTGATCTTCCCCAGAATCTTAAAATCCCAACAATGAAAAACACATTCCTTGCCTTTGACCTTGGAACCACTGTCGGTCGCGCTGTACTTGGTGAACTTACTGATGGAATCCTATGCCTTCAGGAAATACACCGGTTTGAAAACGAACCTGTTTTGGATGAAGATCATAAGTACTGGAATATTGAAATTCTTTTCCAGGAAATAAAAAAAAGCCTGGTTATTGTTGCAGACCAAAATCTGCCGGTTGAAAGCATAGGCATTACTGCCTGGGGTGTTGATTTTTCCATTATGAGAGATGATGGAATTCCCTCGCGGCCTTTTATTTCAACCGAAGGAGAAAACGAAGGAAATAATGAGGGTTTTGCTCAACGGATTACTGCAGACAAAATCTATGGACAAACCGGTGTTCCGGTTTTACATATCACCTCCCTGTTTCAACTTGCTGCCTTAAAACGAATGGAGCATGAGCCATTAAAAAAAGCGAAACACCTGCTTTTTATGCCTGATATTTTTAACTATCTGCTCACAGGCATTCTTCAAACTGAATTCAGCACAGCAACCACTTCGCAGCTTTATAACCCGGTGAAGCGAATGTGGGATCACGAGATTTTCAAAGCTTTGGGAATACCTGTCAGCATAATGTCACGTATAGCGGAACCAGGAAGTGTAATCGGCAGTGTTTCCAACAATGTTTCTTACGAAACGGGCATTGCACGGATACCGGTAGTTGCTGTTGCGTCAAACGCCTCAGCCTCTTCACTAGCAGCAATTCCGGCAACCGGGAGCAACTGGGTTTATATCAGCGTCGGAAGTAACTGCCAGGTCGGTTTTGAATCGGCTCGTCCTATTATCAATAAAAAGTCGCAGCTTCTGAACTTTACCAACCAGGGCGGAGCAGGACATATTTTCAATATTCAGAAGAATACGACCGGATTGAAGTTATTAGAAGATTGTCTGATGGCTTGGAAAGAAAATAAGTATACAATTGCAGACCTTGTTTTGCTTGCCGGTGAATCAAAACCTTTTGCAGCCTTTATTGATATTGATCACGCATCGTTTAAGAATGTTGAGGATTTGCCCGTAGCAATAATGGAGTATTGCCAGTCAACTGGTCAGGATGCACCACTATCTCATGGAGAAATCACAAGGACGATTCTTGAAGGTTTGGCTCTAAAATTCAGAGTTGTTATCGGTCAGATTGAAGATTTGCGCGGAACAAAACCTGAAACAATTTACATGGCAGGTGAAGGAATTGTTAATGAAGCGTTCTGTCAGTTTATAACTGATTGTTGCGGAATCCCGGTAACAACATCTCCGGATGAAGCCACAGTTGCAGGAAATATCCTTGTGCAGGCTATGGCTTTGGGAATTGTTAAAGATGTAGCTGAGATACGCGAGATTACAGGCAGATCTTTCCCATTAAAGACCTACGAACCTTCCGGAGAAGATGCTTGGAATGAGGCTTATGAGAGATATTCGCAGATTATATAAATAAAATAATTCCGCGGATAAGGATTTTTTAATGCTAAGCGGGATTTGAAACTTAGCGAAGCGATCTCATCCGCACTTGGCGGATAATCCCGCTCCAAGGAGTTAGGAATTTGCAATTCCTGTTTTTACTAAATAATAAGTTGCATTTACTTTGTCATAAAAAAGAAGTATTCCGGAAAACAAAAAAGGTACAAAGTTCAGAACCTTGCTGAGCGGGATTTCCTGACTTCGACACTTGGGTGTCCCGGT
>JFJP01039636.1_pt1 | contig 13028 bp, 12 predicted proteins | sample 431651 | NCBI WGS metagenome assembly JFJP01 (sample SAMN02602958, study PRJNA72255) | Microbial mat metagenome, whole genome shotgun sequencing project. | biome: fresh water; feature: sink hole; material: water; isolation source: purple microbial (photo- and chemosynthetic) mats found in...
TTATTTCGAACGCCTCGGCGAGAACTGGTAAATCCTATCTTTTCCGGCCCGTCACGACGACATCCGTCGTGTACGAGCCGTCGCTTTCCTTATATTCCAGATGCCAGACTTTCTCCGGAATGATCCCGGACTGTATCATCGCATTCGTAACCGCCGCCTCGTCGTGGTAATAGATATACACCGGCTGTTCGGGACAAAACGAGGTCTTTTCATAACCCTCGGTCGTCCCCTGCATGAAGCTCGCGTAAAAACTCCCGCCCGGCACTATCCATTTCGACAGTCTCGAGATCAACCCCGTGCATTCGGCTCCGTCGATATACGGCAGTCCGAATCCGAGTACGACACCGTTGAAGGTACGGCCGGGTTTCCAGCTGCAGATGTCCGCTTCTATAAAAGTACCGTCAGGAATGGTCTTCCGGGCGATCGCGAGCATCCCGGATGACAGGTCCACCCCGGTAATTTCGATTCCCGGCTTCGCCTTACGGATTTTACGCGAAATGACGCCGGAGCCGCAGGCAAGGTCGAGCACCGTGCCTTTCGAGGGCAGACCGGAAATGAAGTAATTGTAGGTAGTATCGTAGTTTTCGAGCTGACCTATCGAGGAATCATACTGTTCGGCGGCCATATCGTAGGCCGCGATGCTGTCTGAAAGTTCTTTGCGCATACGACAGTATAGCAGAATGGAGCAATCGCACATATTGTTTTCCCGCTACTGGCATTTTCCAAATAATCCCTTTTTTGTTCCTTGTGGAATGTGGTCAGGTGAACATCGAAATTCCAGTTGCGGTTCAATAAGCGCCCAAGATACAGAATGTCAACGCCGGTGCGATTTTCCCGGAAATATATCACCGGACGCGTCAACTTGTACAGCAAGGAGAAAGCTGTGATTGTTGTAAGAATGCAAGAGGTAAAAAAGAGTTGAGCTCATGAAAGAAAAAAATATCAATCAGAGAATCAATGATCCACCACTCTTCAATTGCTCCCTCAGTTTTGAACTCTCCACTTGCTGAACGGAGATATCACCTTCCAACGCGAGGAAAGCAGCGATTCCTGCGGCTTCACCGGTCTGGTTCATGTTCACCATAACGCGAACAGCGCTGAAGGCAACTTTATCGGCATCAAGCATACGGCCAGCCAGTAGCAAATTCCGGTATTTTTTCTGGAGCAGAGAACGGTAGGGAATCTGATAATAAGTCGGATTGGATGCGGTTTTATCCCGCCAGCGGCCAATCTTTTTTGGCTTATTGCGTCCCGGGATAATGACTTCTGTACCTTCAAGATAGCGGAACGTAATTCCAGGACTATCACTGTGATGTATATCGACTCTGTAGGATCCATTGGCGATTGCATCATCAAAATGTCTTCCGTAGAGGACATCATCTCCGGTCATTTGATAGGTTGCCTGAATCCGGGCAGTTTCTCGGGCGCCGATTGAGGCAGCGAGATCCACAAGATCAACCTTGCCGTGAGATGGTCCATATTTCCTGATTATGTCCATTATAGCCCTGATCTGGCGGCGGCCTTCTATTTCGGCCGCCGTCAATTTATCGCCTTCTGCCGTGTTGGTATCAAACACATGAGTGTCCGCCCGCATCTGGATATCGCCAAAACCAGGAATCGGGCCTCCCCAGCCCCAATCTTCCTTAAGACCGAATTCGTGACCATGATCTATTACAGCTTGTTGCCAGTCCCATCCGGTCAAAGATCCCAGTCCCAGAATCTTGGAACAGGTTGTTGGGGGTTGTAACGATTCAGGTAAATAGGCCGGGCAATCCAATTGTCTCGCAACATCTCCATCTCCCGTAGCATCGATAAAGACTCTGGCTTGAATTGCCTGGCGTCCTGATTTATTTTCAAATATTATAGCCTGCAGGACATCATCCTCTTTAACAGTAGCAGAGAAAAATGTGTTAAGATAGGGAATGATCCTGTGTTCGGTAATTAATTCATCCAGTTCTATTTTCAGTTCTTCCGTATTCAGTCTGTACGCATCAACCCAATCAGATGATTTATAGACGGCACCCCGTTTATTCAGTCGCTGTATTACTTCTTCGGTAAGACCTGCAATGATTTTCTTCTCATGAACTTCATCAAACAAACTGTGCCAGACATTCACTAAACCGGCAGTGGCGACACCTCCAAAGCAGTTATGCTTTTCGATGATGGCTACTGTAGCCCCCATTCGTGCTGCGCGTACAGCGGCGAAAACACCGGTACAGCTACCACCAACAACACATATAGCAACTTCATTAACCACCTTGATCGATTTAGCCGGTTCTTTGATATTCATTTCACTTCTCTTCCTATTCTGATAAAATATGTAGCTTTATGTTATTAGACTTTAATTCGGGAATATAGATAGGTTATAGCTGTGATTTTTTATGTTTTATGCTAGTCTTTTCAGTATGAACCATTTTTACGGTACACTTGAGAAGGGGATCGGGGCGATCAAGAATCTGACAGGCATTCCCATTCTTTGGAAGAGTCTGGATACGGAAGCTTCTCATATCATCAACCAGGTCCACTGTACCCATCAGACACCTTATTGTCTTGAAATTAAAGCCCATGTAGATAAACTGCCGAATTGTCGATTTGATGATAACATAAGCCTGATCCTCGATTCGCTAACCAGGAAAGAGCCTTTCCTGAGAAAATGTCATGGTGGAGTGATAGATTATATCATACCTGTAATGAATGAGGTCTGTTACGCAGGCTGCTTTTTCTGTGGTCCTTGGCGGCAACCCGAAAGGAACTGCCCCTATAATGACCACACGGATGCATATTTACAGATTCCCTTATTTGATCAGGAAGTCTGTCATGAGATTGAATGGCTATTACTCCCCTATGGGGAATTTATTATAGCCAATACCACTGTCCCTCAGTTCAAAAAAGGACTCTCCCCGGGCAATGCTGCAAGAATGCACCTTGCCTTGAGTGCCATCAAGCAAAATCTTCATGGATCAGTGAAAGCAGAGATCATTGCGGGAGCATGTTCTTTGAGTGTTTCGCGTTTCCTGCATCTGTTTTCTGAAGCCATGCAAATCAGTTTTTCAAACTTTATCGTACGGGAAAGAATTAATCTGGCCAAACGTCTGATTGAAAACACGAATCAGCCCATGGGCCTGATTGCAGAACAGTCTGGGTATACCAGCCAGAGTTATTTCAATCAGGTATTTCGTTCCAGAACTGGGTATAGCCCCGGGGAATATCGGAAGCTTGCAAGAATAGATACTCTTCCATAGTTTTTTTCATATTTTTGTAATATTGGATGTCGAACTCCTGGGACGAGGAAGCCTTGTCTTTCAATATAGAAGATAACTCTATGAAATTTATTTTATAGAAAACATATATAGAAAAATTATAAAACTATGTTATAATACGAATATAACTATGTTAATGTCAGGAAAATACAGGTAATCAGTCGTTTTTTGATTGATTACGCGTTGCCAAGAAGGTTTTTGAATATTTTGTCGAGGATATCATTCGTCATCTACTTATAGGAGTCTAAAGAATATGGATAGACAGCAGATTAATCATTTTCCCCTAAAGGGGGAATGGCAACTGATTATAGCCGGAGCAGGTCCTGCCGGCTGTGCGGCCGCGCTTAGGGCAGGTAGAGCCGGAATTAAAACTTTACTCATTGAAGCGGCTACTCAACCGGGGGGTATGGGCACATCCGGAATGGTCAGTTCATTTGCCCCCATGTCCGATGGTAATCGCTGTGTGGCTGGGGGCATTGCTCTGGAATTGGTTGAAGAATTATATTCCCGTGGCGCCATGGGGGCCCAGGTGACTCGAGAGTTTTGGGAGACTGCTGTGCAACGATGGATTCCGTTCCAGCCAGAGGAACTGGCATACCTATATGACCAACTCCTCGCCGAGGCCGGGGTCACTGTTTTGTATGCAGCCCGACTGGTAGATGTCCTGAGAGAAGATATGGAAGTTACAGAAGTTCTGGTTGCTGATGTGGAGGGGCTTTACAGGGTCAGGGCCTCTTATTTTATTGATGCAACCGGTGATGCGGCTTTAACCAATTTTGCCGGTTTTCCTGTGGAAGAAGCCGGAAGAGATACTCCCAATATCATGCCACCCACTCTCTGTGCTCTGTTTTCGAGTATCAATTGGGAACATATGAAAATGAGCCCATCGGGTAATTGTCCATTCAGACAGCAGGAAATGCTGGAACAGGCAATTTCAGAAAATCAATTCAGCAGTAAAGATAAGCACTTACCAGGTTTATACAGGATTGGTCCGGGAATGGGAATGATGAATGCCGGTCATCTTTTTAAAACCAATGCGGTTCACAGTCTGTCCTTAAGTTCTTGTTATAGCAAAGGACGGGAGCTAATAAGGGAATACTTGAATTTTTATAAACGCTATATTCCCGGATGTGAAGATATGCAGCTGGTTACAACAGCCCCTCTTTTAGGGGTTCGTGAATCCAGACGTATTATTGGTGAATACATCCTGACTTATCAGGATTACGTGAATAAACCGCAGTTCCCCGATACGATTGGCCGTTGCTCAGGTTCGGTTGACATACATGTCTATGATGATACAGAAGCAGAATATGAGCGTTATCATCGAGAATTCAACATGCTGGACAAACAGGGTTTGGGGGACAGTTTTGCAATTCCTTACGGTTCTCTGGTTCCCAAAGGAGCAAAGAATCTATTGGTAGCCGGGAGATGTGTTTCTACAGATATAAAAGTTCAGGGAGCACTGCGTATTCAACCAGCTGCCGCAGTAATGGGTGAAGCCGCAGGGGCGGCAGTCATACTTGCCAGTCGTTCGGGTAAGGAAGTTTTATCTGTGGATAAAAAGGAACTTCAGTCTGAATTGAAAGCAGGGGGAGCAGTATTGGAATAGAGAGGTTGAAATCCCTGCGATCCGACTGGACGGTGGGGACCGAAAGACCGGGGACAGTTTTTCGGTCCCCGGAATTAGCATCCAAAAATGCTGAAAAGTAGTATTGACCCAATGAATAGTGCGGAATGCACAGGAACAGGTATATGACGGTATCGCCTTTCTATAATTGATCGCAAACAACTGTCATTATTCTTGGAGTTATTAATCTGCAGGTATGTCCTTCAAAAAGGCAAGTCATTGGTGGGCTGACGGGTTTCTCTCGAACTCTCGGGCAAGAACACCCATTTGTCCGAACCAGTCTGCCGGGCCAAACCGAAACGGGTCCGATTTGTATCATCGGCCCCCATAATAATCATGTACGTCTGATCCCCGTCAACAAACAAACCGGGAGCCCCTTGTACTTTCGAACACCACCATTGTTCTTCCAGAACAACAGGCCTCGGATTATTCCAGACAACAAGGTCCTCGGACTCCATTTGGGCAATTCTCTGATTTTTAAGTCCTGCACTATAATACATGGTCCATCCCGAGCTCTTGCCGGGAACGATGGCAAGATTTTCGACCCCATCTGGATATGCAGAACTGGGGCCCAGGAACGGTTTGTCCCGGCTTATGATCTCCCACTCACACAGATTCGGATCCGTTGTTCGAGCAAGGCCAATTCCATTCGCCCTCTTCCTATCACCCATGCCCGGCAAGGATGCGGTAAAAAAGCAGTACAGATATTCGCCAAGAACGACGAGGGTCGGATCGATAGCCCGAGCAAAGGTATTCCATGATAATTTCCATGCTTCGGCCAAAAACTGCTCCGGTTCGCTCCAAGTGAGTAAATCAGAGGATTGGGAGAAGAACAGTCCCGATGGGTGAATAGGGTAACTTTCATAGGGTAAAATCCAACGATCATGCCAGAAAACCACGTCGCCCGGAGAGGCATACCCTTTTGGGGTAATATCTCTGTCGTCCTCAAACTTGATCCAATCTCTCGTAGTGATTCGGGCAACTGACCAGTTCTCTTTACGATACCAGTCGGCATTGCTGTATCGAGTATAATACAGGTGCCATGTATCTCCGACCTTCACAACTGCCGGGTCACGCAGATTATCCGATAACTCAATAATTGGGTTTGTTAACTGCTTCGTGTTCATTCTACCGTTATACATCCTTATTAAACATAAATCAATCTTTTTAAAAATATGTTTGACAGAAGTATAAACATATGTTTAACTATAGCTATACCAAATGTATCCGAGGAGGTTACGAACATGAAAACACTAAGGCTTGTATCTATTCTCTTGGTTCTTCTGTCGCTTACCGGCAATCTCTTTGCCGGTGGTGGAAAAGAAGCACCCCCTGCCAAACCCGGTCAGGTCACTGTCCGGTTCCTGGTTCCCCAATGGGTATCGACCCGGGATGCCAGAATCGAACGCCAGGTCGCAACGCAGAGCGTCATCGACTCCTTCCAGGCCCAGTATCCGAACATTAGACTGGAACAAGTAGTCTCAACCGCCAGCAACTACGACACCGATGTGGTGAACCAGATAAATTCCGGGGCAGTTGAAGTTGTATGGATCAACAATCCAATCTACCCAACCCTCCAGGAAACGGGAAAGTTCATAAACCTGGAACCTTATTTGTCCGCAGCCGACAAAGAGGACTTCTTCCCCTGGACCATCGAGGCTATCAAATCGGTAAATGGTGAACTTGGAGGACTTTGGCATAACACTGACGTTCGGTTGTTCTTCTATCGAACCGACCTCATTCCTACCCCCCCAAAAACTTGGGAAGAGTTTATACCCGTAGCTCAACGAGTTCTAGCGAGCAATCCCGGGATCACACCCTTCTTCGCCAGCCTGGGTGGCACTGATGCAATTGTCCACACTTGGGGCAATTTTGAAGCTCTTGGTGGTACTGCCTTTGACAAAACAGGAAAACCGGTAGTTCTCGAAGGGGCAAACCGACAAGCATGGGAGCGTATCTTTCAAACGTTCAAGCAAATGATGGACTCAGGTCTTGCCCCCAAAAGTGCTTCGGTAGCCAAAGAAGCCGGCGTAGTACCCTTGCTCTTATCGGGGCAGGTGGCAAGTTTTATCGCGAACAGTAACTATGGAGTTCGGGAAATAGTTGCGAAATTACCCGCCAAAGAAGCCGCCTTATGGCAGGCTACGAATATTCCTGGATACAAAGGCACCGCTAACGGCCGAAGCGTATCTGGCGGTTGGTTGTTCTCGGCCCGAAAAATCGCTGATCCCGCACTTCAAGACGCTGCAGTCAAATTCGTTCTCCATGCTACCAGCTTTATGTCCCAGCGGAACGTAAACAAGGCGGGTGGTTGGACACCAACCCGCACCAGCGTGTTCCAAAATGATCCTTTCTACAATGGAGACCGGTTCATGATTGCGGCAAACCAGGCATTGGCAACTTCAAGCGTTCGCCCTTTGAATGTGATGAGTTCGATCATGGCCCAGGCACTTGGCGAGGCGTTCAGTCAGTATCTTTCCGGATCTGCAACTCTGCAACAAGCTCTGGATCAGGCGAATCTGGTAATTCAGCAAGAATACGCAAGTCTTTAAGTTCATTTTTTTTGGGGGGGGGCTTCGCTCCCCCCTTTTTCTGGAAGAATATAGAGGAATCATATGCAACCGAGGATATCCCAATCCAAATTAGAACTCTTTCTCCACGGCCCCTGGCCTTTTATACTTCCTGCCCTTTTTGGCCTGGTAGTCATGCGCGCCTTCCCCTTTTTTTGGCAAATCTGGCTCTCTTTTACTAATATGCGGCTGGGTCAACCCGGAGAGTTTATCGGGCTTAAGAACTACCAGGTTCTATTTCAGAGTCCGGTTTTCTTGAACTCGATTTCCTACACCTTCGTGTTTATGATTGCTACCGTAGCCGGACAAATGTTCTTCGGTCTTGTCCTGGCCCTACTCCTGGAAGAAGATTTTCGCGGAAAAGCAATCTACCGAATGACCTTCCTCATACCTTGGATTGTCAGCGGCTTTATCGTAGGTGCTCTTTGGCAACTCATGCTGGGGGAAAGCAGCTTTGGCATCCTTAACGCACTCCTGGGGCTTATACATATTGAACCCGTGAGGTGGATCAGCAACCCGACCAACGCCCAACTGTCGGTCATCATGGTCTACATTTGGAAAGGTCTGGGATTTTCCATGCTTCTTATGTCCGGAGGACTGAAAATAATCCCCCATGAAATGATTGAATCCGCAGATATCGACGGAGCTACATATCTACAAAAACTCTTCATGATAAAACTGCCAATGATGAAAGACATCATTTCGATCAATTTTATTTTCTCGGTCATTGCCGCGCTGAATTCCTATGAAACGGTGTACGTCCTCACCGGAGGAGGTCCTGGCGGTGCAACCTCAATTATCGCCCTTGTGATGTTCAATACCGCCTTCGGTGACGGCCGAAATCAACTAGGAAGAGGTTCGGCCATCGGTATGATCATGTTCCTGGTAACCCTCGTTTTTGTCATCATCTACGTTCGGCAAGCAAAATTCGCTAAGGAATACGATAAAAAATGAAAAACCAACGAAAACCACGAGCCCTGGGCAGGTTGACCCTCAATCATCTAATTGCCCTCTTGGCAGCCCTTATTTTTACTTACCCTGTACTCTGGATTCTTATGGCCAGCATAAAGCCGGATGTAGAAATATATCGGGAACCGCTACGTCTTTTTCCTTCCCGTATCGATATATCGATTTTCCAACGAATTTTTGAGACACAGCCAATAATGAGTTATTTATGTAATTCCTTACTTTATAGCGTAGGGGCTGTCGTTATTTCCCTGTCCTTTGCCCTCTTTGCATCTTACGGTCTATCTCGTCATGAATTTAAGGCCAAGCAACCAATCCTTATCATCATTCTCATGGTACAAATGATTCCCGCCTTGGTGTCGATTATTCCAATCTACCTTTTGATGCAACGAATGGGTCTGTATGATACCCGGCTCGGCATGGTCATACTGTATTCGGCCCTGCGAATACCCTGGGGAGTATGGATTTTGGTTGGATTTATCGACCAGATTCCGAAGGCTTTAGATGAAGCAGCAATTGTAGATGGAGCGAGCAAACTACGGGTTCTGACCCAGATTATCTTTCCCCTGGCTCTTCCGGGTCTGGCTTCGGCAGCGATTTTTACCTTCGTTGGAACCTGGAACGAGTTTGCGATCGCTTCTATTGTCCTGCGCAGTCCACAGAATATTTCTATGCCCGTTGGAAGCATGGCAATGATTGCCGGTGATGTCTCCGATTGGCGTATGGTAGCCGCCATGGCTACGGTGAATTTGCTGCCTATTCTGGTGGTGTTCGCCCTCCTCCAACGACATATTATCGCCGGGCTCACCCGGGGCGCGGTTAAGGAATAAGGTAAGAATATGGCAACAATAGCGTTTTTCCAAAACCGGCTGGGTCGAACTGACGGGGTCTCGCTGGAGGTAGATAAGTGGAAGAGGATTCTCGAAAAGATGGGCCACCGGGTAGTATATTGCTCGGGAAACGATGATGTTCCGGGAAACTACATTATCCCGGAACTGTACGCCCAACATCCGCAAACCTGGAAAATTCTTCAAAATACTTCGGTGGAGCTCAAAGACTATGGGAGCGAGGAAAGCCTGGAACTGGATATTTATAATCATGCCGATGTACTCGAAGAAAAGCTCCTTCAGGCAATACATGAGCTGGGGATAGATCTCCTGGTCCCGAATAACCTTTGCTCCGGAGGCTACCAACCGGCCGCAGCTATTGCCTTTCATCGGGTCATTCGAAAGACCGGTCTTCCGGCAATCATCCATAGCCACGACTTCTACTTTGAGGATAGCGACGAGGTAAATGCGACCTGCCACACAGCCGAGAGTATCTACCATCGGTACTTTCCACCAAAACTCCCCAAGATTCAGCATGTTTTCATTAACAAGATAGCCCAAAAGGAATTGAAAAGACGAAAGAACATTGATGGAATTGTCGTCCCTAATGTCTTCGATTTCGGTCAGGAATCCTGGGTCCCGGACTCGTACAATCATGACTTTCGGGAAAGTTTTGGTATTGCGGCCAAGGATATAGTCTTCCTCCAGGCAACCCGGATCCTGGATCGTAAGGGTGTCGAGATGGCGATCGACACCCTGGCACGGATTCAACAGCCAACCTATCGGAATCGGCTGAACGGGATCTCGACCAGGGCCGGAGGGGTAGTAGATTCTGATTCCCGGGTGGTACTTTTGTGCGCCGGGATTGTCGAAACTATCGGTATTTCTGGAGCTTATTGGCAGAACATTCAAAACCATGCCCGGAATCTTGGGGTCGAGCTTGTTCACGCGGGCAACCGGGTTCGCCATTCCCGGGGTGCTGACAATACCGCGGGTACGGTTACAGAAAAGATCTATTCCCTGTGGGACAGCTATGTAAGTGCAGACTTCGTTACCTACCCTTCCTACTGGGAAGGTTGGGGAAATCAGTTTGTCGAGGCAGTCTTTGCCAAACTTCCGATTCTGGTTTTTGAATACCCGGTATGGACCAGTGACCTGGCCGAGAAAAACTTCCAGGTCGTGTCGCTGGGTTCCAAAATTGCGGGTACCCGGGAGAATGGCTTGGTATACGCCCCGGACCAGGACTACGACCGGGCGGCAGAAGAAATCGTTCAAATTCTTATAAACCCTGCACGGCAAAAAAATATGGGCGAACATAATTTTATGGTGGCAAAAACCTCGTTTTCTATGGAAAATTTAGAGGTTTATATCACAGGATTACTCAAACGGGCAGACATCGAACAGCAGTATGAATTATAATTCGGCCATGGCTACAGGTTACAAGTACAAAAAAATTGCGGAATCTCTCCGGCAGCGGATCAAAAATGGTGGATTGAACCAAGGCGATTTTCTGCCCACCACCAAGATGTTGGCTGTCGAATTCCATACGACTACGGTGACTATCGACCGGGCAATCGGCATTTTGGTACACGAGGGATTAGTCCAGCGCACCTCGGGAGTAGGAACCCTCATCCTGGCCCCGATGGACCGAGGTCTTAAAGCAACCTCAACCGGCTTGGTCGGAGTATTACTTCAAGCCCAAACCGAGTCCCGATACTGGGAACGACTTCTCGAAGGGATTAGCGACATCCTGCGACCGGCAGGGTTCGCGACACTTATTGGCTATCATAACCAGGATCACGTTCTGGCCATGGAGCATGCTCAGATCTTTCGCCAACAGGGGGTAGAAATCGTCCTCTTTGCCCCTTTCGATCGACCCGATCTTCAGTCCTACGAGGCAGACAACTCGGCGATGGTCGGTGCCCTCCGGCACTTGGGAATGCAAGTAATCATGTTAGATCGCTACGTCGAATCCCTTCCCGGACACTTTGTGTCCGAGTACAGCTATTCCCAGGTTCGGGATATGGTGGAATATCTGATCGATCGAGGCTTCACTAATATTTTGTGCCTGAGTACTGACTATGTCTCGGTAATCGGGTCCCGGGAACGGGCATTCATCGAGGGATGTCGAAATCGGGGCGTCCAGAATCCGGAAGAGCGAATTTTGCGCCTTCCTATCAAGACTTTTCAGCAAAGAAAATACGACGAAGTCGTTGCGCTATTGAACGGGCATCCTGCAACGGATCTCATTGTTTGCTTGAATAGCCGAATATTTAATACCCTCATCTACCTCATTGCAAAAACAGGGTGGGGCCACCCAGGGAAAAGCCCAAAGCTGGCGGGGTTTGTCGATATCGAGCTCATGGACTTAGATGCCGTAGTTGCCTACGTCGAACAGCCAGTTCGGGAAATGGGCCACGCCGCCGGGCGGATGGTACAGGAACTCCTGGAACACGACACCCCGGAATTTCGACACTCGCTCGTCCCCTGTGAGTTACGGATATTGGAGGATTCATGAAAGGCCACTCATCAGGCTTACAGTACTCTCCGAAAGACCTGTGTACGAGCCCGCCATCGGATTTGGACATCTGGGGAAATCCCAAATCTACTTTTGAAGGTCTGGAATTTGATGGGATTACCGATGGCCTTCTATTATCAGAAACCCTCCTGCCCGGTGCTTTGAAATTTACCATTGAGGTCCAGCTAAAACCCCGGGGAGATGGAAATTTCGAACAGCGGTTCTTTCATATACAGGATGAGGCAAGTACCGACCGCCTCCTCTTGGAGCTTCGCCTGCGACCTCAGGGTGTATGGTACGCCGACACCTGTTTTCAGTCCAAGGGGAAATGTATAATCCTTCAAACCACCGAAGTTTTGATCCCCGCAGACACGTGGTCTACCTACCGTGTAGTGTACGACGGAACGGTCCTGTCAAACTGGATTAATGGACATCTAGTCGAATCCGCGTCTTTCGCCGGAGGCCACCTTCCGGTCTCGAGCCAAACCAGTATAGGCATTCGGGCGAACAGGACATATCCTTTTCGGGGAACCTTGGGTCCTATCACACTTTTACCTTTTCCTGATTCTCCCGAATCCCATACTGTGAACTATTTCAAACAACCTGAATAACCGGAAAGGTATGGTCAGCGAACGCATGAATCTCGAAAAGCGCGACATTCACCTGGAAAACGGAATGATCGTCAATTCACCGATGCGGATGAAAGGGCAGGTAACGACCCCGCTCTGGCTTTCCAGCCATCTGGTCAGGATATTCGGCATGGGATAATACGTTACCAAGCTCTGATTGCATATCCGCACGGGCAGCGTCGAATATAAAAAAAGGCCAAAGTCTTGTGACTTCAGCCTTTTTGACCCATAGACGAGTCGAACGTCCGACCTGTCGCTTAGGAGCGGCTCCGCCTTGTCATACCATATCTTACTGTGACTTACGATGATAATAGTAGTCCAGAAGGGGTTTGCGGTCAAGACGGATGATGACGTACGATGTATTTTGAAGAAGGTTGATATTTTGTTGCACTGTTTATTGCACAGGTTAAATAAAGTCTCAGCTGTCAGTATGCAAATTGGGGGTTATTTCAGGAGGATTATCGCATTCTCCGGGTCTTTTGAGCGGTTTTTTTGTGCTTATAATCGAAAAAAAAGCCGAAGTCCATTTGACTTCGGCCATATTCTTTTGATCCATAGACGAATCGAACGTCTGACCTACAGCTTAGGAGGCTGTCGCTCTATCCAACTGAGCTAATGGACCATAGTGAAT
>JFJP01039637.1_pt1 | contig 13028 bp, 9 predicted proteins | sample 431651 | NCBI WGS metagenome assembly JFJP01 (sample SAMN02602958, study PRJNA72255) | Microbial mat metagenome, whole genome shotgun sequencing project. | biome: fresh water; feature: sink hole; material: water; isolation source: purple microbial (photo- and chemosynthetic) mats found in...
TTTCAAGTTCCGCCAACGAAGTCGGTTTTTGCCCTGAAAGGGCTGAATATCAATAACCCGGGGTAAATGCCGAAGGAGTGCAACCCCGGGACAAGATGCGACAAAGTCAATCGTCCGCGAGTAGCCGCCCGACAAGGCTTCTTCTTTATTTCGGACGGAATGGCAATCAATTTATTTTGGAATTTGAACCAAAATCATTCTGTATCTTATCATTTATACAATCGGTTGACGAAGATTTGAAAGTGTTCCTTCAGACTGAAAAAGAACTGGAAGAGGAATTTGAGAAATAACAGATTGGTGGATTTGTTTTGAATTAAAAACCTCAGGATCGTTACGATCCTGAGGTTTTTATCTTTTACCTGGGTTACGTTTTCGCTGATGGAACCGTAAAGCAAAAACAGGATCCACTGTCAGTATTATCTTCAATCCAGATCTTTCCTCCATTCATTTTTACAAATTCTTTGCACAACTTCAATCCAAAACCAGAACCTTTTTCATTCAATAACCCAACCGAAACGGAACTTACTTCAGCATTAAAGATTGATTTTTTGCGCTTCTTATCTATGCCTATACCAGAATCGGATACTGAGATAATATAATGCTGTCTTTCCCGATCGGTACTGATTTCGATGGTCCCATTCTCGGGTGTGAATTTGATGGCATTTGATACCAGATTGCGCATCACGCACATAAACAAATCAGCATCAGCTTTGATGAAAAAATCTCCGGAAAGATTGGCAATCAGTTGTATATTTTTTTGCTTCAGAATGGTATCATACATTCGCGAGGATTCGTTGACGAGCTTTTCAAGTGAATGTTCACTGATAACAGGCGTAATTCGGTTAAGACGTGATCGCGACCAGTGCAATAAATTATCCATCAAATGAAATGCATTTTTTGCAGATTCGTCGAGAGCTCCTAAGGTTTTATGCACTTTTTCAGAAGGCATGGTGTTGTATTTCAATGAAAGCATCTCGGTTAAGTTCTGAAACCAAAATAGAGGATTCCGTAATTCATGAGTGATTATTGAGAAAATCTTATCCTTTTCATGGTTCGCTTTCTCAAGGTCTTTATTTAACTTACCGAGTTCTGTGTTTTGTTTTGTAATCTGATTGTTTAGTTGCTCCAATCGGTTGTTTGCCCTTTTCTTATTCTCAAATCGGAAATAAAACATTATCAGGAATGCAATTGTAAAGGCAAGCGCAATGATAAACATTCCAATGAACGCGTTCTTATGAAGAATGGTCATTTCTTTCAATTCGTTGTCTTTTCGCAATACTTCGTTGTCTTTTTCTTTCTTTTCTGTTTCAAATGAGATGCGTAATTCCGACAGCTTGTGATTATCTTCAGCCTGAATGATTTTTTTCTCGGACTGAGAAAACAGAATGTAATATTCAAGTGCTTTAGCATAGTCACCCTGATTGTGGTAACATTGGTACAATCCCCAATACCCATCATGATCGAGTTGAGTCAGATTTGCCGATTTTGCTTTGTCAAGACAAAGGTTGTATGAATATTTGGCAGAATCGATTAGTCTCAGGCCAAAGTATGAATTCCCCAATTCAAGCGAAGCTTCTGCTTCTCCGGCTTCGTATCCGGCTTTTGTTGCTATGTTAAGCGATTGTTGTAAATATCTTTTTGCGATTGGAAATTTCGACTCAAGATTGTAAACCTTACCCATGTTTGTCAATGCTTTTACCTTACCTTTTATGTATTGAATTTGTTCGCAATTGTATAAGGCCTTTCGAAAATACCAAAGGGCGCTGTCAGGTTCATTCTTAAACAGAAACACCTTTCCGATATTGTTGTATGAATTGGCCAACCCTTCAGGAGTTTTTAGAACCAACCGGTATTCAAGAGCTTTCAGGTGATACTCCATTGATTTTTCGGGTTGATCGAGCGAGAGGTAAATCGTACCTAAATGATTGCAAACGTCGGCCAGATTGATGTAGTCGTTTGTTTTTTCGGAAGTAGAATAGGCATCCAGATAACATCTCAACGACATGTATAGATTACCATCATTGTTATAAGTTTTTCCGAGGCTTAATAATACTGAAGCTGATTGTAACAGATTTCCATTGCTTTTATAGATATCGATTGCACGCTTATAGGCCAAAACCGATTCTTCAAAATTTCCGGTGGTATGCAAATATTTGCCAATGTAGTTATGCGCGCTGGCTTCCAATTCTGAATATTGTTTTTGTTGAGCTATTTTCAAAGCCTGATTGAATAATTCAGCTGATTTCGAGTATTGTCCACGGATATAATAAATAGTACCTGATTCGATTAACGACTGACATATCCCTTTTTCGTACTTAATTTTTTCAGATAGTAGCATTGCACGTTGAAACAATGTAAATGCTTCATCATTTTTACCACGAAGCCGAAGATTTGATCCCATCGTCAGCCACGATTGAACGATCATGGTATCGTTCTTTGAACTTTGTGACAATGCAAGCGCTTTTTTTGCTGCTTCGAAAGAAGGCAATAGTGATACTGAAGTTGAATCGGGAGTACTTGACAGGAGTTGACTTATTTCAGTTATAGAAGGAGTTTTCTGTAATTCATCGGCCTTATTCTGACATGAAAGCAATAAAGCATGTATGATAACCCACCAAAATAAGTAGATTCGTTGACTCGGATTTTTCATTTATTTAATTATTCCATGTTGAATTGCGTATCGGGTCAACTCCGAATTCGAAAGTAGATTCATCTTGTGCATGATGTTGCTTCGGTGGTTTCCAATTGTATTTTTACTGATCGAAAGTTTTTCGGCAATTTCCGTTTTTTTCATTCCTGAAGCTAACATTGAAAAGATTTGAAATTCGCGATCAGAAAGCGCTTCATGCAACAAAACGTTAGTATTTTTCTCCGGCTCAATCACAAGTTCGGCCAGCATTGCACTTTGTTGCTGTGTGAAATACTTTTTTCCTGAAAGCACAACCCTTAAAATTGAGATAATCTGCTGTGGATCGGTTTCCTTATTAATATAGGCTGAAGCACCATTCCGAATCATGCGTACCGCGTATATTTCGTCGGGGTTCATAGATAATATAACTACTGGCAGCCGAGCCCAGGATGTCTGAATTTCCTTAAGCACGTCAATGGTATCTTTGCCTGGCATTGAAATGTCAAGAATGACCAAATCGTAATTTTCGCACTTGAGTTTTTCGATTAATTCGTAACCATTCGAAGCTTCTCCACAAATCGACAAATCGTTGGTTTCATCCAGTATCATTTGCAACCCAGTGCGAACAACAGCATGGTCGTCGGCAATAATGATTTTTTTTAATTGTGTTTCCAAATTTTTAGAGAAAGTTAACCCCAAATTTATCTTATTAGTTCTATTTCAAAATGGAGAAATAATTAATTAACGATTAATATTCAGCCAACAAAATATTGCGAACAATTAATTTTTAATCACACTCTTATCTGTTTGTTTTTCAAACACTTTGAATTACAATGCATAGCGTATTTTTAGCACGTCGTAGTGAAAATGACTATCTCTTTTCTGTTAAAATAGCCATTGCGAAGTCTTGATAATCGCTTTAATCTTGCAAAAATATTCGAGGGATAATATGCGTAGATATTTGATTTATATGGTGTTGATTTTTTCCGCTTTTTCAAGTGTGAAGGCGACAACAATTAAGGGTAATATAAAAGATTCCAAAACCGGCGAAGAACTTGTAGGTGCGAATATTTATATCAAAGAATTGAAGCGTGGAACAAGTTCGGGACTTGATGGAACTTACCTAATTAAAGATTTGCCCATAGGCAATTATACAGTAATCTGTAGCTATATTAGTTACCAAGCTGTTGAACGTAAAATTGCCATTCCGGATAACGAAACCCAACTGATCGATTTCAAGCTATCGCAATTGACGAACGAGTTGGCTCAGGTATCTGTCAATATATACACGAATAAGAGCACTGATTTGAGTGCGCGTAATTCGGAACGATATGCCAATCAGCTTATTAATGTGGTAAGTGCTAAAACGATTGAGCTATCACCCGATCTGAATGTAGCCAGTGTATTGCAGCGAATGTCGGGAGTTACCCTCGACAAAAGTTCTTCAGGCTCCGGACAATATGCGCTGTTAAGGGGAATGGACAAACGATACAACTACACCCTTGTTAATGGCATTAAAATTCCAAGTACAAATAACAAGCACCGGTATATTTCTCTCGATATGTTTCCCTCGGATATGGTCGATAGGGTGGAAGTGAGCAAAACTCTCAATGCAAATATGGAAGGCGATGCCATTGCCGGGGCAGTGAACCTGGTTATGAAAAATGCGCCTGACAAGATGTTGGTTCAGGCGAATGGTTCGGTGGGATACAGCCTTTTCTTCAGCGAAAATGAATTTTCAAGCTTCAATGCGGATGTTCTAAATCCAAAATCTCCTTATGAACGAAACGAACAGGGTTACAGGGCAGTGCCTTCCGATTTCCCGAATGAAAACCTGATCATTAAAACAGTAAATAATCCTATTAATTATTTCGGAAATCTGACAGTTGGAAATCGGTTTTTTAATAAGAAGCTGGGTTGGATTCTTTCAGGAAGCTATCAGAATATTTACTCCGGAGAGAGCAGCACAACCTTTAGTTCAGATTTGTCGCGCGATGGACAAAACCTACCTGTATTAACTTCGATGCAGGAACGAATTTATTCGGAACACAAACAGAATGCAGGTATTCACAATAAGCTGGACTACCAGTTCAATAACCGTCACCGCTTGCAAATGTATGTTGCTTACCTCGATCAAAATAATATTCAATTGCGTGAAAACCAATCAACCGACCTGGCAGTTAGCTATGATCCGGAGAATGGAAATGTCAACCGGAAACATTCCACGCGTTTTAGGAATAATCAACAGGGATTGTTCAATGCCACTTTGCAGGGTGACCACCGGATTGGCGAAAACCTTACAGCTCAATGGTCGGCAGTTTATTCAAAGGCGACCAATCAAACGCCGGATGAGGCAACAGTTGCTTATAATAATGGACTTGAAAATTATGAACCGGTCAGGCAGTATGTCGATTTTGATGGAAGTGACCGCATTTGGCGACACAACTCCGACGAAGATATTGCCGGGTATTTAAACCTAACCTACACTCCTACAATTTTTGGGGTCAAAACTCATATCACTTCCGGAGGTTTGTACCGCGATAAGAATCGTACCAGTTTCTATAATAAATATACCCTGAATGCAATTGTTAAGAATAGCGATAACACCACTTCATTCTATTCTGAAAAGGGAGTGGATTGGGACACCTATGACGAAATAATCTGGCAGGTTTACAATCCACGTGGAACCGTTGCAGTGGGCGAAAATTATGATGCTTACGAAACGGTCATTGCCGGTTATGGAATGTTCCGTTTTGATGTAAAAAAACTTCAGGTTACCGGCGGGGTCCGCATCGAAAATACCGATCAGGGTTATTACATGGAATATCCTATTGGTGAGCCAAATCCGAAAGGAAATCAGAACTATACCGATGTGCTGCCAAGCATTCATCTTAAATATTCGCCGGTTCAGGAACAGAACGTAAGACTATCGTATTACCGCGCCATTAATAAACCCGGATTTCAGGAAATTGTACCGTACATCGATGCCAGCGACGAACCTGTTTCGGCTGGTAATAAAGACCTGAAACACGCCGTGGCCGATAATATTGACTTAAGATGGGAGTACTTCCCTACACCATTGGATCAAATCATGGTTGGAGCATTTTACAAGCATCTGAAAAATCCGATCGAATTCGCATTCGACAAATTTATGAATGTCAGTCAGCAAATCGTTTATACACCCATCAACTCAGATAAAGCCGTTAACTATGGTCTCGAAGTCGATTTGACCAAATATTACCGCGAATGGGGAATCAAAGGAAATTACACGCTAACCCGTTCAGAAATCACAACCAATAAATTATCGAGGGTAAAAGACGAAAACGGAAACGATATCACAGAGTATGTGACTCAATCCCGACCATTGTTTGGGCAATCGGCCCATGTTGGCAACATCTCGCTGCTTTACAAAAGTTCAAATAATGGATTCAGCGCACAACTGGCCTTTTCCTACACCGGCGACCGTATTTACACCGTTTCGAGGTACATCGACAACGATTTGTGGCAGGAAGGTTTCTGGCAAATGGATGCATCGGCTGAACAGAAATTGGGAAAGAGGTTCAGCATGTTTGTAAAGGCTCAAAACCTGTTGAACAGTCATGTAAAAGTATATATCCTGAAAACAAATCCTTTAAATAACGATGTTCCCTATCACGGAAACAGCGATGAAAACACACTTGTCAGGGATGAATACACAATGGCATCCTTCTTAATCGGAATCAGATACAAACTCTAAAAGATCAAATAGTTTATAATTAAAAATCAAATGAAGATGAAAAATTTATTTCTATGTTTATTATTCGCAGCTGCTGTTCTTACGGCATGCGACAAAGAAGAGGATTCAAAACCTGTTGATCAAACCTTGGATGGTGGCGAAGTTTCAGGAGTGTGGGAAAAAGGCTCAACGATTACCGTGAAAGGCCATCTTTCAATTCCTGAAGGAAAATCGCTTACCATTGAAGAAGGTGTTACCGTTTTAATGAACGATACGGCCATCGGACAAGAAATTCTAGTGTACGGAAACCTTTACAGCAAAGGAACAGCCGCGAAACCTGTTAAATTCACTGTTTCAGAGAATTTAAGAAAACCAGGAAATTTTCCACGCATCTGGGGTGGAATTCTTTGTGGCCCAACTTCCAAAGAACTGCTTCTTGATTACACCACCATTGAATTTACCGGTTATGTTACCACCGAAGAATCACCATCGGTAAAAGCTGGATTTTTCAAGGCCGAAGCTGGAGAAGGTTTACCTGCCATAAATGTTAAGAATAATGTGGATGGAAAAGTGGTGATCATGAATTCAACATTTGCCAATTTAGGCGAAGACTGTATGTACCTCGAAGGTGGAAACATCATTGTTGCCAATAACAAAATTTACACGCAAGGTGAAACTGGTGGTGATGCCATTAACCTGAAAGCCGGTTGTATTGCCGATGTTTGTTTCAATTTGGTATACAGCCCAAATACCAATGCCTTAAAATTATCTAATTCGGGCGACCGTACGCCACAATGCCATGTGGTAGGTTACAACAATACCATCGTAAATGCCGGATGGAGAAGACCAACCGTAAAAGGTGGTGGCATCTGGCTCGAAGAAGGTGTTTATGCCGAAATTTGGAACAACTTGCAGGTTAATTGCCGGTTTGGAGTTAAAAACAATGCCAAAGAACCTGGCGATGTGCGTTCAACTTACGACTATACTTACTATTACGCCTATACTCAGGAAGGTGTTGACAGTTATCAGTCAACCGTTAAAGATGTGGTTCGCGGAGAACACGATATCGCAGGTGCTACCCCTGGCGATAAAAACCCAATGTTCGAAAACTACGCACTCGAAACCGATGCGAACAGTTCAACTTTCAATAGCAGCTGGGATTTCCATTTAAAAACAGGTTCGCCAGCTTTGACCGGAGCAAAAACTGACTTTTTCCGGAATTATGCAAGCTCCGGAATTACGATCGACGGAGAGACATACACATCACCAGCTCCGAAAGCATTTTTTGGCGCATTGGGTACTAAATAAAGTGAGCCCTCAAATAATGTAAAATCATATCACTCCGTCCCATATTCAATGGGATGGAGTTTGATATTCCTTGAGGCAAAACGCGAAATGAACGAGTTATTTTTTAGACCATAAAATGACGATAAAGACAAATAGTTTGCTCCGATTAATACTTTTAACCGTTTTATTTATTCCCTTTTACAGCTTTGCACAAAAGGAAAAATTAAATCTCCTTTCAACAGCAGAAGTTCCAGGTTACAACTTTATTATTGCCAACGATTTGGGTCGCAATGGCTATTTCGATCAAAAACCAATAGCCCAGGCAATGGGCGAATGGGCCGGCAAGGCTGATATTAATTTTGTAGTTGCTGCCGGCGATGTTCACCACTTTAACGGTGTGGCAAGTGTTTCTGATCCATTATGGATGACCAATTATGAACTTATTTATCCTCACCCCGAACTCATGTTAGACTGGTATCCTATTTTGGGAAACCATGAATATCATGGAAATACTCAAGCGGTGCTTGATTATTCCAAAGTGAGCCGCCGCTGGGTAATGCCTTCCCGTTATTATACCATGGTAAAAAAGGTGGATGACAGCGTTTCTATTCGGTTAATTTTTATCGATACCGCGCCGCTTATTCAAAAATACCGTCAACAAAAGGAAGAATATCCGGATGCCTGCAAACAAGATGATGTGCATCAATTGCACTTTATTGACAGTGTTTTATCGGTGTCGAACGAAAAGTGGAAAATTGTTATCGGACATCATCCAATCTATGCACAAACATTAAAAGAAGACAGCGAGCGTACTGATTTACAAGCCAGGCTCGATCCCATATTACGAAAATACAATGTGGATTTCTACGTATGCGGTCATATCCATACTTTCCAGCATATCAGGAAAAATGATAGTTCGATAAATTATATCGTGAACAGTTCTGCCTCCGGATCACGTCCCGTTGCTGCAATAGATGGTACTTTATTTTGTAGCGACAAAACTGGATTCAGCATCTGTTCAGTTTCTAATAACAAATTCACCATTTTTTTTATCGACAAAGAAGGAAATGAAATATATTCGTTTTCCGAAGAAAAGTAAACATCGAATCCAATTATCCAATGAAGAAATACAACCTATATCTAATTTTGACGATTGTCATTGCTTTTGCTGCATGTAATTCAGGAAAAGTTTCTGAAGAAATCGTTACTCCTGCTTTAATTACAGAAAAAACCCCCAATGATACCGATGATCCGGCGATCTGGTACGACAAAATCAATCCGGAAGAGAGTTTGATTTTAGGTACTGACAAAGGAGACTCAACGGGTGGAATTTTTGTTTTCAACCTCGAAGGAAAGCTGGATACTGCCCGCTGCATTCGTAACCTGAAACGGCCAAACAATATTGATATCGAGTATGGATTTCAATTTCAGGATAAAACTATTGACATCGCAGTTTTTACTGAACGTGGGAAAGACATGATTCGGGTAATTTCGTTGCCCGATTGTAAACTGATCGACGGTGGTGGTATCCCGGTTTTTGAAGATGATTCGCTCCGTTCTCCAATGGGGATTTCGTTGTACCGCGACAAAAACAATAATTTCTTTGCCTTTGTTGGCCGTAAAACTGGCCCTGCTGAAGGATACATTTACCAATACAAATTGCTAGCCGACAACAATGTTGTTTCAGCAGTAAAAGTGAGATCATTTGGGAAATACAGCGGTATAAATGAAATTGAAGCAATCGTGGTTGACGATGAATTGGGATACGTGTATTATTCCGATGAAACCATTGGTATTCGCCAGTACTATGCCGATGCCGAAAAAGGGAATGACGAACTCGCTTTGTTTGCCAAAACCGGAATTACTGAAGACCACGAAGGACTCTCGATTTACAAGGAAGACGGTGGCAAAGGCTATATTATTCTGTCCGACCAGCAAGCCAATAAGTTTCATTTGTTTACTCGCGAGGGAACAAAAAGCAACCCATACGATCACCGTCTGGTTCGTATTGTGAGCGCAAAAACGATTGAAAGTGACGGATCTGATATTTTGAATATACCGCTGAACAGTACTTTCCCGAATGGCATTTTTGTGGCCATGTCAGCCGATCAGACTTTCCAGTTTTATAGGGCAGAAGATGTCGTCGGTGAAAAGAGCTTTTTGCAACGTGTCTTGAAATAGTCAGACAATACATATTCTATTTCTATTTGGAATCTCAATCTTAATCCATAATTCATTGAATATTAATCGATCTGTAATTTATCGGATGCAACTTGCAGTCGTTAATTTGGCTCAGGCTTTATGAACGACGAACTACGAAAATTGGATCTTGCTGTCATTTCAGATGTACATCTGGCAACTCTCGCCAGTAAGGCCAAACCCCTCCTCAAATATTTAAAATCTATTCAACCCGATATCCTGGTTTTAAACGGCGATATCATCGATTCGTGGCGTTTCAGCCGGAATTATTTTCCCAAATCTCACCTGAAAGTAATTCGCCAGTTGGTGAAAATGATCGAAAAAGGGGTGCAGGTGGTTTATATTACCGGTAATCACGACGATGTTTTTCGCAAGTTCAACAATACCCGGCTGGGGAATTTCAGCATTGTGAACCAGCTCGAAATCACTGTCGGAAATCAAAAAACATGGATTTTTCACGGCGATGTGTTTGATCACATCATCCATCATTCGCCAGGTCTGGCAAAATTTGGCGCAGCGGCTTATGGATATCTGACAGCGTTGAATAAGGTTCTGAATTCAGTTCTTCATTTATTTGGAGGTAAGGATATGATCCTCTACAAATCGATGACCGACCGGATATTGAAAGACAAAAAGATATTGACCAACTTCGAACTGGCCATTGCCAACGCAGCATTGAGTAAAGAGATCGATTTGGTTATTTGTGGACACACCCATATTCCGGTTGATAAAATTATCCAAACTGAAAAAGGGTCGGTTCGGTACATCAACTGCGGCGATTGGGTAGAGCATTTTTCAGCCGCTGAGTGCCTCGACGGAGACTGGTCCCTGAAGTATTACGCTTCAAATCTGGAAGACGATGAGGATGAATCTCCGGCAGACGAACTTTATATTCCGGACAAAAAGCAATTGTACCGGTCTATTCTGGAAGAAATGAAAGTTGCAAGTTTCTTTTAAAAGCCAATGAAAATGAAAATCTTATACGCCATTCAGGGAACCGGAAACGGACATCTGGCCCGTGCTACCGAAATTGTTCCGATCCTGAAATCGATGGCCGATACCGATGTGCTGGTCAGTGGGACACAAGCCGATTTGGATGTTCCTTTTCAGATTGATTATCGTTTTTCGGGAATGAGTTTTATTGTCGGGCAAAAAGGTGGAGTCGATCTATTAAAGACTATTCAGAAAATGCCGGTTATGCAGTTTTTTCGGGACATCCGGAATTTGCAGGTTGATCGGTACGATGTGGTAATCAGCGATTTTGAGCCGGTTTCGGCATGGGCTTGCTGGTTGCATAACAAGGAATGTATCGGTCTGAGTCATCAGAATGCAGTTTTGCACCCATCAGCACCCCAACCCGATTTCAGCGATTGGTTTGGGAAACAGATTTTAAAACATTATGCACCATCTACTTATCAATACGGCTTTAATTTTAAAGCTGCCGCTCCGGATATTTTTCCTCCGGTAATCCGCTCTTCCATCCGAAAGGCCAAATCCACATTTAAACCTCATTTTACAGTTTATTTGCCAGCATACAGCGATCAGCAAATTCAGGATGTTTTACTGAAAGTTCCGGATACTTCGTGGGAAGTGTTCTCCAAGCATTCCAAATCGGATTACCGGATTGGATCGATTCACTTCCGTCCGGTTTCGCTCGAAGATTTTACCGAAAGTTTTCTGAATTGTACCGGATTATTGTGTACTGCCGGGTTCGAAGGACCTGCGGAAGCGATTTTCATGGGTAAAAAACTTTGCGTTATCCCGATGAAGAAACAATATGAGCAATATTGCAATGCGGCTTACCTGAAATCGATGGGCATTAAAGTACTCGATCATTTCACCAATTCGGCTCCCGAACTTGAGGGTTGGGTTAAGAATTCTGAAGCGCTTCAAATCAGATTTCCGGATTTAACCCATGAAATACTCGAAAGCATATTAAGAAAACATTATTCTTACTCGTCGACTCCTATATTCATGGAACTACCTTATATTCAGATATAAGAACTCGCAACATTTTAGATTTATCCAACTGTATTGCTTTTTTAATAACTCTGTAATACTGCGTCTGTAACTTTGTTAGTATGAAAAAACGCATACTATACATTTTGGTTCTTGCAAGCCTGTTGCTTTCCTGTAAAAATTTTCCGGAAAATTCATTGCCGGAAATTGAAACTGCTGACACTGTGACTTTGAAAAACTATTCGGATGGATTCAATTTATTCGTTGTTAGCGACATGGGAAGAAATGGACTTAAAAATCAGAAAAAGATAGCTGCTCAAATGGCCGCTCATGCTGAAGAAATTCATCCCGAATTCATTGTTTCATGTGGCGATAATTTTCAGGGTGACGGTGTCGAATCGATTGAAGACCCACTTTGGAACAGCGAATTTGAGGAAGTTTACACGAAACCTTCTCTTCAGATGGATTGGTTCCCGATTTTGGGCAATCACGATTATAAAGGAAATTCACAGGCTGAAATTGATTACTCAAAGATCAGTCGTAAATGGCGATTAAATTCACGGTATTATACTTTTGTCCGACAAATTAATGATTCAGTTTCTGCCCGGTTTATTTTTTTAGATACGACTCCATTGGTTGAAAAATACTATATAAAACAAGGATACCAGGATGTTGCCAGACAAGACTCTGCCCGGCAAATTGCCTGGCTAAAAGCAATTCTGGCCAACTCAAAAGAGGAATGGAAGTTGGTTTTTGGTCATCACCCAATCTTTTCTGCCAGCACACAACCTGACAACACTTCCGAGTCGGTTCAGCGAATTAAACCGATACTCGAAAAATATAAGGTGCAGTTTTATATTAGTGGACATGACCGCGATTTGCATCATTTAAAGGAAAAGAATGGAAAGCTGGATTGTATAGTGAATGGCGCAGAAAGTAAAACCCAACTCGTTGATACTGTTGAGGGTTCACTTTTTAGTAAATCGGCATCAGCATTTTCATCGGTTACCTTCCATGGTGACAGCATCAGGTATGCTTTTATTAACATAGACGGGGAACCTGAATATATTTTTAACCGGTCGTATAAATAAACTATCCAGAAAAAGAGTGCCAACATGGAACTATTTTTCTGGATAGTTAAGCTTAAGACGTTGCAATTAATGGACTGATTTCAAACTATTTTTTTTCTTCTTTTAGCTTTTCGACACTTGCCTTAAACTTATCAAGGGCTTTTCCCAA
>JFJP01020584.1_pt1 | contig 13026 bp, 9 predicted proteins | sample 431651 | NCBI WGS metagenome assembly JFJP01 (sample SAMN02602958, study PRJNA72255) | Microbial mat metagenome, whole genome shotgun sequencing project. | biome: fresh water; feature: sink hole; material: water; isolation source: purple microbial (photo- and chemosynthetic) mats found in...
CCGCCCTTGCGCAGGATCTGGAAGCCGTCGTGCAGCGTGCCGCCGTTGTCGATCGAGCGCTGGCGCACCACCCAGCCGGTCGGGCGGGCCTTGGTGCCGACCTGCACCAGCACGCGCCGTGCGCTGGCGAGCGGCTGCTCGTCGAGCGGCACCACGACGATGCTCGCGTAGTCGTTGGCGGCACGGATGGTGAGGTCGCGCAGGCGGATCTCCGGCCGCTTGGCGAGGAAACCGGCCGCCGCCTGGCACCTGGCGGCATCCACGGTGTAGATGCCCAGGCCGTAGTCGGTGACGATCTCGCCGGTGATGCTGGTCAGCAGCTTGCGCTGCTGATCGATGAGCTGCGGCAGCTTGGGCGATACGCGGTTCTTCTTGGCATCACCGCCATAGACGACCTCGACCGGGCCGACGCAGAACGCGAGCGGATCCTGCGCCGTGGCCACTGCGCTCTCCACCGGCATCGGACCCTGGTCGCGATTGGGATCCCACACCTCGGATTCGGCGATCAATGGCGTGCGCTGGCTGAAGATGTCGTCGAGGCTGCGCTCCTCGTGGATCACCGGCTCGGACGCCGGAGTGATGAAGCCATGGCGGAAGGCCAGGGCGGTGGCCGGGAACTGGCCGGCCTGCATCGGGCTGGCGTAGGGCCACTTCGAGAGGATGGCGTCCCATTCCTCGTCGCCCGAGGCGAACCAGTAGAAGGAGTCCACCCCGGTCAGCGACAGCTGGGCCGCGACCATCAGCGGGCCTTCCGCCTGGTAGAGGTTGGGCGGCACCCACAGGCTTTCCGGGATGATGAAGGGGCTGCCGGCGACCTGCTTGACGTTCATCGGCCAGTTGCGCGGCCGGGTCAGCGCCGACCAGTTGGTGTACACGTGCTGCGCCAGGATCTGCCAGCCTTCGTTGATGCCGGTGTGGATCGCGCCGTAGTAGGCGTTCTTGCCGATCACCTCGTTGGCGGTGTAGCTCCAGCGTTCGGCGTCGTCGGCGGTGACCGGGTCGACGGTCTTCCAGTTGCCGGCGTTGATCAGTTGCTTGCAGCCCAGTTCGTCGCGCAGCCAGCGTGCGGTCTCGGCGTTCCAGTCGCGCATCAGGGTGGCATGGAATTCGAGCTGGTCGGTGAGGCGGTTGCGCGTGCCCGCGTCCTCCCACTTCTTCGCGCGGTCGCGGGCATCCTTGGTGAAGAACCACGGCTGCATGACCGCTACCGTGCCGGCGGCGGCGTCATCGGTCCCGCGCAGATCCCAGCCGCTCTCGTACTTCATGGTGTAGCGCGCGAACGCCTTTTCGATCGAGCCGTGCTTCTTCGCCACGAACTCGCCGAACTTACGCGTCAGCACGCGCAGCGGCTCGCCGTTGATGCTGGCGGCGGTGTAGAACAGGATCGAATCCTCGTTCTGCAGCTGGATGATGGCGAGGGCGGGGTCGTCCTTCAGCGCGATGCCGGTGTAGGGATTGACCTCAGTATAGAGCCGCTTGACCCAGGCGCGGTACATCTGCTGCACCGGCTCGTAGAAGAACACCAGCGACGACAGGTTGCCGCCCTTGAAGCCGAGTTCCCACGACGCCTCATTGTCGGTGTGCGAGCCCCAGTACGGGCTGAGCGTCGAGTAGATGCCCTCCTTCTTGAACGCCGCCACCATGTACCAGGCGCCGTGCAGATCGACCTCGTTGATCGCCTCGCGCGTCGGCGGCGGCCCGCCGCGCTCCTGCTTCGCCGGCAGATGGCCGTGGAAGCGCACCATGTTGATGCCGCGCTTGGCCGACCAGCGCGCCTTGTGCGCGACCTGGGCGGATCCCTGAAGGGGATGCGCCAGGAGTACTCGGAACCCGACCAGAAGCGGATCGCCTCGCCGTCGCCGCGCACGAAACCATTCCCGTCGGCGCTGCGCTTGATGAAACCGTGCTCGCCGGCAACCGCCTCGTTGAGCCGGCGCAGATCGATCGGCGACTCGGCGAAGGTGTCGCGCAGCGCCGGCCACGGCCACGCCTTGGCCGGATCGATCTCGCTGACGGTGGCGACCTTCTCGCCGGGCTTGTGGAACATGCGCGGGCGGAACTCGAAGCCCTCGGGCGCCAGCACGAAGCAGTCGATGGCGGCGAAGCCCTTGCCGTCCTTGCCCGGCTTCACGGCGAAGCGCAGGGTGTGCGCCCCGGCCTTGAGCTGCAGCGGATCGGCGCGCACCCAGGCGAGGTTGTGGCGGTTGGAGCCGTCGTGCGAGACGTGGGAGCGGTCATGGACGCGGCGCGCGTACGTCAGGTCCCTCTCGTTGTCCTTGTCGGCTTTTTCCCAAGCCGATTCCGGCAGTTCCTGGGCGGGAGCGCCATCCAGCGACCAAGTGTACCCGGTTGCCTGCAGATTCAGGCGGATCCACAGTTGATAACGGCCATCGGACGGCACCCGGAAGGGGCAGACGACGTAGCCGCTGGGCATGCCCTTCTCGTCAAAGGAGTGCCACCAGTCCTGCCCGGACAGCGAGGTGGCGCGATCCACCGGATCGTACCAGTCGTTGGCCTGCTGCAGCTTGTCGCTGGAGGCCTCGGCCTCGACCCAGACATAGCCGGGATCGGCGGCGTTGAGGGCGCAGCAGGCCGAGAGGAGAGTGGTGGCAAAGCGGAGGGCGGGCATGATACCTCAACGGATATCCGATTACGCTGTGACTGCCAGGGTATATGAGAACCATTGCCCCTGGCGCGCGGGCCGCGCGCGCTCCCAGGAGGTCAGCCGCGGCGTTCGATCGCCTCGGCACGGCGTGCGGCGCGCGCGTCGCCGCTGACCAGGGCGCGCAGGCGCCAGGCCTGGGCGAGTTCCGGAGCGGCGTCGGTCAGGGCGATCGCTTTGCCGGCGGTATCCGGAGCATCGCGCAGCCAGGCCTGGGCAGCGTCGCGTGCCAGGCGTTTGGCCGCCTCGGGATCGATCGCCTCGCGCCCTGCCAGGCGCAGTCGCACCAGGGCGGCCAGGGCGGCGCACAGCAGGTAGGCCGGCAGCAGGCGGGTCAGCACCCACTCGGCGGCGAAGCCGCCGAGCAGCAGGCCACCGGCCAGCGCGGCGAGGATGAGGATCGCAGGGATGAGGAGGGCCAGGGCCCAGGCCAGGCGGCCATCAAGCAGCAGGCCGGCACCAGGCAGGCCGAGGTCGAGCGGCGCGAACCGCCGCATGGTCACTTGCCCTGGTAGAGGCGGGCGGCGAGGATCTCGGGCAGGCCGACGGCGCGGATCTTGTTGGCCGCCGTGTCGATGTCGTACTCGACGCGGTTGATCAGCACTTCGCGCTTGTCACTGTCGAACAGGGCCCAACTCGCCTTGTTGTTCTCATCGCGTGGCTGGCCGACCGAGCCGGCGTTGACGATGGTCGCCGTCTCGCCGTCGATCGGGATCATGCCTTCGAGGGTGTAGGTGATCGGATCGGTATCGAAGAAGCCGACCGGCACATGGCTGTGGCCGAGGAAGCCGAGGGCGGCGCCAAGGCGGCGCAGGGCTTCGAAGCTCTGTTCGGCGTCGAACACGGTCTGGATGTAGTTGAAGGCTTCGGGCTGGTGGAAGGTGCCGTGCGCCACCGCGCAGTGATCGTAGGTCAGGACCAGCGGCAGGTTGGCCAGCCAGTCCTTCTGCTCTTGCGAGAGCTGCTCGCGCGTCCACAGCGCGGCTGCCTTGGCATAGGCGTTGAAGGCATCGATCGAGATCTTGCCGACCGCAGCCCAGTCGTGGTTGCCGGCGATCACGTCGCACTTCAATTCGCGGATCATCTCCAGGCACTGCACCGGCTCGGCACCGTAGCCGACGATGTCGCCCAGGCAGACGATGCGATCGACCGCGCTTTCACGTATGGAGGCAAGCACCTTCCCGAGGGCGTCGGTGTTGCCGTGGATATCGCCAAGGAACGCGTAGCGCACAGGGTCTGCTCCGGCTTAGGGAATATCTTGTCGCTCGAAGAGCGCCAGCCCCAGGGCCAGCGTCCCCCCACACCACAGCACGGCGTAGCCGAGGCCTGCGCCAACCGCCCCCAGGGGTAGTCCACCTTCCACCTGGGCCGCATCATCCGCGGCAAGCAGGTCGAGGGCGGGCAGGACGACGGCTCCATGCAGACCCATTTGCGGCAGCAGGTGGGCAACGACCCACACCGCGAAACAGGCGATGATGTTGCCCGCCAGGCCCAGGCGCAGCGCCAGGACCACCGCCAGGCAGGTCAGACAGGCCGCCTGGGCCAGGGCCAGGAGATGTCCGCCCAGCAGCGAGGCCCACGGGACGGCCACCGGATCAAGGCCCTGGGCGTGGCTGTGGCCGCCGCCCAGTTCGAACTCGAAGTTGGTGCTGCTGCCGATCTGTACCGCGCCGAGGTGGATGCCGGCCACCACCAGGCCGCACAGCAGCACGGCGGCGAGCACCCCGCCGGCCTTGCCGACCAGGAAGGATGCACGGCTGAGCGGCTTGGCGAGCAGGGTCAGCGCCGTGCGGTCGGCCAGTTCGCGGTGCACGGCCACGGTCGCGCCGACCACGCCAAGGAACAGCCCGGCGAGGGCGTGCACCGCGATGCCCGAGCTGCACAGCATACGCATGCGGTCGGCCTCGGCGAAGCTGAACATACCGAACAGCAGGCTGAGTCCGACCAGCGCGGTGGCGATGAGCAACACCAGCCAGGTCGCCGGCTGGCGCAGCAGGTCGATGGCGGTGAGGCGGGCGAGGGCCACGGCGGCGGACATGGGGGGGATGATGAGGCGGGAGCGATTGAGACAACATGCAAGGAGGAAGGAGACAGAGAAGGCGACAGAGAAGGCGGAAGGAGGAAGACGGAAGGCGGAAGAAATGCCAGGTGGTGCCGACGGACGCGACCTGCCCATGCCATCGCTGCGCTCCCGATCAGACGATGACGATGCCCCGTCGTACAGCGTCTAACCGCAGCCCTCAGCAACTCTTCCGCCTTCCGCCTTTCGCCTTCCGCCTTATTTTGCGCTCATGCTCACGCTTCCTCTCATCGAGGTCTCGGGTACTGCGCGCTCCATGGGCCGCGCGCACGGCGAGGCGGTGCGCGACCTGGTGCGCGGCTTCATGGCCGACCGGGTGCGCGCCGGAGCGGTGTTCGTGCGCCAGCGCCGCCGTGACGGCGACTTCCTCGCCACCGCCGCCGCCTGCCTCGGCCTGCTGCGCACCTGGGATGCGGTCGGCTGGGACGAGCACCACGGCGTCGCCGAGGGCGCCGGGGTCGATCCGGTCGAGTTGTATGCCGCCTGCAACCTCACCGACATCCGCGATGCCGCCTGTTTCCGGCCGCTGGCGGCCAGCGCCGAGAGCGAGGGCTGCACCACCGCCCTGGTGCCCGCCGCGCGCAGCGCCACCGGCGCGCCGCTGGCGGCCCAGACCTGGGATCTCAACCCGCCCGACCTCGCCTTCGTCATCGCGCTGCGTCGGCGGCCTCTCGATGGCCCGGCGACGGTCAGCGTGACCTGCGCCGGCTGCCCCAACCTGATGGGGCTCAACGCGCACGGCCTCGCCTTCGGCACCACCAATCTCAAGGTGCACGGGGTGCGCGCCGGCATCCCCTACCTCTCGATCCTCCACCGCCTGTCGCGCTGCGCCGACCGCGCCGAGGCGGCGGGCGTGCTGGCCGCGACCCCGCGCGCCGCCGCGCACAGCTATTGGCTGGCCGACCCCACCGGCATCGAGGACTGGGAATGTACCGCCGACGCCGCCGTGCCGCGTGGTGGCGAGGCACCGTTGTGCCGCACCAACCACTGCCTCGACGCGGCGCATGCGGCGCGCGAGGACGAACCGCCGACCGCCAGTTCGGCGGCCCGCCTGGCGCATGCCCGGGCCGTGCTGGCCGCACCGCGTCTGGGTGTCACCGACCTGCGCGCGTTGTTCGCCGACCGCTCGCAGGGCGTCGATTCGATCAACCGCTACGTCGAGGACGGCACCGGCACCTCGACCAACGCCTGCCTGATCGCCGAGCCGCGCGAACGCCGCATCCATGCCTGTCGCGGCCCGGCCGACCGTGGGGCGTGGGTGACGCTGTCCCCCTGAGCCGCTGACGACGGTTGTCCGGCTGGGCTGGGCCAGCACCGTCCGGCCATGTTCCGCCCCGTCCTGCTCGCCCTCTGCCTGACCAGCCTGGCCGCCGCCGAGGGCGAGGTCCTCGCCCGTTCACCGCTGATCGCCGCCCTGGCCCCGCCCGCCGGTGCATGGAGCGAGCAGCCGGCCAAGGCGGTCGATCGTGCCGCCGAGCGCGAACGCATCGCCAGCGCGGGCACGCGTTTCCTCGCCGCCCTTGCGGCGGCCAAGGACGGACCCTCGCAGCCGGCCCAGCGCGCTCTCGCCGCCCTGGTCGGCACCCTGCCCGGACTGGAACGCCCGGCCCGCCCTGACGCCCTCGATCCGGTCTTCGCCCGCCGGGCGGTGCGCGGCGGGGCCCTGCGCGGCTTTGCCGCCGATGCGGCGGCCGGCGAGGTCGAGAAGGCGGTCGCCGAGGCGGCCCGCCACCAGCCGGTTGCGGTCCTTACTGGGCCGCAGGGGGCCCGGTTGGAAGAGCGCCGTGACGCCTTCGGCGTCGGCGGCTGGGTGCTGAGCGGGCCGCGCAGCGCCTATGCGGTCGAGCACAGCGTCGCGCAGTTCGTCACCATGCCGACCCTCATCCTCGTGGTCGAGCTGCCGGCCAAGGCGGATCCGGCCAAGGACGCAGGCAAGGCCGTGGCGGCCGCGCTGCATGCCGATGGTGCGGTGGTCGCCAGGTGGAAGGCCACCGAGGGCAAGCTGATCGCGGAGGCGGACGCCTGGCGCAGCGCCGTGCCCGAGCCGCTCGGCCTTGGCCTGGCCACCGGATTGCTGCCGCCGCATCTGGTGCTGGCCGGCCTGGACGGCGATCCGCTGCGCCTGATCACCATGCACGGTGCGCTGACTCCGCCGCAGTCGGCCAAACCGGCTGAAAGCACGCGCTTCATCGCCGAGGCCGCCAAGGTCCTGCCCGACGCCGCGCATCTCGACCTGATCGGCGAACACCTGTTCCGCTACGTCTATGACAGCCCGGATCCGCGCTATCCGCTGGTCATCGGCAACAATGAGATCAAGGGCGAGGTGCATCAGACCGCGGCCCAGACCCTGGCGGCGACCACCGGCGGGCAGTGCCGGGGCGACTGCGACGACCTCGCCGAACTCTACCAGACCATCGCCGAGAAGCAGGGCCGACTCGGCCACCTGCTGATCCTCCCCTCGCACACCGCTTTCGCGGCAGCGCGCAAGGAGGGGGCGGGATGGGTGGTCGAGGTGATGCAGACCGGGCCGACAATGGCCTTCCACGGCTCCGACCTGCCCGAGGCGCTGCGCGCCGCCCACGCCCACTTCGATGCGACGCGGCCCTTCTCCCCCGACCATCTCGGGCTGTTGCTGCGCTTCTCGGGCGAGAACCAGCGCGGCCCCTTCGGCCTCGGCTGGCGCATCTTCGCCGAACCTGACTACGCACGCCTCATGATCGACGTGCAGCGTGACTGGCAGTACCAGACCTACGCCCGCGCCATCGCCAAGATGGAGCGGCTGATCGCGGCGGGCGACCGCGATCCGGCCAATCTGCACGAACTGGCGGCATTGTACGAGATAACCGGCCAGTGGGCCAAGGCGGCCGAAGGCTTCCGCAGCAACCTCGAGGCGCTCTCCGATCCGGTTTCGCGCATCGAGGTCGAGCAGGAGCTGGCCTCGGTGCTGCGCCGTGGCGGCAAGCACGACGAGGCGCGCGCCGTGCTGTCGGCCCTCGCCGGCACCCTGCCCGAGCTCGCGCCGAAGCTGGGCGGCGGCGTCGCCCAGCTCGGCCTGCGCCTGAGTCTCGCCCAACTGGCGGCCGACGACCGCGAGGGCGCCCGCGCAACCCTGCTGCGCAGCGCCGCCGGCCCGCTGTCGGCGATGACCGGCCAGGTGCTGCAGCTGGTCGCGCGGCCTGGCTTCGACCGCGCGACGTGGACCGGGGACGGGCGTCTCGCCGCCATCCGCGGCCTGATCCAGGGGTACATCTCCTGCCTCATCGCCCACCTCGACAAGGCCGGGGCCGGCGCCGCCCAGGACCCGACCCTGGGCAACGCGCGTCAGCAGGTCGATGCCTGGCTGGCCCGTCTCGCCTTCCTCGAAGCGGACGCGCCGGCCGACGCCGTGGACATCTACGCCGCCGCCGCCCGCGTCCATGCCCTCGACCTCGGCGCCGAGGCCCTGGCGGCGGCCGTCGCCGCGGCCAAGCCGCCCAACGACGCCACGCGCGACCATCTGCAGCGCCGCGCCGGGGCCGCCGAGGCGCGGAGTGACGACTTGCCGTGGATCCGCATCAGTCCGGCCTGGTGGCTGGGCGAGGTCAACCGGGCGTTGCGCCCGGGCACTGGCGAGGGGGACGATGAGGACGCTCTCGCGCCGCTCGATCCCGCGCGCATCGACCGTGCCCGCGTCGCAGCCGCGGCCCGCGGCGCGAGCGAGGCGCTGGCCACCTGCCGTACCCTCGGCCTGAGCGACCTGAAGCTCGACCAGAGCGAGCATTTCGCCGGACTGATCGCCGCGGTGATCGCCGGTGACGAGAAGGCGCTGCGCGGGCGCCTGTGTTACGTCAAGCGCCAGGACGACAAGCGCCTGCGCGATGTCACCGCCGGCCAGCTTGGCCGGCTCGCCCCGGCCTGTGACGACAAGACCTGGCAGGTGGTGCTGGCCGCCTGGACTGCCGAGGTGGACTACAAGCCGAAGTGGTTCTCGATCGCGTGGACCGCGGTGGTGGCCGGCGCCCCGCGCCAGGCCCTGGCCACGGCCCGCGCCGCCGCCGCCCGCTTCCCCGACGACCCAGCGTTCGCCGAGGAGCGGACCTTCATGGAAAGCCTGCTTGGGCGGTGAGCCGGAGGCTCCTGGCAAGCTGTGTTTGCTCGGCCGGGCTTCCTGCGCATAATGTCCGGCCATGAGCAAGGGCGCCGTACTCGATGAGGCTTTCTGCGCCACGGCCGGACTGTCCGAACAATTGCTGACCCTGGCCGGCCAGATCGAGAACAAGCGCCACGAGGTGCTGCAGGAACCGATGTTCCACCTGCGCGTCCAGGAGATCGAGGAGACGGTCTATCTCGAACGGCAGTACGTGTTCGACAATCAGGTGTCGATCCGCACGCACTACGGCAAGGGGGACAAGGTGCTGGTGTGGCTGCAGCGCACCCTGCGCCAGCCCGCCCACGACCCGCGCGCCGCGATGGTCGAGCTGCTGATGGCGCGCGAGTTCTTCGTCCTCGGCGACTGGCGCGAGTTCCAGCGCTTCCGCCAGTTCATCAAGAGCCAGCGCATCCTCGACGCCCAGGCGCGCCAGTGGATCACCGACAACCACGTCAAGTTCAAGGACATGTGCCAGACCCCCGAGGGCATCGAGAAGATCCTCGACGGGCTGGGCGCGATGGCCGAATGGCCCGACCTGGACGGCCAGGACCAGGGCGAGAGCCGCACCACCCTCGAACTCATCGCCAAGACCTACTCGCGTTCGCTCGCCCCGGTGCGCTCGTGCAAGCTGCTGCCGGCAGCCCTGCTGCTGCGCGCCCCGGACACCCGCTTCAACATCTTCCGCATGTTCTCCTTTGTCGAGGACCCGACCGGTCCGCTCAGCCTGATCGGCTTCGTGCGCGACCTCGGCGCGGCGACGAACGACCCGCGCATCGCTGGGTTGACCACCAATCTCAAGACCAGCCGCGACATCTCACGCGCCTTCTCTGTGCTGCGCACCGCCCTGCTGGCGCGCAAGGTTCCGCCGCCCGACGCCGCGCCGGCCGATCCGCCGCCCGCTCCATGACGGTGCAGCGCCTGGTCAAGCTCGACCTGCCGCCGCAGGCCGACCTCTCCGCCGCGCCGCTGTGGCGAGTCATCAACCCGGCCAGCGGCCTGACCGTCGAGGCGCCGATCGAGATCTGCGGCGCCGGCGTCCGCCTGTGGCACGAACGCGCCCGGGCGATCGCGGCCGAACCGGGGCAGTGGCTCGAGGTCGAACCGCTGGCCGCCCCGGTTCCGGGCTGAAGCCGTGTGCCTATTGGCGGTCCCGGCCGCCCCATCTGGCCCTTTGCACCCGTTCCGCGCAGGCGTACACCCGACAGGCAGATGAACCCGCCCCCGCCCGAACTCGCCGCCGCCGCCAAACGTATCGCCGCCCTCGAGGCCGATGTCGCCAACCTCCGTCGGGGCATGGTCCAGCAGCTGACAGCCACCGGCCGGCTGGTGCAGCAGGCGCTGGTCCTCGACCGGCAGCATTTCGCCGGCCGCTTCCTCGCCGGTCGTCAGCCCACCCCGCAAGAGGAGCTGGTCATCGCCGCCGACATCCTCGGTGCGGCCGGAGCCGAACTGGCCAGCCGCGGCGGTGCTACCGGCCAGACGGCCGGTGTGGCCGTCACCGAGGTGCTGCGCTCTGAACTCGTCGCCCGCGAAGGCGAGCTGGCCGAGATGCGTCGGCAGACCGCCGCCCTGCAGGAAGAGCACGCCGCGATCCTCGCCGGTCTGCAGACCCGGGTGGATCAGGCCGAGGAGCTGGCCCAGCAGAACGAGCTGCGCGCCCAGGCCGCCGAAGAGGGCGCTGCCGCCGGAAGCGGCGCCGGTTCCGAGGACCGCGCCGAGGCCCTCGGCCTGTGCAGCGAACTGCTGCGCACCCTGCAGGCCGCACCGGTCGCTGGCGACGACCTGCAGATTACCCTGTCGGTGCTGCAGGATGCGCTGCAGGAGGGGGGCGGCATCGGCACGGTCTGCCAGGCCGCCGAAAGCGCGTTGGTCGCCTGGGCCGAGACCCTGGGCCGCGATCTGGCCGAGGCCAAGGCGCAGCTTGCCGGGCTCGACGGCCTGCGCTCGACCGCCGGCGAATGGCAGAAGCAGGCGTCCCAGCTGCGCTCTGAGCTCGACAAGGCGCGCGCCGAGCACGCCAAGGCGGTCGCCGACGCCAAGGGCACGGTCGAGCGCTGCGGCATCATCGAACGCGAGATCACCAAGCTGCAGACTGAACGCGAAGGCCTGGTGCGCGATGTCGAGCGCCTGCAGGTCGAACTCGGCGAGCAGCGCCGCGCCGCGCACGAGGCCAACATGGCCCGCACGCGCGACCGCCAGGAGACCGAGTCCTTCCGCGCCAACGCCAAGCAGGAGGCCGAGGCGGTGGTGGCAACCGCCATCGCCGAGGCCGCCGCCGCCCGCCAGGCCGCCGAGACCGCGACCGCCGAGCGCGACCAGCTGCAGGGCAAGGTGGTCAACGCCCAGGAGCGCATCGGCCGCCTGGAGACCGAACGCGAGCGTTCCGCCGCCGAACTTGCCGCCCTGCGCCGCGAACTCGACGCGCAGCGCGCCGAGCGTGATGCCATCCAGGCCAAGGCCGACGAGCTGCAGCGCCAGATCGAGGTCCTGAACGGCGAGCGCGAGCGTCAGCTCGCCGCCTTCGTCGCCATCACCAAGGAGCTTGCCGGGGTGCGCGCCGAGGCCGAGGCCGCGGTGGCCCGCGAGCGTTCGCTCCACGAGCGCTCCACCAGCCTGCAGAGCGAGCGGGACAACCTGGTCGCCGAGCGCGAGCGCGCCCTCGCCGAGGGCGGCACCTTCAAGCGCGATGCCGAGAACCTGCGTTCTGAACGGGATCAGCTGCAGGGTCGCCTGGCTGCCGCCGGCAAGCAGGCCGAGACCCTGTCGGCCGAGCGCGACCGCGTCCTGGCCGAGCGTGACCGCGCCGCCGGCGAGGCGGTCCAGCTGCGCAAGGACCTGGAAACCACGCGGGTGGCCGGCGAACGCACGGCCGGCGAACGCGACGCCCTGCGCACCCGCCTGACCGCGGCCGATGGTGCGGCCGAGGCCGCGATGCGCGAGCGCGACCAGGCCAAGACCGTGGTCGTCAACGCCCAGGCCGAACGCGACCGCTTCCGCGCCGCCCTCGACCAGGCCCAGGAGGAGCGCAGCAGCCTGCAGCGCGCCAAGGACGAGCAGGCCGCGCAGCTCACCCTGCGCCTGACCGAAAGCAGCCGCCAGCTCGGCGAGCTGAAGCAGGTCCACGCCCGGCTCGCCAGCGAGAACGACCGCCTTTCCGGCGAACTCGATGCGATGCGCAAGCTGGCCGAGCGCGGCAAGACCGACTCGGTCGAACTCGCCCGCCGGGCCGAGGCGATGGCCGCCGAGGCGCGCAAGCTGCGCGAGGCCGAAGAGCGCGCCGTGGCCGCCGAGCGTCAGGCCTCCGGCGCCGCGCACGCGGTCGCCGAGCGCGACGCGCAACTTGCCCAGATCCTCGCCGACATGAAGCGCATGGGTGACGAGCTGGCGGTGGCCAAGGCCGGCATGGAGACCGAGAAGCGTCGTTTCACCGATGCAATCGCCCTGCTCAAGCAGGCCAAGGGCGCGGTCGAAGAGGCCAAGCGCAAGACCGCCAGCTTCAACGCCCTCGAGATCGAGCTGGAGCGCGCCAAGGGCATCCGGACGGGCTGAGTCCAGGCCGCCGGACGGGCCCTTGCCAACCGCCGATCGCTGCTATCGTGCGCGCCCCACCCAAGGACTGGCACATCGCATGATCCGCGTCGAAGCCCGTAATGGCGAGCCCCTCGAGAAGACCATCCGCCGCTTTAAGAAGCGTTGCGAGAAGGAAGGTCTGACCAAGGACATCAAGAAGAACATGTACTACGACAAGCCGTCCGAGGTGCGTCGTCGTGAAGGCCGCAAGCTTGAGAAGCGCATCCTGCAGGAGCGCATCGAAGCCAAGGCCGCCCTGCTCAAGAAGTGAGAGGCGCGGGGCCGACGCCCCGCTCCCCGTCATCCAGCCTTCCCACCAGCCCCTAGGCTGGTGGGTTTGCTGTTTTGTGACTTCTCACGGGGCCCCGCCGCGCACGCGGTGGGGCTGCCGCCGAGCAGCGGTGGGCGGATATCATGGGCGTAGCCCATCCGCCCACGGTTTTGGAGCCGTAGCGACAAAACCGAGCTGTGACCCCACAGGGCCGCAGGGGCAGAGCCCAATGGCGTAAAGGTAAGCCTTTGTTCCGAGATGCGTGGGTATCTCTCGGTTTATCCCAGATTTGTAGCGGAAGGCGGAAGGCGGAA
>JFJP01008460.1_pt1 | contig 13025 bp, 18 predicted proteins | sample 431651 | NCBI WGS metagenome assembly JFJP01 (sample SAMN02602958, study PRJNA72255) | Microbial mat metagenome, whole genome shotgun sequencing project. | biome: fresh water; feature: sink hole; material: water; isolation source: purple microbial (photo- and chemosynthetic) mats found in...
GTCTTTCTCCAACTGCGCCACGGCGGATTCGGGTGGATTGCTGAAGTCTTCACCCAGCAGGGTGTCCAGCAGGGGCATCAGCAGGTGGATGAACACGGGCGCATACAGCAGCCACAGCCACTGGCCACTGGCCGCAAATGCCAGCAACGATGCGCCGAACACCACCGGCGGCGCGGGGCTCCACAGCCATTGCCAGCGCTTGTCTTTCCACGCAGTGTCTGGCGAATTGGTCAAGGACGGTTGCATGCGCGATCTCCTGTGGCAGTCGGAGTGAACAGGAGGGCATTGTCTTGCGATGCCGGGCGTTTGGCCACTCAGGCCGTTTCACGCTGCTCGAATCCGTGCCCGACTTCTGCCGCATCAACGGGACTGACCACCACTCCGTCCACCAGCGCCTGCACGGCATCCGGGTGTCCGCAGACTTGGGCTTCCACACTGCCATCAAGCCGGTTGCGTACCCAACCGGTCAGACCCAGTGCGCGAGCCTGGCGCGCCATGTGCCAGCGGTAGCCCACGCCCTGTACGAGACCGGTGATGCGAAGATGTTGGATGACGGTGTTGGTCATGACGGTGATCATGGCCGAGAATTCGGCACCACTGCAACGACCATGTACCCTGACTGCGATGCCCCGATACCCCTGACCGGCCTGCTGTCCATGCTGACCGGCGGTGACAGGCGCTCCATCGGCCAGGCCAACCGGGCGGCCGCCATCGCATTGGCGCAGCCTGACGCCATGGCAGTGCTGATGCTAGGCATGACCGGTACGGACCCGGTGGTCCGCATGCGCTGTGCCGATGCTGCCGAGAAAGCATCGGCCGTGCAGCCTGACCTGTTGCTTGCACACCGGCAGGCGCTACTGGGACCGCTGGCCGCCATGACGCAGCCGGAGGTCCGCTGGCACGTCGCGTCCATGCTGGTGCGGCTGCCTCTGTCGGCAACCGAACTGGATCAGGTCTGGCACATCCTGCTGGGTTTCACGCAAGACAGCAGCCGCATCGTGCAAACTGCAGCCATGCAGGCACTTGCCGACTTGGCCGTTGTCCACCCGCATCTGATGCCAGAGGCCCATGCACGTATCGTGGCAATGATGGAAACCGGCTCGCCCGCCGTACAGGCACGGGGACGCAAGCTCCTGGTGGACCATGCCACGGCCACGAGACGACGCACACCATGAACCCACCTTCCCACACCCTGGCCGTTTTTGGGCTATCGGGCGCCACCGGACGAGCCCTGCTGGCAGCGGCACTGGCTCGTGGCTGGACCGTACGTGGACTGTTGCGCACCCACGGGTCGCTGGCCGGCGACAACCAGGCTGCCGTGCCCGGCCACTTGGTACGGGTAACCGGCGAGCTGACCGATGACGACGCCGTCCTCCAGACGCTGGAAGGGGCTGATGCGGTGTGCTGCGTATTCGGCCCTCGCGCACCCTACACCGATGTGTTCTGCGCAGCCGCCACTGCCAGGGTGGTGGCCGGCATGCAGCAGGCAGGCATCACACGGTTGTTGTGCCAGACGGGAGGCATGATTGGACCGGGCCAGCGTTCGCTGCCATTTGCATGCCTGACGGCGTTGGTACACCGTCAGCAACCCGCCGTGATGGCAGACCGCGAAGCACAAGAACAGGTGGTCATGAACAGCGGCCTGCGCTGGACACTGATCAAGCCGCCCCGGCTGACCAATGCCACCACCGTTCGCCCCGTGCAGGCCGCCACGGACCTGAAACTGGGCCTGCTGAGCCAAGTGGGCCGCGCCAGCCTGGCGCAGTTCACGCTGGACGCGGTGGACAGGGCCGATGCGGTGGGAGCAAGGCTGTTTGTGAAGGAATGACGCCAAAAGGCATCATTCACCCCATGAACGCTGACAACCTGTTGACCCAAGTGTGTGACGCCCACGGCGGCCTGGCCCGCTGGCGGGCGGTGGAGACGATTGACTTTGCGCTGTCGTCGTCAGGCCTGGCGTTCAGCAGCCATGGGCAGGGTTCGGCGCTGGTGGGGTTGAACGTGCGCCTGTGGCCGCACCAGCGGCGGGTGGAACTGCGCCACTATGGCGAGCCAGGAGGCCTGGGCGTGTGGACGCCCGAGCACGTGGCTCACTGCGCGGCCGATGGACGCCTGCTGGCTGATCGGCAGCACCCGCGCGCGCAGTTCAGCCGCCTGAGCAAACGCCTGCTCTGGGACAAGCTGGACATGCTGTACTTTGGTGGCTATGCGCTGTGGAACTACCTGTCGTTCCCGTTTGTGCTGGCCGAACCAGGGGTGCGCGTGTCGCTGCCCACAGTGGCCGACGGCTGTGCGGGGCCAGGGCTGGTGGCCGAGTTTGATGGCAGCGTGCCCACCCATTCAGCCCGGCAGGTGTTCCACCTGGACGAGGCGCTGCACCTGACGCAGCACGACTACACAGCCGATGTGATTGGCCGCTGGGCCACCGCCGCCAACCGCGTGCTGGCCAGCACCGACGTGGCAGGCCTGCGCCTTTACACCCGCCGCCGCGTCACACCACGCATGGGCCCATGGCACACAGTGCTGCCGCTTCCGCTGCTGGTGCACATTGACATCAGTGCGCTGCAGGTAGATGCGAATTAACGATGTCTTCCAAAGTTGCTACGCTTTGCTCTTGCCACAAAGAGGGCTTGGTATGGACATCAAAACATCCCCGGCTTCGGAATGATTGTGTTGCTGCTGGCCCTGTGGCTGCGGCTGAAAGAGGGGCGGGCTTTTTCGTCCGTAGGCCTGAGGGGTGCCAACCCGGCGGGCAAGCTGGCGGGTGGCCTGGCGATTGGTGCAGCCATGATGACCTTGAGCGTGGTGGTGCCGTGGGCCATGGGGCCATATGAGCTGGGTGCGTCGGTCCATGCGCGGTTGGCCATGGATGCCATCCTGTGGCTCATTCCGATGTTTGCGGTGTTCATGTTGCAGGGCAACGTCTTTGGCATGCCCGTCAGCGGCAACACAGAGGGCACATCGCTCTGGAATTTCGGGTCCGCGCAAGGTTCGAACGTTGCCATCACGGGCGGCAAATTCATGGTGCCTCCTTGGCAATCTGTTGCAAGGCCTGGGCGAACACCTCGGCCGGTTGGGCACCGGAAATCAGGTGCCGGTGGTTGACGATGACGGCGGGCACCGAACTGATGCCCAGCCCCTGAAAATGGGCCTGCTGCTCGCGCACGTCTTGCGCAAATTCGCCCGAGGTCAACACGGCGCGGGCGCGTTCCACAGGCAGGGCGGCAGACCCCAGGGCCTGCACCATTGCCAGCAACACAGCAGGGTCAGACGGGTTCTCTGCACGGCCCTGGTCGACGTGAGCAGGGCTTTTTTCAGCGCCAATGCGTCGCCTGGCGCACCTTCCACGCTGGCCCAGTGCAGCAGGCGGTGAGCGTCAAACGTATTCCAGATGCGCCCACGCCCTTCGGCCCTGAACACAAAGCCCTCCTGTGCACCACGCTGGCGAATGGTCTCGCGGATCTGCGCCTGCTGCTCGGGCGTGCTGCCGTACTTGCGGCCCAGGTGTTCGGTGATGTCTTCGCCCTCTGGCCCCATGCGGGGGTTCAGCTCGAACGGTTGCGGGTGGATGGTGGCCGTGACCTGCCCCTGCAATTGCCCCAATGCACGCTCCAGAGCCCACAGGCCCACGGCACACCAGGGGCAGGCCACGTCCGACACGAAATCGATGTGCAACGGGGTGGGCGAGGTGGATGGTGCTGAGGTCATGATCCGTCCTGAATTGATTGGACGGACAAGATGGTACGCGGCAGGTAATGACGTGGGAGTCACAAGCACAATGCGTGTATGCGCTCCTCCATCCAAATTGTCGACGTTGACCGGGTTGAAACCTGGACCCGCTACCGCCCCGGCATGTGCGACAGCTGCCAGGCCAACTGCTGCACCATGCCGCTGGAAATCAGGTTGCGTGATCTGGTGCGCCTGGGGCTGGTCGATGCCTTCGAGGCCGAGAACGAAGACCCCGCCCGCATCGCCAAGCGGCTGCAAAAAGCCAAGCTGATTGACCGCTACAACAGCAAGGCCGAGCTGTTCACCATGGCCCGCCGGGCCGATGGCGACTGCACCTGGCTGGACAGCAAAACCCGCCGCTGCACCGTGTACGAGCAAAGGCCCGACACCTGCCGCCAACACCCGCAGCAAAAAAGCCCGCGCACGGGTTATTGCGCCTACGGCGCACGGTTCGAGCCCCGCAAGGTGGTTTGAAGTCCCCCACCAACGCACTGGCCATGAATTCCCCCGACGGGCTGGACCCGGCCATGCTGCTCAAGCTGGTGAGTACACCCATGCCCTACGGCAAACACGCAGGGCGCATGCTGGCCGACCTGCCCGGCAACTACCTGAACTGGTTTGCCCGCGAGGGCTTTCCAAAAGGTGAACTGGGCCGCTTGCTGGCCCTGATGCAGACCATTGACCACAATGGGCTGCGAGAGCTGTTGCGGCCGTTGCGTTGAGTGTGGTGGTCAGTCGCGGGCGCGTTCGCTGGAACGCATCCACGTGTAGGACACGCCCAGCCCCACCGTGGCGCCCGTGGTCTGTCGCACCAGCGGGCTGTTTTTGTTGGCCCCGCCTGCCACCGTGTCGATGCGCGCAAAGCCAAACAGGCGCCAGTCTGCGCGAGAACGAGGTACCCAGCCGCCACCCCACCAGACCGGCCTGGGCCGAATAGGCTGGGCGGGCAAGTGTGGCCTCGGCAGCCGACACTTGGTAGAAAGTGCTGGCCAGCTTGCTGTCGGCCACGATGGCACCAATGCTGGCGTTGTACCGCCAGCCGCCCTGGGTGCGGCGCTCATACACCAGCTCGGGCTCGAACGACACTCCCCGGTGCGCTGCGCCGTCGCTGATGTCGAACACGGCGCGCAATGGAAACTCGGCGCGCCAGGTGCCTCCGCCAGGGGCGGCACCCAGGTTCCATTTCAGTCGAGGGCCCAGTTCGATCAACGTACCCAGGTCGCGCATGCCTTTGCGGGCATCAATGCTGTCGCTGCTCGAACCGAATGAACCTGCAAACCCCACGTCCACCTCGAATGTGGGCGTTTTGAGGGCACGAAGCCCCACAGTGCCGCGGTCGGCCCTCAAAAACTCGCCCCTGTACACAAAGTAGGGCAACGCCACGGCGCGGTTCACGCGCTGGTCGGAACCCGGATACGCCTGCTGCGACGCACCCAGCGCAAAGCCGCCAATTTCCCACAAGGGCTGACCGGCCGGTGCCTGCGCGAAGGCCTGACAGCTGGCCAGGTAGAGCGCTGCGGCAGACAGCAGAGGCCCGAAGGCACGAGGGTGTGTGGGTTGAAGGTTCATGGTGTGGAGAGCAAATTGAGACTAAGGTATGCCGTCGCCAGACAAAACATGCACGCTTTTGCGTCCCCCCAGTTTGGCACCGCTTTCGACCACCTTGGCTTTTCCACTTGTATGCCCCCATGTTTAGGGGGATGTATGCCCAACCATCGCCTGCCATGCCCATTGCCACTGACGCTGAACCCACCCCTTCCATCCGGCTACTCCTGCTGGGTGCCACAGGCGCTGTCGGCAGCGAAGTGCTGCGGCTGGCGTTGCAACACCCACAGGTGCAGCAAGTGGTGGCCCCCACACGGCGGGCGCTGGCAGCACACCCCAAACTGGTCAACCCCGTGACCGACTTCGCACACGCCGAACAGGCTTTGGGGGGTAAGCCGGTGGATGCGGTGGTGTGCGCACTGGGCACCACCATCAAGCAGGCCGGTTCGCAAGCGGCTTTTGCTTCAGTGGACCGCGACCTGCCCGTGGCCTTGGCTCGTGAGGCCCGGCGTCTGGGTGCACGCAGCATGGCGCTGAACTCGTCGCTGGGTGCCAGCGCCACAGGCAACTTCTACTTGCGCACCAAGCACCAGGCCGAAGAAGGCCTGCGCCAGCTGGGCTTTGACAGCTACACCGTGGTGCGGCCCTCGCTGATCGACGCGCAACGCACCGACAACCGGCCCGGCGAACGCGTGGGGCTGTGGGTCTCACACCTGCTGGGGCCGCTGGTGCCCCGACGCTATCGCCCGGTGCCCGCCAGCGCCATTGCCTACACCCTGCTGCAAGCGGCGCTGCAAGGCACCCCGGGTGAACGGGTGGTGGAATCGGAAAACATCGGCACCGCCTGACGCACACAGCGCAGACAAAAGGGGCCTGCAAATGTGCGGCTTACACTTGAAGGATGAGCACAAGCACCGCGCCCGCATGCCCCGTTTGCGGGCTTGAAAATACCTACCCCGACGGCAGCAACTGGGTCTGCCCTGATTGCACCCACGAATGGCCCATGACAGCCGAGGCTGACGAAGCTGATGCCGCAGACGATGGGGTGGTGCGCGACTGCAACGGCAACGTGCTGGCCACCGGCGATTCGGTCATTCTCATCAAAGACCTGAAGGTCAAGGGCTCGTCCACCGTGCTGAAGAAAGGCACCAAGGTCAAAAGTATCCGACTGCCCGACGGTGCTGGCGACCACGAAGTGGATTGCAAAACCGACCAGGGCGCGTTTATGCTGAAGGCGGAGTTCCTCAAAAAAGCGTGACCGTGATTCCTGCCCGAGGCAGCAAGCGCCATGAAACTGATTCAACTCATCTACATGAGCCACCTGGTGGGCCCAGACGAAACATCGCTGGGCCCCATCTTGTCGTCATGCGTGCGGCGCAACACGGCGAGCGGTGTGACGGGCATGCTGCTGTATGCCAATGGACGGTTTCTGCAAGTGCTGGAAGGGGAAGAAGACGCGGTTGAAAAGACCTATGCGCGCATCTGCCATGACAAGCGGCACCACGACGCGTTGTTGCTGTCCAGAGAAGAAATCTCTCAGCGCCAGTTCAACAACTGGAGCATGGGGTTCCGCCACATGAGCGAAGAAGACGCCAGGCACCTCCCGCGGTTTACGCCCTGGTTCAGGTTTGGGCTGGAGTCCAACGATCTGGCGGGTTCCAGCACGGTAGCGCGCGAGATGCTGGCCTTCTTCAACGAAGAAAAAGTCTGAAGCCGACCTGAAGCCGCGCTCAACCCGCCGTGGGTTGGTTCATGAAGCGGGGCAAAGCGTCGAGGTTGATGGGTTCGTCGTCCAACACCAGCACACTGGGCATTGAAAAAGAAGTGGCGTTCATCGCTGATCGCTGCACATGCAGCGCCCAGCATCGAAGCCGTCAAAACTATCACTTGTTTTGTTTTTAATGTCAGATTTTGGCTTGGAAGCTCCAGCCAAACCAAGTTCGCATAATGGGGTAACTGTCTCACCACTTCACCGTTCACATGTCAGTTTCTGTACTCCTCATTGGCCTCTTGTTGTTTCTGGGCATCCACTCCGTTCGCATCGTGGCCGAAGACTGGCGGCAACGCCGCATCGACGCCATGGGCCTGAACGGCTGGAAAGGTGCCTACTCGCTGGTGTCTGCCGTGGGGCTGGCGCTCATCGTCTGGGGCTACGGCCTGGCGCGGGCCGAGCCTGTGGTGCTGTGGGTGCCCCCCAAAGGCATGGCTCATGCCGCATCGCTGCTGACGCTGGTGGCGTTTGTGCTGCTGGCTGCTGCGTATGTGCCGCGCAACCGCATCAAATCCAAACTCCGCCACCCGATGGTGCTGAGCGTCAAGGTGTGGGCGCTGGCCCACCTGCTGAGCAACGGCACGCTGGCCGATGTGCTGCTGTTCGGCAGCTTTCTGGTGTGGGCAGTGCTGAGTTTCAAGGCCGCCCGCCGCCGGGACGAAGAAGCCCTGGTCTCGGGCTGGCCAGCGCACAGCACCACATCCAACACCCTGACCACCGTGGGCATCGGTGTGGTCGCCTGGGCGGTATTTGCCTTCTGGGCGCATGGCGTGCTGATTGGCGTGCGGCCCTTCGGCATCTGAAACCAGGCTCTCTCCTCACCGAGCGCCTGCCATGCACCCCCTGCCCGACTGGCTGACCAGCAGCCTGGTGTACCTCAGCGCCGCCGTGGTGGCCGTGCCCCTGGCGCGTGCCGCCGGGCTGGGGGCCATCCTGGGCTACCTGGCCCTGAAGCTGGTGACCGAGGTGGAACACATCCTGCACTTTGCCGAGTTTGGCGTGGTGCTGATGCTGTTTCTGGTGGGGCTGGAGCTGGAGCCCCGCCGCCTGTGGACGCTGCGCCGACCCATCTTCGGCTGGGGCAGCGCGCAGGTGCTGGGCTGTGCCGCAGTGCTCACCGGGGCTTCGGTGCTGGCGGGCGTGCCACCCACTTTGGCGGTGGTGGCTGCGCTGGGCTTGGCGCTGTCGTCCACCGCCATTGCGCTGCAGGTCATGCAAGAGCGCAACCTGCTGGGCACGGCGGGTGGGCAAGCGGGCTTTTCCATCCTGCTGTTCCAGGACGTGGCGGCGATCCCTATCTTGGCGTTGCTGCCCTTGCTGGCCGCCGATTCATCACAAAATGTGCCTCTACCGCTTGCTGATAAAGCATTTGAAGCTATCAAGATCATTGGCGTGATTGCTGCTGTGGTGCTGGGTGGGCGCACGCTGTTGCGGCCCCTGCTGCGCGCCGTGGCCAAAAGTGGCACGCCCGAAATCTTCACGGCCGCCGCCCTGTTGCTGGTGGTGGCCGTGGCCGCGCTGATGCAGGTGGTGGGCCTGTCGATGGCGCTGGGGGCCTTTCTGGCCGGGGTGCTGCTGGCCGACAGTGAATACCGTCACGAGCTGGAAACCGACATCGAGCCCTTCAAGGGCCTGCTGCTGGGCCTGTTTTTACTTCGGTGTGCTGATGGCGCAGCCATGGCTCATGCTGGCCGTGGTACTGGGTTTTCTGGCCATCAAGGGCGTGGTCATCTGGCTGCTGGCACGGGCCATGGGCATTCCGCTGGCCGAGCGGCCTGTGCTGGTGCTGTTGCTGGCCCAGGGCGGCGAGTTTGCGTTTGTGGTGTTCCAAGCCGCCGCCGGGGCCAAGGCCATTGAGGCAGAAACCGCCTCGCTGCTGGTGGGTGCGGTGGCGCTGTCCATGTTGCTGAGTCCGCTGCTGCTGGCCGCCATCAGCCGCTGGCTGCTGCCGCGTTTTGCCAACTGCGAAACCACCACGCTGGAAGAGTTGGCCGAACCTCAGTCGGCCCCCACCATCATCGCGGGCTTTGGCCGCTATGGGCAGATCGTGGCGCGCATGCTCAGCGCCCAGGGCCTGCCGGCCACCGTGCTGGAACACGACGCTGGCATGGTGGAAACCGCCCGCGCGTTTGGCTACCAGGTGTTTTACGGCGACGCGTCGCGACTGGACCTGCTGCGCACCGCCGGGGCTGCCACCGCAAAGGTGCTGGTGGTGGCCGTGGACGATGTGGAGCAGTCACTGGCCGTGGTGGACCTGGCACGCGAGCATTTTCCGCACCTGAAGCTGGTGGCCCGCGCCCGCGATGTGACCCACTGGAACGCCCTGCGCGACCGGGGCGTGACCGAGCTGGACCGCGAACTGTTCGAAAGCAGCCTCTGGGGCTGACTGTCGAGGAAACCCAGGCCATTGCCCAGCGCTTCAAGCAACACAACACCCAGTTGCTGGAAGACATGTACCCCCACCACAAAGACCGCTCCAAACTGATTGCGGTGGCCAAACAGGGTCGTCAGCAGCTGGAAGAGCAGATGGCGCGGGAGCGGGCGGAACGCGCCAACGCGCCCTGAGGCACAGCCACACGACCTCATCGGGCGGGGCGTAGCAGGCGTCAACAGATGCGGGTCACAACCCCAGTTCGCTCAAACCGGGGTGGTCATCCGGGCGCCGTCCCAGCGGCCAGTGGAACAGGCGGTCGGCCTCGGCAATGGGCATGTCGTTGATGCTGGCAAAACGCCGGGCCATGTAGCCCTCCGGGGTGAATTCCCAGTTCTCGTTGCCATACGAGCGGTACCAGTGCCCCGAGTCATCGTGCCATTCATAGGCAAAACGCACGGCAATGCGGTTGCCGGCGCACGCCCACAGCTCCTTGATGAGGCGGTAGTCCAACTCTTTGGCCCATTTGCGTGCCAGGAATTGACGCACTTCGTCGCGTCCTACCGGGAATTCGGCGCGGTTGCGCCACCGGGTGTCTTCGGTGTAGACCTGCGATACGCGCTCAGGATCGCGCGAGTTCCAGGCGTCTTCGGCCATGCGCACCTTCTGGGCTGCGGTCGCGGAGGTGAATGGGGGCAGCGGGGGTTTGGGGGTCATGAGTCACTCCAGATGTAGACAAACCTGTCTACATGCCAGTTTACACACCGTAGAACGGTCTGTCTACAATGAGCAGATGTCCCCTGCCAAGCCGCCATTGCCGGAGGTCTCCCCGCCGTCTTCCGCCGCACGCCAGCGCATCCTGCTGACGGCGCATGACCTGTTCTACCGGGATGGCATTCGCGCCACCGGGGTGGACCGGGTCATTGCCGAGTCCGGCGTGACAAAAGTGACCTTCTATCGTCACTTCCCCAGCAAAAACGACTTGATATTGGCTTTTCTGGCGCACCGGCACGCTCTGTGGATGGCCTGGTTTGACGATGCACTGATGCGCCACGGCAACACCGTCGCCGCGCTCGTGCCTGCGTTTCGCGAATGGGCCAGCGACCCTGGTTACCGGGGCTGCGCGTTCATCAACAGCGTGGGCGAAATGGCCCAGGCCTTGCCCGAAGTGGTGGCGGTATCGCGCCAGCACAAACATGAGATGGTTGAGCGCATTGGCGCACTGCTGGCCCCCGGCCCGAATCGTGCCGAAGATGCCCAGGTACTGGGTCTGGCGCTGGACGGCGCAGTATTGCGCGCGCAGTTTGACCAGCACCCTGATGCGGCAGTAGCGGCATTGCAGCATGCGGTCGAACGACTGACGGCAACATGAAAACCCCACCGTTTTACTGAGCCGCCGCCTCCACTCTGGCAGCGCAGTACTTGAACTCCGGGATCTTGCCAAACGGGTCCAGCGCTGCGTGCGTCAGCAGGTTGGCCGCCGCTTCTACGTAGGCAAAGGGCACAAAGACCGTGCCGGTGGGTGTGCCGTCGTCGCGCCGTGTGGCCAAGGTCACGCTGCCGCGGCGTGTGGCAATGCGCACCGGGTCACCGGGCTGCAGACCCAACCGGGTCAGCTCGGTGCCGTTCAGGGATGCAGTGGCCGCAGGCTCCAGCGCGTGCAGCACGCCCGCACGGCGAGTCATGCTGCCGGTGTGCCAATGTTCCAGTTGCCGCCCGGTGATGAGCACCATGGGGTACTCGGCATCGGGCACCTCTGCGGCGGCCACAAATGCGGTGGGGACCAGTTGTGCGCGCCCATTGGCGGTAGGAAAGTGGTCGGTGAACACCACGGGCTGGCCCGGGTCGTCGGCACTCAGGCAGGGGTAGGTCACGCTGCCTTCTTGCTGCAGCCTGTCCCAGGTGATGCCGCCAATGGCGGTGTGCATGGCCTGTCGCATTTCTTCAAACACCGCCTCCAGGCACCGTTGTTCTGGGTTTCTTCGTAGGTCCAGCCCATGGGCTGGCCATCGGCGCGGCCCAGGCGCTGGGCCAGTTGCTGAATGATCCAGAGGTCGGCCCGAGCATCGCCGGGCGGTGGCAAGGCCTGGCGGCCCAATTGCACGGTGCGGTCGGTGTTGCTGACTGTGCCCCACTTTTCGGGCCAGGCGCTGGCGGGCAGCACCACGTCGGCCAGCCAGGCGGTTTCGGTCAGGAAGATGTCTTGCACCACCAGGTGTTCCAGGCTGGCCAGGGCGTGGCGGGCGTGGTTCAGGTCGGGGTCGCTCATGGCGGGGTTCTCACCCATGATGTACATGCCACGCACCTTGTGCGAGTCGCTGTCGGGTGCCAACGCCTTGTGCATGATTTCGACCACGGTGTAGCCGGGGTTCCTGTCCAGCTGGGTGCCCCAGAACCCCTCGAACCAGTCGTGTGCGGCGGTGTCGGTCACGCGCTGATAGTTGGGGTACATCATGGGGATCAGGCCCGCGTCGCTGGCGCCTTGAACGTTGTTCTGGCCGCGCAGGGGATGCAGGCCGGTGCCGGGGCGGCCGATCTGGCCGGTGACGGTGGCCAGCGCAATCAGGCAACGCACGTTGTCGGTGCCGTGGGTGTGCTGGCTCACGCCCATGCCCCACAAAATCATGGCGGCGTTGGCGCTGGCGTAGGCACGGGCCACCTCGCGGATGGTGGGCGCGGGTATGCCGCACACCGCCGCCACGGCCTCGGGGCTGAACGCGGCCACACCGGCGCGGATGGCGGCCAGGTTGTCCACGTGTTGGGCCACATAGGCCTCGTCCACCAGGCCTTCTTCAAACACGGTGTGCAGCAGTGCGTTCAGCAACACCACGTCGGTGTCGGGCTGGAACGTGAGGGTGCGCCAGGCGTGGGCGGCCAAATCGGTGCGGCGCGGGTCGGCCATGACGATGCGGGTGCCACGCTGGGCGGCGTTTTTCATCCAGGTGGCGGCCACGGGGTGGTTGGCCGTGGGGTTGGAGCCGATGACGATGATGAGGTCTGACTGCTCCACGTCGCTCACCGGGTTGCTGACCGCGCCCGAGCCCACGCCCTCTAGCAAAGCTGCCACGCTGGACGCATGACACAGGCGGGTGCAGTGGTCCACGTTGTTGCTGCCAAAGCCCACGCGCACGAGCTTTTGGAACAAATAGGCCTCTTCGTTGCTGCCTTTGGCCGAGCCGAAGCCCGCGAGGGACTTGGGGCCGTGCCGGGTGCGCAGGGTTTTCAGCATGCCTGCGGCCAGGTCCAGCGCTTCGTCCCACGTGGCTTCGCGGAACACGTCACGCCAATTCTGAGCCCCACCGATGTGCGCTGGGTCTTTGCCCACGCCTTCGCGCCGGATCAGCGGCGCGGTCAGGCGGTCGGGGTGGTGGGCGTAGTCAAAGCCGAAGCGGCCTTTCACACACAGGCGGCCTGCGTTGGCCGGGCCGTTGCGGCCGTTGACGCTGACGATGTGTTCGGGCACTGCAGGGGTTTCAGCCGTGGCTGGCTTGGCGTCGCGCACGTTGTAGGTGAGCTGGCAGCCCACGCCGCAAAACGGGCACACGCTGTCCACCTGGCGGTCCACGCTTTGCGGGCCCATGTGGGTTTTGGCGCTGAGCGCGCCGGTGG
>JFJP01036469.1_pt1 | contig 13024 bp, 16 predicted proteins | sample 431651 | NCBI WGS metagenome assembly JFJP01 (sample SAMN02602958, study PRJNA72255) | Microbial mat metagenome, whole genome shotgun sequencing project. | biome: fresh water; feature: sink hole; material: water; isolation source: purple microbial (photo- and chemosynthetic) mats found in...
TTCCGGCAGGCGAAGGGATCCTGACGATCGGCGCACCGCAAAACCGGGACGGCTGGATTGTGCGGCCGGTCAATGATCTCGAAAATCCGCAAGCCGAGACCGTCCGGTTTCCGCTCTTCCCGCCCCTTCCCGCCCTCGCGGGCTTCGTTCTCGGTTATGCGGGTGTCGGCGCGGGCGATTGCATCCCTGAAACAGCGCGTGAGTTTACGGTCAAAGTATGGTACCATGCGACAATGACCGTCACCGTCGAATATGAAGAAGGAAAATCGTACGCTGTCTTCCGTGAAACCGGAAAAGAATCCTGGTCGAAGGCCCTGCGGTGAGCGGCCTTTCCTATGTCCAGACCTTATTGCTCGTGTGCCCCCTCGTGTTTCTTGCCGGCTTCGTCGACTCGATCGCGGGAGGCGGCGGGCTCATATCCCTTCCCGCATATCTCGCGGCGGGACTGCCCGCCCATATCGCCGCGGGCTCCAACAAATTCGCCATGATGCTCGGCACCTCGGTGTCGGTGGCGAAATACAGCCGGAGCGGCAACATCAGGCTGAAAACAGCGCTTCTTTCGGCTGCAGCCGCCCTTCCCGGCGCCTGGGTCGGCACGAAAATCGCGCTATTCCTCGACGAAAGGTATCTCAAGGCGGCGATGCTCGCCGTCATTCCATCGGTCGCCATATTTCTTCTTTTTAACCGGGGATTCAAGCCGAAAAGCGAGGAACAAGAAAACGAAACTAAAAAGATCCGGCTTAACAGCACCCGGGCCGGCCGCATCGCCCTTTCGCTCGGCATCGGACTCGTCATCGGCTGCTACGACGGGCTTATAGGTCCGGGAACCGGTACCTTCCTGATGATCGCGTTCGCGTCGCTCTTGCAGTACAGCCTGCTCGTTTCCTCGGGCAGCGCCAAGCTCGTCAACCTCGCCTCGAACTGCATGTCGGCGATGCTTTTCATCGCATCGGGAAACGTCTGGTACGCCCTCGCCATTCCGGCGGCCTGCTGTACGATCGCCGGCAACTGGCTCGGTTCGCGTCTCGCGATCCGGAACGGAGTCAAGGTAATCAGACCGGTCATGTTCGCGGTGCTCGCCCTTCTGTTCGCAAAAATTATCGTCGACCTTTTTTGACGGTATTTTAACGGGATTTTCATTCAATCCTTGTTCCCGTGATATACGTTTCGAACATGAAATTCACGACGCATGTCCATCTCGGGGCGCTCCTGTATTCCGCCATCACTGAAAACTGGAACATACCGCTCGACCGGAAACGTTTTTTGTACGGGTGCGTCAAACCGGATTTCTCGTCATTGCTTGTCCGGCATCCGCATTTTTACCGTATTTCCCGAAAATTCGTTTTCAAGAAAATGCGGAAGCTCGTCAAAAAAAAACTCAGTTTCAGCAAACGAAACAGACAGTTCAGCGAGGATCTTGGAATCGTACTGCATTACGTGGCGGATTTTTTTACCTCGGCCCACAACAGAAAGCCGAACCGGCTACAGGAGCATCTCGATTACGAAAACCTGCTCGACGCCTATTTTCTGGAGACGGTCAGGATGGAAACGGTCCTTAACCTATTTCGTTTCCAGAAAGACCGGTTTATTTCGGTTGACGACGTAAAAAACGAGATAGTCCGTCTCCACCATGCATATTGCTGGAAAGGCGCAACCACCGCCTATGACATCCGCGAAATAATCGCCGCTTGCGTCGCGGCGACTGTCGGTATCATGAACACGGCATCGGCCGGGGTCGATGCCGCGGAGGGTACGCTTGAGGAACGGAAACCGCGGTTGACGAAAAGTGCGGCAGTTTGACGAAAACGCCTAGTACCGGTGCATCCAGCCTATCACCTTGCCCTCAATGCGGAACTGGTCGAGATCGTCGCCTGCGAGGATGCGCGGCGGATACTGGGGGTTTTCGCTTATCACGTGCACCGACCTGCCGCCCGCGTCGAAATGAATGCGCTTGACGAGGAGCTGCGAGGCAATAGAAACCACATGGACTCCGTCGCCGGTGCGCGCTTCCGGAACAAACAGCACTATGTCGCGGTCGTCAAGGCCGATACCCGTCATGGAATCGCCGCGCACTTCCACCGCCTGCACCTTTTCGCTCCGGTAGGGTGCAATGAGGGAGCGCAGCACCGGAAGGCTCGTCACCTCGGGATTTTCCTCTATATTGACGCCCCGGCCTCGCCGTCCCCGCCGTCCCTGCCGTCCCCGCGTTCCGGAACCGCGCCCTGTCCCGTCAGAAGCCAGTTGATGTCGATGCCGTAGGCCTTGACGAGCCGGACGAGCACGTCGCGCGAGGGATCACGCTTGCCGAGCTCGATGTCGCCCGATACGACCGGATGGATTCCGAGGGATTCGGCGAAGGCTTTTTTGGAAAGCCGGGATTTGAAGCGTATGGACGCATAACGCGATGCAACCGAATCGGCCCCGTTCAAAGTATCCATAATTTTCCCCTTGACTTATAAGCAATTTGCTTATATTATTAGCATAACAGGTATATAATACCCTGTAAAGGGTCAAAAGGCAAGGAAATATGGCTAACGAAACGGGCTTTCCGTCTCCTGCCCAAGGATACGAGGCCGCTACAATAAACCTGAACCAGCTGCTCGTGCATAATCCGCCTGCGACCTTTTTCATGCGGATGAAAGGAAGCCAGCTGGTATACCGCGGCGTCGTTCCGGATGACCTTCTGATCGTAGACCGTTCCCGTGCCCCGGTAGCGGGCTGCCTCGTGGTGTTCCGCAAGGATGACGATTTTACCTGCAGGGAGCTGGTGCGCGACGGAGAATCCTATGCCCTTGCCGACGGTACGGAAACGCGCATCCGGATAGACGAAGAAACCGAAATTTTCGGCACGGTTACGGGAGTGGTACGGCAGCTATGATTTTTCACATTGACGCAAACAGTTTTTACGCCTCGTGCGAACGCCTTTTCAGGCCCGACCTTGCGGGAAAGCCCATCGTGGTGCTTTCCAACAACGACGGCATCATCATCGCCCTGAACGACGAGGCGAAAGCCGCCGGGTTCCGGCGGGGGGACGCATACTTCAAGGTGGCCGAGGAATGCGACCGGAAAGGCGTTGCGGTATTCAGTTCCAACTACACCCTCTATGCCGACATCAGCGCGCGTCTCGTTTCCATCTACAACCGGCTCTGCCCCGACGTCGAAATCTATTCGATCGATGAATGTTTCCTTTACTATCCCGAATGGAAATGCCCGGACTTTACGGGTATCGCCACGCATATACGGAATACGGTGATGAAAGAAACCGGCATGCCGGTAACCGTCGGCATCGGTCCGACGCGCACCCTCGCAAAGCTCTGCAACAAACTGGCAAAGAAACGGGGCGGAGTGCTGTCGTATGCCGAAATGGACGCGGAGGGGGAACTGGGAAACTATCCCGTCGGCGACATTTGGGGAATCGGGTGGGCAAAGCAGGCACTCCTCGAACGCCACGGCATCCGTACGGCCCTCGACCTCAAGCGGTATCCCCTCATCCTCGCCAAAAAGAACCTGACGATAACCGGCTTCCGCACCGTACAGGAACTGAACGGCATCCCGGCCATCGAAATGCAGGAGCGCGAAAGGCGGCAGAACATCTGTTCGTCCAAATCCTTCGGCGAGGCTGTTTTTGACCTGGAGGAACTCGAACAGGCGCTTGCGGCCTACACGCAGGAAGCGGTAAGCCGTATGCGGGCCGAACACAGCGCGGCCCGCTTCATCTCGGTGTACCTCATGACCAATCCCTGGGACGAAGCGGGACCCCAGCACTGCAGCCAGATGTCGGCGAGCCTCCCCTCGCCCACATCCTTTTTGCCGGATATCCTCGGCACTGCGGTCGAGCTCCTGCGCCGGCAGTTCCGGAGCGGCTGCCGGTACCGCAAAGTGATGGTCAACCTCCTCGGCCTCGAAGACGATACCGTCATCCAGCAGGATTTTTTCGAAAACGATGCCGCACGTCCCCGCAAACAGGCAGTGATGAACTGTTTCGATTCCGTCAACGCCCGGTACGGTCGGAACATGCTCCGCATGGGCATCGCGCTCCGGGACAACCGTGCCTGGAAGATGAAGCGAAAGTTTTTGTCTCCCGCCTACACAACCGACATCGCGGGTATACCCGAGGTACACTGACCATGGCCGAATTCTATGTCGGCACATCCGGCTATGACTATCCGGAATGGCGGGGTATCCTGTATCCGCCGGATCTGCCCCGCGAGGAATTTCTTGCCTTATATGCCGAGCACTTCAATGCGCTCGAACTCAATTATACCTATTACGGCATGCCCGACGAACGGCAGATGTCGTCAATGGTGGCACGCTCAAAGGGAAAACTACATTTTTCGGTCAAGGCGCACCAATCCCTCACGCATGCGATCACAGTCTCCACCTGGCGGAACAGCGCGCAGCTCTTCCGTCGGGCACTCTATCCGCTGGTCAACCGGGGGCTCCTCCTGTCGGTCCTTCTGCAGTTTCCCCAAAGTTTTCACTACGACGTGGATGAGAGGCGCTACCTGGACAGCCTGATAGGCGAACTGGCCGGGCTTCCTCTGGTCGCCGAATTCAGGCACCGGTCCTGGCAGAACGCCCGGGTGTACGAGGGCTTGCGGAAACGGAATGTGGGCTGGTGCGTATGCGACCTGCCTTCCCTCCGGTCGCTGCCCTCCCTCGAGAGCATCGTTACCGGCGGCTGCGCCTACCTGCGCCTGCACGGGCGCAACGGCGAAACCTGGCACGGAACGAACGCCCGGGACCGCTACGATTACCTCTATTCGGACGACGAGATGGAACGGTTTGTTCCTCTCGTGAATTCCCTCGCAGCGGGTGCGCGTCTTGTCCAGATCTATTTCAACAATCATGCGAAAGGTCATGCCGTGGTCAACGCCCGGAAAATGAAGGTGCTCGCGTCTTCTTGACACACACATTCTGCGGGGTTTATATTTGCGTATCGCAATTATTGCCGAAGGGAAAATGATAATGCTGGACCTTTGCTCGATACGCAAGATACAGAGCGCGCTGAAGCGCTTCGAGGACACCCTGAAAGACGAAACGGGGATTTCCTTCAACGACGCCCTGTGCCTGTGTTCGATAAAACGGGGCATACAGGAACCGGGACTCATCGCCCAGGAAATGGATCTTTCACCTTCCCGCCTGACACGCATCCTCAATGTACTGGAAGAACGAAAATACATCACACGCAAGATTTCCGAAGGTGACCGACGGGTCATTTCGGTGCAGCTGACGCGACAGGGAGACAAACTCGTCACTACATACAAGTGTTCGGAGATAGAATTACCCGAAGAACTCGCCTTCACCCGGACTGAAACGTAAAAAAAACAAGCAACGCAATTCAAGGAGGCTTACGAATGGCTACATATGTAATTGTCGGCGGTGTCGCCGGAGGTGCCGGAACGGCCGCTCGGCTGCGGCGTCTCGACGAGAATGCCGAAATCATCATGTTCGAACGCGGGGAATACATCAGCTATGCAAACTGCGGACTCCCCTACTACGCCGGTGAAGTGATCACCGAGCGTTCCCGGCTCTTTGTGATGACTCCCGAGAAATTCAAGGAATCCCTCAATATCGAAGCCAAGGTGCTTCATGAAGTGGAATCCATTAACAGGACCGCTAAAACGGTCCATGTCAAGAACATCAAGACCGGCTCCGTATATGACCAGTATTACGATACGCTCATCCTCAGCCCGGGAGCCGCTCCCATGCGTCCGCCCATTCCCGGCATCGACGATCCGGCAATCCTGTCCCTCCGTTCCGTGACCGATATCGACACCATCAAGGCTAAAATCGACCTTGCCGAAACCCGCCGCGCAGTGGTTGTAGGAGGAGGATTCATCGGTCTTGAAATGGCCGAGAACATGAAAGAGCGCGGCCTTGAAGTAACCGTCGTCGAAGCCCTTGAGCAGGTCATGAACGTCATTGACTACGACATGGCAGCCATCGTGCAGCAGCACATGCGAGACAAAGGAATCGCCCTCCAGCTCAAAGACGGGGTTTCCGCCTTCGAGCGCCGGGGATCGGCACTTTCGGTCAAGCTGTCATCCGGTGTCTCGATCGATACCGATCTCGTCATCCTGTCGATCGGCGTACGCCCCGATACAGCCCTTGCCAGGAACGCGGATCTCGCGCTCGCGGCGAACGGCGCCATCAAGGTTGACCAGTATTTCACCACTTCCGATCCCTCGATCCGTGCCGTGGGCGACGCAATCGAGTTCATGAGTCCGCTTCTGGGCACCGCGATCACCGTCCCGCTCGCCGGTCCCGCCAACAAGCAGGCCCGTCTGTGCGCCGACAATATCGTCAAGGGAAACGTCAGTCCCTACGGCGGTACGATCGCCACCAGCATCGCGAAAATTTTCGACCTGACCGTCGCATCTACCGGGCTTACCGAGAAAAACCTGCAGCGCGCGAATCTTCCGTTTGCACAGGCCGTAACCCACGCGGGAAGCCATGCAGGCTACTATCCCAAATCGTTGCAGTTATGCGTAAAAATTCTCTATCATCCCGAAACAGGCAAGCTGTGGGGCGGACAGGCCGTCGGTTTCGACGGAGTCGACAAGCGTATCGACGTGCTCGCTGCCTACATCAAAAAAGACGGCACGGTCGCCGACCTTGCAGAATTCGAGCAGGCTTACGCGCCGCCCTTTTCGAGTGCGAAAGATCCGGTGAACATGGTCGGCTTCATCGCCGAAAACGTTTTCGACGGATTCTCGAAAACCGTCACCTGGCGTGAAACGGAAACCCTGCGGACACAGGGTGCGTTGATGCTCGACGTCCGCGCACGCGAAGAAGTTTCGCTCGGCGCCATGCCGGGAGCCCTCAACATCCCGCACACGGAACTGCGGATGCGCCTCGCCGAAGTGCCGCGCGACAAGCCCATCGTCGTCATGTGCGCGATCGGACTGCGCGGCTATCTCGCCGAGCGCATCCTCCGCCAGAACGGCTTCGACAACGTGGTCAATCTGACCGGTGGCTACAAAACATGGAAAGCGGCTACCGCCGAGCTGGAATACCTTACCAGTTGCCCGGGCAATGTATGCGCGACCCCGCCGACCGCTGTCCGTCCCGCAATCTTCGACAAGAACATTTCGGTTACGGAAGAAGACGGAAGTCCGCGCCGCTCCATGGGTGAGAAATCGGTGACGGTCGACGCCTGCGGCCTGCAGTGCCCCGGCCCGATCATCAGGCTCAAACAGGAGATGGACGTACTCTCTCCGGGCGACCGGCTCAAGATGAAGGCCACCGATCCCGGTTTTGCCCGTGACGTCAAGTCATGGTGCGTTCTTACCGGAAATGACCTTGTATCCCTCGAAACCGCCGGCGGCATGATCGAGGCGGTAATCGAAAAAGGCCAGGTTCTTGTCCATGACACGCGTGCGGTTTGCTCCGACAAGTCGGGTGCAACCTTCATCGTATTCTCGAACGACATGGACAAGGCCCTTGCTTCCTTCGTGCTTGCGAACGGTGCGGCCGCAACGGGAAAAACGGTAACGATGTTCTTCACTTTCTGGGGACTGTCGGTGCTGCGCAAGAAAAAAGCGCCGCCCGTGAAAAAGGATTTCCTCGGCTTCATGTTCGGCATGATGCTTCCCAAAAGCATGAAAGGTCTTGCCCTTTCAAGCATGAACTTTGCAGGGGCGGGACCGAAAATGATGCAGTTCCGGATGAAACAGAAAAATGTCGACCAGCTCGAATCGATGTATGCCCAGGCCAAAATGGCCGGAGTGCGCATGATCGCCTGCCAGATGTCGATGGACATCATGGGGATCACCGCCGAGGAACTGCTCGACGGAACAGAGATAAGCGGAGTCGCAACATACATGGAAGCGGCATCCACGAGCGGAGTCAACCTGTTCATTTAAGTGCCGGAACCGCAGCGCAAGCCGCCACGCTCGTTACAACCTGTAAAAAAAGCGGCCTCCGGATTTTCCGGGGGCCGCACCTTTTTAACCGCTCAAACGTTCTTGTTTCCTGTCAGTTTCCCTACCTGTTTCCGAGCACATGCTGGTCGAGGAACATGATGCCGAAGGAATTGTTGCCCGACATTTCAAGCTTGTCCAGAATGTCGCGGGCGTTCTTCTCTTCCTCTACCTGTTCAGTGATGAACCAGTGCAGCATCAGTTCGGTCTTGGAATCCTTCTCGGTCTTCGAAAGCTCGAAAATCGAATTGATCGATGCGGTCACGAACTGTTCATGGGCAAGGACCTGCTGGAATATTTCTTTGGGCGTTCCGAACTGGGCGGTCGGCAATTCGATGGCTTTGAGCTCGACGGAAGAACCGACCTCGTAGAGATATTCATAAAACTTCATGCCGTGAGTCCATTCTTCGGCCGCCTGGAGCTTCATCCATTTGGCAAAGCCGGGGAGAGCCTTCGCGTCGAAATGGGCCGCCATCGCCAGATACAGGTATGACGAATAAAATTCCTTGTTGATCTGTTCGTTTATCGCTTTCTTCAGTTTTTCGTTGTACATTGTAAATATACGCAAAAGCTTCCGACAGGTCAAATTATTGTCGCTTTTTCCGGATCGAATGTATTATATTGTATAAAGAACAATTTACAGGAGGATTTGAATGAAAAAATTTGCAACCATGCTGGTGCTGCTCGTCGGTATCGGTGCTGTGCTCGCCGCGGAAGGCATCGACCTCGGAAAATTTCCCAAGGGAAAATGGGTAGATGCCAACTGGAACGCGGTATGGGAATTCGGAGCCGAAAGCATCCGCATCCTGGATACCGCCGGTGCGGTGGTATACGATTTTGACGGCAAGATAACGGACTTCGATGTCGAAGTCAGCCTGACCGAAGCGAAGATCAGCTTTACCTGCGCCGACGCGGAACGCAAGTATGTCTTCACCAAGGGAATAAAGGATCTCGATCTCGACATGGAAATCGATCCGGACTGGACAGACACAAATTACAAAGTGACTTTGGCCTTCCAGAAATAGCGTTTCGGGGCGGTATCGGAAGCTGTACCGCTCCATGATTGACTTTACCCACAGGCAAAACTATATTGAAGATCATGAAACATTTTTTTTCGTCCCGCATTTTGCGGTCCTTCGCTGTCCTTTTACTGCTTTCTGCCGCTATCCATCTTCTGCTGTTGGCAATCCACTCGCTGGCAACCTTCAACCTGAGAGCCTTCAATCTGTTCGATATACTCGATCTCGACCTCTTTTTTCCGGACATTGCCAAGGGGGCGGCCAGTTTTATGCTCTCAACCGTCGTCACGCTCGCCGTATTGATGATCATCTACCGTTTTACCCCCAAATCGGCGAAACGGAGATAGGCGAATGGAAATTCCGCTTTCGGAAAAAAACTCGGGAACATTCTGTATCGAGTACCGCATCCATCCTGCGTTCAGGCTGTTCTTTCTGGCGATGACGTCGGTGATCCTTTCGGCGAGCACCCTGTTCGGTACCGTTTCCCTGCCTGGACTCATCGCGGGCATCGTGTCGCTCCTCGGTGCCCTCTATACGGAACACTGGATTTTCAGGGCCGACGAAACAAGAGTCTCGTATTATACGGGACTCCTCCCCTTCCTCAAAAAGATCGAATGGAACAAAGAAGACATAGCATCGTTCGCCGTGACGGCCTTCATGAAAGGCGAAATCGACCAGGGAAAAACGGGAACGCTACTCGAAAAAATGGACACGAAAATTACGAAACAGAGCCTCCTCCCGTTCGCGCCGGAACTTCGCATACGCATAACGCTCGTCATGGAGCTCGCCGACGGTTCGACCGTTGTCGTCGACGATTCAGGCATCCGCTCCCGCCGTCGCCTCGCCTCGCTCGCGGGGCGCATATCGTCGCTCACCGGCATACCGCTCAAAAACAATCCCGCACGATAAAAAAAGGCCGACCGCGTTAAAGCGGTCAGCCTTCATCAAACCAAACGGGTCGCTCTCACTTCGGATCGAAGTAGAGGAAACAGGCAACCTGGTGACCGCTCTCGATTTCACGCAGCTCGGGAATGTTTTCCGCACAGCAGGGCTTGCGTTTGGCGCAGCGGTCGTAAAAATAGCAGCCGACCCGTTTCTGGTCGGGCGAAGGCGGGTCTCCCTGCAGGATGATGCGCTTGCGCTTCCGTTCGATCACCGGATCGGGGATCGGCGCGGCGGAAAGCAACGCTTCGGTATAGGGATGGAGCGGTTTCGCATACAGGAGCTTCGAATCGGAAAGCTCCGCAATGCGACCGAGATACATGACCGCAACCCGGTCCGAAATGTACTTTATCACGGAAAGGTCATGGGCGATAAAGAGGTACGTCAGGCCGAATTCCTCCTGCACGTCCTTGAAAAGGTTGAGTATCTGTGCCTGGATCGAAACGTCGAGGGCCGACACCGGCTCGTCGCACAAGAGCAGTTCCGGCCTGAGCGCGAGGGCGCGGGCTATGCCGATGCGCTGGCGCTGGCCGCCCGAAAATTCGTGGGGATAGCGGTTGCGGAAAAAGCGCGAAAGGCCGACGCGTTCCATCAGGTGTTCTACGCGTTCATGGATTTCTTCCTTCGTGTAGCTGCCGAGCCCGCGGTTGCGGAATATCTTCATCGGTTCGGCAATGATGTCGCCAGCCGTCATGCGCGGATTGAGGGATGCATACGGATCCTGGAACACCATCTGCATGTACTGGCGGGACTCGAGAAGCTCGTGTTTCGGAAGCTTCGTCAGGTCCTTTCCGCGGAATATGACTTCGCCTTCCGTCGGCTTGTGCAGCTGGGCTATCGCCCGGGCAATCGTCGACTTGCCGCATCCGGATTCGCCGACAAGACCGAGGGTTTCGCCCTTTTTCAGGGTGAAGGAAACGCCGTCAACGGCATAGATCGAACCATTTTTCCGGTTCCAGAACGCGCCGTCCGTAAAGGGAAAATGCATCTTCAGGTTGCGTACGTCCAGGAGGACTTCGTTGTCGCTCATTTTTCCTCCCCGGCGTAGAGCCAGCAGTTCACCACGCGGCCGTTTCCGAGATCGCTTGCCGGCGGGTATTTGTTCTTGCAGATGTCCTTTGCATAATCGCAGCGCGGAAAGAAGGGACAGCAGTCGGGCAGATTGATCACGTTCGGCGGTTGCCCCTTGATCGAGGTCAACCGCTGATCCGATTCGACATCGAGCCTGGGGACGGAATTGATCAGGCCCTTGGTATAGGGATGCTTGGGATCGGCGAAAATTTCGTCGGTGGTGCCCCGCTCGACGATGCGGCCGGCGTACATGACACAGAGGGAATGGCACATGCCGGCGACCACGCCGAGCGAATGGGTTATCAGGATGACCGCGGTTCCGAGCCGTTCGGAAAGTTCCTGCATCAGCTCGAGGATCTGGGCCTGTATGGTCACATCGAGCGCGCTTGTCGGCTCGTCCGCGATGAGGATTTCGGGATTGCACGAGAGGCCCATCGCGATCATGACGCGCTGCCGCATCCCGCCGGAGAATTGATGCGGATAGTTGTCGATGCGTTTTTCGGGGGTGGGTATTCCCGCGAGCTTGAGCATTTCGATGGATTTGGCGCGCGCAGCCTTCTTGGACAGTCCCTGGTGCAGCACGATGGTTTCGACCATCTGGGTAGAAATGCGGAGGAAGGGATTGAGCGAGGTCATCGGATCCTGGAAAATCATCGAAATCTTGTTTCCCCGCAGCTTCGACAGTTCCTTGATGTTCATCTTGACCAGATCCTGGCCGCGGAACAGCACTTCGCCGCCCATGATTTTTCCGGGCGGGTTCGGGATCATGTTGATGATGGAAAGGTTCGTCACGCTCTTGCCCGAGCCGGACTCGCCGACGATGCCGAGCGTTTCGCCCTTGTGGAGGTCGAAGCTGACGCCGTCGACCGCCTTCACGATTCCTTCGTCCACATGAAAATATGTTTTAAGGTCTTTTACCTGAAGTATCACTTCATCGGTCATATACAGCTCCTTCGATATTCATTCGTCAGGTCCGGTTCTTGCTCTGCGGATCGAGCGCGTCGCGAAGGCCGTCGCCGAGAAAATTCATGGCAAACAGGAAAATGGTCATCGCGATCGCCGGCACCAGGAGGTTCCAGGGATACAGCTCCATGCCCTTGACCCCTTCGGAAACCAGCGTGCCCCAGGAAGCGTCGGGTGCCGAAACGCCGAGTCCGAGGAACGAGAGGAAGGATTCGCTCATGATGAAACTCGGCAGCGAGAGGGAGGCGAAAATGATGATGACGCCCATCGTGTTCGGCAACAGATGCCTGAAAATGATGCGGGCGGAGGTGGCGCCCATCGAGCGGGCAGCTTCGACGAATTCGGCGCTCTTGAGGCTGATTATCTGGCCCCGGACGACGCGTGCGATCTGCAGCCAGGACACGAGCGCGATCGCGACGAAGAGGATCACGATGGAGCTGCGTCCTTCCTTGCGGAAGACGGCCATCATGATGATGACGATGAGCATGTAAGGCATGCCGTACATGATGTCGACGAAGCGCATGAGGTAATTGTCGAGCCGGCCGCCGGCGTAACCGGCCACCGCACCGACGAGGATTCCGAGAAATACCGCGACGATCGTACCGACAAGACCGACCATCATGGAAATCCGTCCGCCGTAGATCGTGCGTGCGAGCATGTCGCGACCGAGGTTGTCGGTCCCGAGGATGTACACGCGTTTATGGATGGGATTAACCTTGATGTCATCGTTTAGTGCTGCGAGATCGAGCGCTACTTTATCGTATTCGATTTTGAGATCGTCACGGCCGGCGCTCACGAGGGCGCCGATTTCCTCGAGGCGGTTTTCGGTTTTTTCGCGCGCGACGAGACCCGCGCTCCGGAACGACGGAGGCAGATTTGAATGATACAGTTCCTGCGCGACATGGCTGTTTATGGGAAGCACCGGAGCTGCTACGGTGATTACCGCATACAGCACGACAATCCACAGACCGATCAGGGCCATCCTGTTTTTCCTGAGCCGTTTCCAGGCATCCGCCCATAGGGAAACGGGCTTCACCTGCTGGTTGAACTCGTTTCTGTCCGAGTTGGTGGTGGGTTTCATTCCGTTCTCCTATTTGTATGAAA
>JFJP01002217.1_pt1 | contig 13021 bp, 15 predicted proteins | sample 431651 | NCBI WGS metagenome assembly JFJP01 (sample SAMN02602958, study PRJNA72255) | Microbial mat metagenome, whole genome shotgun sequencing project. | biome: fresh water; feature: sink hole; material: water; isolation source: purple microbial (photo- and chemosynthetic) mats found in...
GGGGCGGCGGTATTTCCAAGAACCCCTACCTGGCGTTCAAGGTAGCTGGCGCCAAGAAGGGCGACAAGGTTGTGGTCAACTGGGTGGATAATACCGGCGATAAAAATTCCGCCGAAGCCGCTATCGGCTGATTTATTTCAGCTGATTCTGCGTCAGCAGTAAAAAGCCGGACAAATTGTCCGGCTTTTTTTTGCCAAAATTTTGATCAAGTAACCGCGCTGAGATAAGGATTGCTGCGTTGTTCACGTCCGAATGTGCTCATCGGGCCGTGGCCGGGTATGAAGGTGACGTCGTCACCGAGCGGAAACAGTTTGTCACGGATGGCCGAGATCAATGCGGCATGGTTCCCCTTGGGAAAGTCGGTGCGGCCGATGCTGCCTTTAAACAGTACGTCGCCGACAAAGGCGTGACGACTGCCTGGATCAAAGAATACGACGTGACCTGGCGTATGCCCGGGGCAGTGAATCACCCGCAGGCGTAACTCGCCCAGTTCGACGATGTCACCATCGTGCAGCCAATGGTCGGGACGAAAGGATTCTGCGGCGGAGAAGCCGAACATGCGTGCTTGCTCGGGCAGTGCGTCCAGCCAGAAGGCGTCTTCTTCCTGTGGGCCGACAATTGGCAGCTTGAATTCACGCGCCAACGCCAGCGCGCCGCCGACATGGTCGAGATGGGCATGGGTCAGCAGCAGTTTTTCCAGTTTCACGCCCGCTTGGTTGACCCTGGCGAGCAGTTGGTCGACATCGCCGCCAGGGTCTATCAAGGCGGCGCTGCCGCTGGTTTCGCACCAGATCAAAGAGCAGTTCTGCTGGAAAGGAGTGACGGGAATGATTTCGAAACGCATGCCTTCAGCTCATGAATGGATAGTCGGTATAGCCTTTTTCTGCGCCGCCGTAGAAAGTTGAGGGGTCGGGCGGGTTGAGCGGTGCGTTGTTGCGATATCGTGCCGGCAGATCCGGGTTGGCGATGAATGGCACGCCAAAGGCGACCAGATCGGCTTCGCCGTTTTGTAATGCCGAATTGGCTTTGGCTTTGCTGTAGCCGGCATTGGTCATGTAGATCCCTTTCCAGAGCGCGCGCAGTTCGAGCGGAGAGAAAAACGGACCTGCCGCGCCGGGTGCATCGCTACCCATTTCGGTAATGTGCAAATAAGCCAGGTCGAAGGCGTTGAGTAATTCTATGACGCGGGTAAAGGTGGTTTTGGGGTCGCTATCCCGCATGTCATTGAAGGGTTGCACCGGCGAGAGCCGGACGCCGACTTGTTGTATATCGCAGACCTCGCTGACCGCCGTAATCACTTCCAGTAATAACCGTGCACGGTTATCGATGCTGCCGCCGTAGCTGTCTTGGCGCTGGTTGCTACCGTCGCGGAGGAATTCATCCAGCAGATAACCGTTTGCGGCATGTACCTCGACGCCGTCGAAGCCCGCTTCCAGCGCATTTTTAGCGGCATTTTGATACGCCGCGATGATGCCTTGCAGTTCCTCGATTTCCAGCGCGCGCGGCGTCACGAAAGGCTTCGGCCCTTGCAGGGTGATGGCGTCGCCAGCCGGCTTGATGGCGGAGGGGGCGACTGGCAATTGGCCGTTGGGCTGTAGATCGGGATGTGAAATGCGGCCGACATGCCAGAGTTGACAGAAAATCTTGCCACCGGCGGCGTGAACCGCTGCAGTGACCGCTTTCCAGCCGATCACTTGATCAGGGTTCCAGATTCCTGGTGTCAGCGGGTAACCGACGGCCTCAGGCGAGATGCAGGTGGCTTCGCTGAGAATCAGCCCGGCGCTGGCGCGTTGACGGTAATACTCGACATTGAGTGCATGCGGTACGCCTTCCGGGGTGGAACGGTTGCGCGTCAAAGGCGCCATCACCATACGGTTTTGAAGCAGGTTGGGGCCTAATTGCAGCGGACTGAAAAGGTCGATGTCGGGCATGCGGTGTTTCCTTCCAAGTGAGTTGTTCGATACGCTAGCCTAACGATCCATTTCCATTCGCACCAGCCATGATTGCTTTCGCAGCCCCCGATGCTCTGTTATTTATTAGCGGCCAGTGTCCGCATTGCCCTGTCGTGTTGGCGGCAATGTCCGAGTTGATCAAGCGTGGCGTAATTGGACAACTCCAGGTCATCAACATTGAAAGTCATCCCGAAGCTGCGCGGGCGCGCAGTGTTCGTTCGGTACCCTGGATGCGCGTTGGGCCGTTTACATTGACTGGTGCCCAAAGCGCTGCCGAGTTGGCGGTTTGGGCGCGTCGAGCGGTTTCTGCCGACGGAATGAGTGAGGCCTTTCATGATTTGCTCAAGCAGGGCGGTTTGGCGCAAGTGCTCGAATTGATTCAGGCCGAACCAATGCGATTGGCGGCTTTATTGCCCATCGTTGCTAATCCGGAGGCGAGCTTGAATGTCAAACTGGGGGTTGGCGTGGTCTTTGAGGAATACGCGGGCGAGCCGAGTTTGCGGGCTCTGGTTGACGATTTGGGTGGTTTGACGCGACATGTTGATGCACGGGTGCGCGCCGATGCTTGCCATTTGCTGAGCCTGACGCAAGCCGCTGAAGCGCTCGTCTGGTTGCGCGAGTGTCTGCGCGACGCGGATGTGGAAGTCAGAGAAATTGCGGCTGAAAGCCTGGAAACATTGCGGGGATGCGAATGAACAACTTATCGAATGCCGAATTATTTCGTCAGCGTGCATGCATCAATGGAGCGTGGATCAAGGCGAAAAATACATTGGCCGTGATCAATCCCGCCACGGGAGAGGAGTTAGGCAGCGTGCCAAAGCTGACCTGCGACGACGTGCGTGTAGCCATTTCTGCTGCCGATGCGGCGCTGCCTGCGTGGCGCGGCATGTTGGCGAAAGAACGTGCCGTAATTCTGCGGCGCTGGCATGGTTTGATGCTGGCGAACGCCGATGATCTGGCGCGCATCATTACTTTGGAGCAAGGCAAGCCGCTGCCTGAAGCGCGGGGTGAAGTCGTTTATGCCGCAGGTTTTCTGGAGTGGTTCGCTGAGGAGGCCAAGCGTGTTTACGGCACGGTGATTCCGTCTCCCTGGCCTGAGCGTCGCATTGTGACGTTGAAGCAGCCGATTGGCGTCGCTGCATTGATCACACCGTGGAATTTCCCCGCCGCGATGCTTGCCCGCAAGGCTGGCGCGGCGCTGTCCGCGGGGTGTACGGTGGTTGCCAAACCGGCGTCGAAAACACCCTTCACGGCGCTGGCGCTGGCTTATCTGGCCGAACTGGCCGGGCTGCCGGCGGGGGTGTTGAATGTGCTGACCGGCGATGCCGAGATGATCGGCGCGGAACTCACGCGCGACCCACGCGTGCGCAAGCTTTCCTTCACCGGCTCCACCGAAACCGGTAAGCGTTTGATGGTGGCATGCGCCGAAACCATGAAGAGCGTTTCATTGGAATTGGGCGGCAATGCGCCTTTCATCGTTTTCGATGATGCCGATCTCGATGCCGCAGTCGAAGGCGCACTGGCTTCAAAGTATCGAAACGCCGGGCAGACCTGTGTTTGTGCTAACCGGTTTTTGGTGCAGGCCGGCATACACGATGCATTCGTCGAGAAATTCGCCGCGGCGGTGAGCCTGCTGCATGTTGGCAACGGCCTCGATACGGGCGTGGAACAAGGCCCGTTGGTGAATGCCGCCGCAGTGGTGAAAGTTGAGCGTCATATTGAAGCTGCATTGGCTCAGGGCGCGCGGTTGGTATGCGGTGGCGCACGCCATGCGCAGGGGGGCGGATTTTTTCAGCCCACGGTAATCGCGAATGTCAGCGCCGAAATGCAGATTTCCCGTGCTGAAATATTTGGTCCGATCGCGCCGGTGATCCGCTTTGATACCGAGGCGGAGGCGATCCGCTTGGCCAACGAGACGGAATATGGACTCGCCGCGTATTTTTATACCCGGGATCTGGCGCGTGCGTGGCGGATGGGCGAAGCATTGGAATACGGCATGGTCGGGGTCAACGCGGGCGTGATTTCAACTGAGGTCGCGCCATTTGGCGGCATCAAACAATCCGGCCTTGGGCGAGAGGGGGGCGTCGAAGGTATTGATGCCTTTCTGGAGACAAAATACCTCTGCATGAAGATTTGATGCGTTGCGGAAAAAGAATATTTGTCCAACCAGTTGCTGTGGGAAGCCTGCAACGCGAGAAATCTCTATCTACAAGAATTTATTGAGTAAATTGACAATATTAGAGAATCATAAGATGATGAATTTATAAATATTTTCTATGTTTGTCCTATACATTTCCAGCGAAATTTTACTTTCCATTAGGAGAATACCTTGAAAGCACTAACCCTTGCTTTGACCGCCGCTGTAAGCATGATGGCGATTTCCTCACCGGTTCTGGCGGGTGATCCGGCCGTCGGCAAGCTGAAAGCCACTGCCTGTGTCGCCTGTCACGGTAGCGATACTTACCCGGGTATTTTCTATACCCTGCAACTGGCTGGCCGTAATGCCGACAAGTTGACGGTGAAGACGATGAAGTACAAGACCGGCAAGATCCTGCATCCGATGATGAATCTTTCCACCGCGTTCTTCGATGAGAAGGAAATCGAGGACATCGCCGCTTACTACCAGTCTCTTGGCAAGCCGGCTTTCACTTCCTCGCTGATCACGATCAAGGGTGATGACGATGCGCCGACTGCCGCCGCCGCCATGCCTTACGCCTTTCCGGCTTACCCCGTAGCCAAGTAATCGATTGCCATGGCCCGGATGCTGCTGAGCCGGGAAAAGGTCTATGACCCCGTTCTGCGCAGCATCCATGCCTGGAATGGTGTTGCTATCCTGCTGTTGGCTATCAGCTCACAGATTGCGCACTGGATCGAGTTCACGCCAGAGGCAACTTCCCTCTGGCGTTTTCACGTCTGGGCCGGTTATGCGCTGGTGGTGGGGTTGGTCGCCCGCTTGTCGTGGGGCGTACATGGACCGAAACACGCCAGCTTTGGCGAGATGTGGCAGGTTCGGGCGTGGTGGCTGGCGTTACGCACCCGGCAATGGTTTGCCGAACCCGAAGGCTATGGTCATCATCCACTCGCCTCCGCCGCCTATATCCTTTTTTACCTCATTGTGCTGGTCATGGCGGTGACTGGATTAGCGCTTGCTGCGATCGATCAAGGCATCGGTCCGCTGGTGATATGGCTGGGGCACGATATTTCGCTGAAGGCGTTGTTTAATTCGCCACACGATGTGTTGGAAGAATTCGTGCTCGGTTTCATCGTTTTGCATATTGCCGCATTGATTCTGCACGAGGCCCGACATGGCGTGCCGATGGCGCAGGCGATGGTGAGCGGATTCCAATATCGGAAGGAAAAAGAATGAAAAAAATCGCGCTGTTATTGTCGCTTTTCGCCTGTTCGGCGCAGGCAGAAACGCCGCAGCAAATTCTAGCCAGCCTGGTCGCTCAGTCTGGTCCGGCTTCGATTGTTCGCGGAGAAAAACTTTTCCGAGGCAAGTCCAGTGGTGGCAAGAATGCGGATTCATGCACCGCCTGTCATACCGATGACGCGAAAGCTGTCGGGGCGCATGTGAAGACCAACAAGGTGATCGATCCGCTTGCGCCAGTAGCGCAAAAGGACCGTTTTACCGACCCTGCCAAAGTGGAGAAGTGGTTTAAACGCAACTGCAATGACGTACTCGGACGTGCTTGCAGCGCGCAGGAAAAAGCCGATTTCACGGCTTATATGATTTCGCTGAAATGAGTTTCGGCATGAAAAACACCATGGGAATCAATTGGAAAAATTTGCTGACGCTGGTTCTGGCGGTGGGGGGGGCAAGCATGCTGATCACCCAGGCGCCGGCCAACGATGAAGCGATTTTCCCGATGCCGGCTGGCAAGACCTATGTAAATGAATGCGGTAGCTGCCATACCGCCTACGCCCCTGGTCTGCTGCCAATACGTTCATGGCGCAAGATGATGAACGAAATGGACAATCATTTTGGCGAGGATGCCAGTCTGAGCGAGCCGGATCGGTTGGAAATCACCAAGTCTCTTGAAATTCTTGCCGCCGATGATATCCAGGCGACGCAACGCATGCGCCGCATCAATAGCGCCATTCCGGCAAATGCCGTGCCACAGCGCATTACCGAGACCGGCTATTTCAAATTCATGCACGACGAAGTGCGGCCGAGCATCTGGAAGCGCAAGAAAATCGGCACGCTGGCCAACTGTATTGCCTGTCATCCACGCGCCAACGAAGGCCGTTACGGCGAACGGGAAATCCGGATTCCGCAACAGTAAGAACGCTTTCGATCAGTCCTTGCCGAACAATTTGTCCAGTTCGCTGCGCGTGTCAGCAGTCGGTTGAGTGGTAGATGCGCCGCCAAACAGGCTGTCGAGCGGGTTGGGCTGAGCTGACGTGCTGGCTGCGTTTGCGCCAAATGCCCCAGCTTTGGGTTGAAACCAGTCGCAGAAGTTTGCCCGCGTCTTGTTCTTGACCTCATCCGCTGCCAGTTCACGGCATTGTTTTGCTTTGCGCGTGTCAAAGTGCCGGCATAAGCGGCAAACATGCAGTTCGGCGCCACAGGCCAGACATTCGGCGCGTCGACCCAGCGGCAGCGGCAATGCTTTCAGGCTGGCGCCGCATTTCCAGCAAACCAGTTCGCTATTCATGGCTTACTCCTTGTGTTGAATGGTGCAATGATACTGGCCCGATGATTGGAGATAGAACATGGCATTCGGACTCATCGTCATTGGTGACGAAATCCTATCCGGCAAACGTCAGGACAAACATTTCGCCAAAGTGCGCGAACTGCTCGCCGCACGTGGCTTGAAACTGGCATGGGTGCAGTATCTGGGCGATGAAAGGCCGCGTTTGATCAAGGTCTTGCGGCAAACCTTCGCCAGCGACGACATCGTGTTCAGTTGCGGCGGCATCGGCGCCACGCCGGATGACCACACCCGTCAATCCGCCGCCGCCGCATTGGATGTGCCGTTGGCTTTGCATCCCGAAGCGCGCGACCTGATTGCTCAGCACATGGCCGAGATCAATCAGCCGCTGACGCCGGAAAGATTACGTATGGGCGAATTGCCGCAAGGCTCGGCGCTGATTCCCAATCCATACAACCGCATCCCCGGCTTCAGTCTGCAGCGACATCACTTCGTGCCTGGTTTTCCGGTAATGGCCTGGCCGATGCTCGAATGGGTGCTGGATACGTATTACCGGACTTTGTTCGGTGTTGGCGTTGAGGTGGAGCGCGGCATGATCGTGCGCGGTCTTAACGAAGGCACGCTGACGCCATTGATGGACGCGGTGGAAATCGCTTTTGCGGATGTTCATGTTTACAGCCTGCCACGCATCGATCCGGAACAACGCTTTCACTATGAAATCGACTTGGGTGTAAAAGGGCCGGCCGAATCGGTGGATGCCGCTTTTAGTCGCTTGCAGGCTGGCGTGCTTGAGTTGGGCGGGGAGATTTCAATTCAGACGGAAACCGCCTCATAGCGGCAGTAGGTTTCCCGCAGCGCAAAACTGGCCAGCCAGCCGAACAGTGCGAATCCAGACAGCACCGCGATGCCGACTTGATAATCCGCCAGACTCAAGGTCAGTCCGGCGCCTCCTGCGGCGCGGTCGATGGCCCAGCCGACCAGTGGTTGCAAAATGGCTGCGCCGAGGAAGGCCCCGGTATTGACCAGGCTGGTCGCCATGCCGGAAAGCGCGTGACGATTCACTTCTTTGGCGCAGGCCCAAGTCAGGGTGAAACCGGCAGCGCCGAGCCCCATGCCGAAGAACAAGGCATGACTCCAGCCTGGACGCAATTCCCAGCCAAGCAGAAGCGGTAGCCAGCTGATGACATATAGACCACAGGTGACGATGACCACCGGTTTGCGGCGGCCCAATCGATCCGACAAGGTGCCGATGAAAAAGGCGCCGATGGCGAATGCCGCCAACAGAATCGATGTATGCGCGGTTGCGGTAGCACGATCCCAGCCATGGCCTTGGGTCAGGAAGGGCACCGCCCAGAGGCCGGCGAAGGCGAACAAGGTGCCGGAAATGCCGATGTTGACGAAGAAGCCGGGCCAGGTAGCGCGATTGCCGGCAACCTGCAACAGGCCGTCGTACCAATGTCCATCGTGCGCCGGATGCGCGGTTTTGCCGTCCAGTTCACGCAGGCTGGGCAGGCCGACATGGGTCGGGTTGTCGTGTACCAGCCACCAAGCCATTCCGGCCAACAGCAGGGAAAACAGGCCGACCACGACAAATACTGCGCGCCAGGTGACATAGCCCAGCGCCCAGGCCAGCGGCGAGGCGGCCAATACTGCGCCAAGATTGCCGAGCAAAATGGTGAGGCCGGTCAGCGTGCCGAAATGGCGTTCGTTGAACCAGGCGGCGTTGAGTTTGAGCAGCGCAATGAACGTCACTGAAACACCCAGGCCAACCAGCAGGCGGCCAAGCGTGGCCAGGCTGAAACTGTCGGCCAGGCCGAACAGCAGCGAGCCTAACCCGGCCATGACGCCACCGGCGGTGACGATACGACGCGGCCCCAGCGTGTCGGCCAGGATGCCGGTGGGAATCTGCATCAGCGTGTAAACGTAGAAATAAGTGGCGGCGAGTGCGCCTAGTGCGGCGGAGTGAATCTGGAACGCGGCTTGTAGATCGCTGGCGATGGCGGCCGGCGCGAAGCGGTGGAAGAACGACAGCACGAAGGCCAGGCCGACGACGATGAACGCGGTCCAGCGCAGGCGCTGAAGTTGGTTTTGCTGCGCCGCGTTGAGCATGCGGCGGTTCAGGCCTGATCGAGGTGCATTTGCAGCCAGAATTCCAGCAATGCCAGATGCCACAACTTGCTGCCCTGAATGCGGGTGTGATGTTGTTCAGGTTCGGCCAGCAGTTTATCGACATACGGCCGCTGGAACAGATGGCGGTTGCGGCAGGCTTGGGAATTGAGAATATCGGCCATGAAGTCGTAAAACTCGCCGCGCACGTATTTCAGCGCCGGCATCGGAAAATAGCCCTTGCGTCGGTCGATCACCGCATCCGGCAGCAAGCCGCGGGCGATGTTTTTCAGGATGTGCTTGCCGCCGGAGGCCAGCTTGAGTTCCGGCGGCATGCACGCGGCGAGCTCGACCAGTTCATGATCGAGAAACGGCACCCGCGCTTCCAGGCCCCAGGCCATGGTCATGTTGTCGACACGCTTCACCGGGTCATCGGTGATCAGCATGGTGGTGTCCATGCGCAACACCTGGTCAAGAAAGGTGTCGGCATTCGGCTCGCCAAGACGCGCGGCGATGGTCTCGGCGGTGTAGTCGGCGCCGTGATATTCGGGCGATATCATGTCCTGAAATTCGGCATGGTCGCGGTCGAAATAATGTCGGCGGAAGCGCTCCAACGGAGTGCCTTCGGTTTCTTCATGCATGCGCGGATACCAGTAATAGCCGCCAAAAACCTCATCCGCGCCTTGGCCGCTTTGCACGACTTTGACGTTGCGCGAGACTTGCTCGGATAGCAGGTAAAAGGCGACGGCGTCCTGGCCAACCATGGGTTCCGCCATTTGCTCAACAGCTTCCGGCAAACGCGCCAGCACCTGGTCGTTGGGGATATGGAACTGGTGGTGGCGGGTGGCGTAATGTTCGGCGACCGCGTCGGAATATTCGAACTCGTTGCCACGTTCTTCCGGATGATCTTCGAAGCCGACCGAGAAAGTCATCAGGTCGTTGACGCCTTGTTCCGCCAACAAAGCGACCAATAGACTGGAATCGAGTCCACCTGAAAGCAATACGCCGACTTTGACGTCGGCAATCAGCAACCGTTTTTTTACCGCCGCGCGCAGGGCGGTGTGGATGGCTTCGGTCCATTCGGCTTCATTCAGGGCTTTTTCCGGTCGGCGGGCTTGGAGTTTCCAGTAAGTGCGAGGCTGGTGCTGTCCCCGGATATCGATGCGTAGCGTGGTCGCCGGCGGGAGTTTGCGAATGCCGGTCATCAATGTGCGTGGCGCGGGAACGACGGCGTGCAAGGTGAAATGGTGATGCAGTGCGATCGGGTCGATGCGGGTATCCACCTCACCTCCCGCCAGCAGTGCTTGGGGCGTCGAGGCGAAGCGAATGCTGCCGCCGTCTTGAGTGAAATAGAGTGGTTTGATGCCAAGCCGGTCACGCGCCAGCAGCAGGGTTTGCGTGCGCGAATCCCACAACGCGAAGGCGAATGCGCCATGCAAGCGGTCGACGCAATCTTCACCCCATTCGGCGTAGGCGCGCTGAATAACTTCAGTGTCGCCATCGGAATGGAAGTTATGGCCTTTGCCGATGAGTTCTGCACGTAGCTGCGGATAGTTGTAGATGGTGCCATTGAAGACCAGAGCCAGACCGAGTGTGACATCCAGCATGGGTTGGCGCGAACGTTCGCTGAGGTCGATGATGGCCAGGCGGCGATGTCCCAACGCAACCGGGCCCTCTAAATGCAGACCTTCTCCATCCGGGCCGCGCCGAGCCAGTTTTAATACCATTTTTTCAAGTCTGGCGCGGCTGGGGGGGGCGCCATCAAAACGGAATTCACCGGCTATGCCGCACATGACTTTTCTCCGAGTTTATTCAAGCCGGCCATAATGGTTCTTCCTCCATCAGCGCAACTTGCTCGCGCAATTCCAGAATACGGTCTTGCCAATAATGCTGGGTGTTGAACCACGGAAACGCAGCGGGAAAAGCCGGGTCGTGCCAGCGCCGGGCGATCCATGCCGAGTAATGGATCAGGCGCAAAGTGCGCAGCGCTTCGAGCAGATAAAGCTCGCGTGTGTCGAATTCGCAAAAGTCCTCATAACCGGCCAATACATCCGCGAATTGGCGCGTCATGTTGGCGCGGTCGCCGGAAAGCAGCATCCACAGGTCTTGTATCGCCGGCCCCATGCGGCTGTCGTCGAAGTCGACAAAATGTGGGCCATCATCGGTCCACAGCACGTTGCCGGCGTGGCAGTCGCCATGCAGACGCAGATGTTTGATCTGCCCCGCACGCTGAAAACAGGCGCGCACCGCTTCGAGCGCCTGGTTGATGACGCTTTTCCAGGCGGGCAACAGATCAGCTGGCAAGCAGTTGCCGCGCAGCAAGAATTCACGCGGCTCTTCGCCGAAGCTGGCGATGTCGAGTGTCGGGCGATGTGCATAAGGTTGCAAAGCGCCGACGGCATGGATACGGCCGATGAAGCGACCCATCCATTCCAAGGTGTCACCGCTGTCGAATTCCGGCATACGTCCGCCGCGTCGGGGATATACCGAAAATCTGAATCCCTGATGGGTGTGCAGGCTGGCCTGATTGGCGAGAAGCAGCGGGGCGACTACCGGAATTTCACGGTCGGCGAGTTCAAGTGTGAAGCGATGTTCTTCAAGTATGGCGGCATCAGACCAGCGCTCGGGGCGATAGAACTTGGCCACAACCGGAGATGCATCTTCAAGGCCAACCTGAAAAACCCGGTTTTCATAACTGTTCAAAGCCAATAAACGGCCATCTGTGCGCAAGCCGACTTGGTCGAGCGCATCAAGAACGGTGTCGGGGGTAAGTTTTGCGTAAGGGGGGGGCGTGGCGGACATGTTCGCCATTGTATGGCGTGAACGCAGCTTGCAGGATGTGAAGTGCGGGAGAACTGACGTGCTGCGGATCAGCGCGGAATCAGGCGCTGGTTTGAACTTGTGGCTGCTGTGCGGAGTCTTGCGATTTAATAAGCTGCAACGCACCTTTGGGTGGGAGTTGATAAATCAGAATATCTTTGCTGTCGAACACTTTAAGGACGCGTTTGCCTTCTTCGACATCGAGTTGAACGCCGCCACCGATATTTGTCTCATCAGTTTTCTGTAGTTCAGCACGTTCAGCTTCACGCGCCTGCGCAACCAACCGCTTCTCGAGTTCAGCGCGCGTATTGCCAACAGACTGAGAGTCGGTCGGCTTTTTGTTCTCTCTTTCGTTCCTGTTTGCTGCCACAGTGGTGTCGCTTACACCTGATGTTTCACGCGGCAACGGCCTCAACGCCCGAGTTTCGGCGAACTGGGCGGGGAGATAGCTGGAAAGAGATGTAGCGCCGATATCCATGATGCTCACGCTTCCGGATCAACTGTTCCCGCTGCTCAACGCCGCTGTCTGGGTATAAGTTTCCAGCGCGCGCACAACTGATGGGCGGGCCGGTGGTTGGTCGTTGCGAGATGATTCAACCTGGGCTTGCCGAACTTGTTCAACGCGGTTCTCGGTTTGCGGCTTATTCGAAATTGAACTCACTTCCGAACCAGGAACTACGCGTTCAGTTTCACGCGTTGAAATCTGGCGAGCAGCACCACTTAAAGTAACTTGATCATTCGCTCTGGTCGCATCGTCACGTTCCCGTTCGCTGCGAAGATTGCGCGCCTGCTGTTCTTGAGGCTGCGTTGCTGCTTGAGTGGCAAAGGCTGCAACCGCCATGTTTTGTTGCGAACTTAATGATGAAATTTCCATGACTCAACTCCTGATCAGACCCAAAACGCGCTTCTTAACTTGGAATAGTAAAAAAACGCTTGGAAACAATGCAATGTGATACAAGCATAGTCGCTAATCGGAAAGAATTAAAGTTGGATTTAATGGCGTGAATTGCCGCTGCCCTTTTTTCGCGAGTAGCCAATCGGCTTTGAACCGATTTTCCATCTTGCCTGGGATCAGCAGTCTCGACGGACTCTCGAATGCGATCATGGCATGCCGAGACACCCGAGTATTGGGCTGGTCGGTCGTAGCCGAGCCGGATAGCGGTGGGAGAGATCGGTGGTGATTCATTCGGCGGAAGGCATGATCGGCAAACCGCGCGTGATGGTCGACGAATTCGTAGGGCGGAAAAGCGGCTTTATCGCGCCTTCCGCCGTATGCAAGGTCTCCCGCGCAATTTGACCGTCAGCCTGCCCGGATTGGGCTGGTTGCACTCCGTGCATCGAATATTTTCGGTTTGGGGGTCAAGTCGAAGACGTGTGCTGCCGATATGAAAGCCCCTCCCCAAGCTGATAAACCAGACAGGTAATTTTCATGTTCGCAAAATTCAGATGCCTGCTAGCCGCCCTGTTGTTACTGGCGTCTACAGTTGC
>JFJP01039640.1_pt1 | contig 13021 bp, 8 predicted proteins | sample 431651 | NCBI WGS metagenome assembly JFJP01 (sample SAMN02602958, study PRJNA72255) | Microbial mat metagenome, whole genome shotgun sequencing project. | biome: fresh water; feature: sink hole; material: water; isolation source: purple microbial (photo- and chemosynthetic) mats found in...
TTCACATGGCAATCACCTTTCTTATTGCTAGACACACCAGACTTATCCTGACGCACCGAAACACACGAAAAAAATGCACAGAAGATTTTAGTTTCCATGCTCTCAAAGTTTCGTGTATTTGGTGCCTTTCGTGGTTAATAATCTTTTAAAAACATCCGAAAGCAAGTCGCATGTGAATATAGAAGAATGAACCACGGAAAAAATGTCATACATAATGCGCAGGATTTGAGCGGTAAGGGACTATAACACAAGACATGTTTTGTTATTAGCTGTGCAAAATTAGGGTTGAAAAGCAGATGCGTTGATGCTATTCAGCATTTATGAAGCTAGATATTTCCGTTAAACGAGCTGGCATTCTGGCTCCTGTCTTTGCAATAAGGCACTGTGAGGATTTGGGAATAGGTGACACCGAAGGTGTTCGGCAAATGATTGATTGGTGTGCTGCAAATCATCTTTCAGTGCTGCAATTCCTTCCAATCAATGAAACTGGGGACGACAATAGCCCATACAATGCCATCTCATCAATGGCTATTTGTCCTACAACACTATTTATCAAACCTGGGGTAATCCCAGGTTTGACCGTTCAAATATTCGATCAACTGGTTCCGCAAGATCTTTTGAAAGAGATTCAGTCGGGATCGGTTCAGTACAGAAAGGTCAAACAGCTTAAGCGGAATCTTCTCCAAGAATCATTCAATAATTTTCTTGGTGATCCAGATTTTGAACAGTTTAAGGAAACCAATAAAGATTGGGTTGTTGCGTATTCGTTTTTTCGTCTTTTAATGGAAGAAAACACAAGTCAGGTGGTTTGGGATTTGTGGCCAGATGAACAAAAAACATATTCTGGTGCAATGGTCTGGGTTTCTAACCATTCATCAAGAAGTCAGTTTTTGAAGAAAATAGAGTTTTTTCAATTCGTTCAATGGCTCTGCTTCAAACAATGGAGTGATCTAAAATCCTATGCCGAATGTAAACAGGTGCTTTTGATGGGAGATGTGCCGTTTGGTATAAGTCGTTACAGCGCAGACACATGGAGTAATTCTGATTTGTTTGATGCCACTTGGTCTGGCGGCTGTCCTCCTGAACCATTTTTTAAACCAGATGATTTCACCGCCAAATGGGGGCAAAACTGGGGCATACCTCTTTACCGATGGGAAGAGCACCGCAAAGAAAATTTCAAGTGGTGGAGACGCCGTGTAAAAGGATTGCACATGTATTCGCATCTTTTCAGGATAGACCATGTGCTTGGATTTTACCGCATATACGGGTTTCCTTGGCCACCTCAAAGAAACCATGAGTTTGTCAATCTTACAGAGAAAGAGGCTGAATTGCTTGCGGGCAATCTTCCACATTTCTTTCAAGGATCAGATGATGACCCGATATGGGCCAAAAAAAACAAGGCCCAAGGCGAAGAAATATTGAAAGTTCTACAAGAAGCCGCAGGAAACACGCTGCTAGTAGCCGAAGACTTGGGTTGTGTCCCTAATTATGTCCGCCCATCATTAACAGAACTAGGAATCCCCGGCTTTAAAATTCCAATGTTCGAAAGGACTGAGCCAGAACGGTTTTACAAATCATCCGAAGATTATCAACCGCTTTCTGTGGCAACACACGCCACACACGACCATTTACCTATGGCAGCGATGTGGGATGTGTGGAATAAAGAAGCTAAAGAAGCACCAAATCAAAGCGGGGGCAAATACGAGATGCACTGTTTCTTGAAATGGATCGGCTACAAAAACACTGAAACACCAGAAACATGGACAGACGAACTCCATGTAGCAGCGACAAAGGCACTTTGTAAATCAGGCTCCTTCATTATCATATTCCAACTCCAAGACTGGTTTGCAACACGCCAGCGGTTTAATGTTCCAGGATCAGCCTCAGACTCAAACTGGTCTGAGCGCTTGCCAATCAATGTTTCAGAGCTTTACACATCAGAAAGCTACCAAATCAAATCAAATGACATGGTCGCAGTTCTGAAAGAAACAGGCCGATGCGCAATATAACAACTTGTTAAAAACCCAATAACAATCCCAAGAAAAACAGGCAAAAGCTAAATCCGTGAGGTTAAAGAAGACTTGTTCACATGTTGTGCAGCGCAAAAAAAATCGCTAAATGGCTATACGATATTTGACAAGAGAAAAAAAAGCCGTTATTAACAACATGAATACGAAGAGATATCTTTTAAAAATTTAGAATCTTAATCAGAGCTACCAAAAACTTATGAAATTCCAGATCGAGAAAGAAAAAGCACTCGAAAAAATCCAAATCGTTCAAAACATAATTTCATCTAGGACAACACTGCCCATTCTTCAAAATGCGCTTTTCGTTGCAGAAGGTGAGACGCTGAAAATTTCCACAACAGATCTGGATGTTGGCATCACCTGCTCAGTTCCATGCAGTATCCAAAAAGAAGGAACAACCACATTGCCAGCCAAAAGGCTATCAAGCATTTTTCGCGAGCTTTCTTCAGATGACATTCATATTGAGGTTGATTCAAAAGATGCTGCTCAAATCGAATGTGGTCAGTCGCACTTCAAGGTTTTGGGATTACCAAAAGACGAATTCCCCCCTTTTCCGAAACTGGAGAACCCAAAAGAAATTAAGCTGGAACAGGCGTTGCTGAAAGATATGTTCCGCAAAACAGCCTACGCGATTTCGCACGATGAGACACGCTATGTTTTGAACGGTGTCATGATGAACTTTAAAGACAAAAAATTAACTGTGGTTGCCACAGACGGCCGTCGTCTTGCGCTCGCAGAAAACGAGGTTGATTTGGCTTCCAGCCAAGAAGCCAGCGTGATTCTTCCCACAAAAGCACTGTCTGAACTCCAGCGGTTGCTTGGCGAAAAAGGAGATGTCACAATTTCCATCGCTGAAAATAGGGCGTCCTTTGAAATGGACGGCATCCTGCTAATAACAAAACTGACCGACGGCAACTACCCCAACTACAAACAGGTAATTCCATCCGAAACCAAAGAGCGGATCACTTTTGAAAGGGAAATGCTCCTTTCAACTGTCAAGCGCATAGCATTGATGACAAGCGACCGTTCTACTTCAGTAAAATTTGAATTCAGCAAAGATAGCGTAAAAATTTCTTCCAACACACAAGATGTCGGAGAGGCGCACGAAACGCTTCCTGTAAAATATCGCGGGAAAGATTTGGCCATCGCTTTCAATCCAGATTATGTTTTGGATGCGCTCAGAAATTTAGCTTCTGACGAAATACACTTCGATTTCGTTGACGAACTCAGTCCTGGTGTTATCCGCATAAATTCGTCCACATTCCTGTATGTTATAATGCCGATGAGAATTTCGTCTTGATTTAGGGCGAGACAAAAACCCCAACTCCCCAGATAAAATGGCGGCACAACCGACCGGGGATGGATATCTGTCGCAGCACAGCTTATATAGCTTAGGCTTGCTGGCCATATCTGTAAATGTTCTGTTGATGCTGGTCAAAATCACGGTTGGGATTTTAGGACAATCCTACGCCTTGGTTGCAGACGGGATAGAATCAGCCAGCGATATTTTTTCATCACTCATCTCATGGGCAGGATTTCATCTATCACTCAAACCCGCAGACGCAAAACATCCATACGGACATGGTAAAATAGAGGCGCTTGCCGGTTTATTTGCTGGTTTATCGCTCCTCGCCGCCGCAGGAATTATAGCGTATCATGCAATACTTGAGATTGTTACTCCTCACCATGCACCAGCTTGGTTTACACTTCCTGTTTTATTGCTTGTAGTAGCCGTAAAAACTTCTCTTTCAAAGCGGATTATTTCCGCCGGAAAACACTTGGACAGCAACGCTATAAAAGGTGATGGCTGGCATCATGCGTCAGATGCGATTACATCTGGTGCTGCAGCAATCGGTATCAGCATCGCACTGATTGGTGGTAAAGGGTTCGAGATGGCCGATGATTGGGCAGCATTGATGGCATGTGTAATTGTTGTCATAAATGGTTTATTGATAATGAGAAACGCTTTAGATGATGTCCTTGATGCAAAGGTTTCCGAAAACATTCATGCGTGCATAGTAGAAAAAGCTGAATCTGTGAAAGGCGTAGAAAATATAGAGAAATGTCGTGTCAGAAAAAGCGGGATAAGTTTTTTCGTTGAAATTCATGTGCGGGTTGACCCGAGCCTGACTGTTCACGAGGGACACAAAATAGGGCACGATGTCAAAAAAACACTTTTAGCTGGAAATTTAAAAATTCAAGATGTGATGATACATATAGAGCCAGCCGAAAACAGTTCCCCCGACGGCAAATATAAAGAACAACAATTTTTATAAGTGGCTTGACTTATTTGAAACAAATTGGAAACTATAAAAAAAGCGTTGAGTTGAAGTAGTATCTAAATATAGTGAGTCTCAATTATGTCCAAGCCATCCAAAAATAGATCGGTTAAAAAAGAAAACGGAAACGCCAAGACAACCATGGCGCAGTCCAAGATTTTTGTCTCTGAAAAAACCGAGCAAAAAACAGGAACGGCCAACGGAAAAAAATCGGCGTCCAAAGAAATCGCGCTTGAAAAGGAAAAAAGAAATCAAGAAGGGTTCAAGTTTGTACTAGGTCAGTCAGACCACGGGACAGATTTGAGTTTGGACGAAATGGGTGATCTTGGCGATCTTCCTGCCAGCTACGGAACAAAAAAAGTATTTTTGATGGCACGCGACCCACACTGGTACTATGCCTACTGGGATTTGACCGAAACACAATACAGCGAAGCGGTGCAGCAGGCTTGCGATGGTAAAATATTTTTGCAGCTCTACACCCCAGGCGGCAATCGAACGCACCAAGTACAGATACCAGCCGGTGTCAAAAGCTGGTTTGTTTACACAGGAGCACCAGGCGGCGCATTTTACGCCGAACTGGGTTATTACGCCACCGAGGGTAAATTTGAAATTCTTGGACGCTCGTCTATCGCAGCCGCGCCAAAGGATTATGTCTCTCCTAACGCGCAGCCTCACTTCGTTACCATTCCGTTCAATTTCTCGTTCAAGGAACTGCTCGAAATGATTGCTGGGCACACACTCACTGAGAAAGAAATGGTTCTCGCACTCGTCCATTTGCAGCACCAAGGGATGCCTATGCCATTCGATGTGGGCGTTAATACAGTGCTGACCGAAGAGCAGCAGCAAGAACTCATGGGATACCTTGGCGGCGAGATCGTCAGGCGCATGAACATGGGTTCTTTCGAAGTAACAGAAATTCTGCGCCAGCGGCTCTATGAACAAATGTCATCTGGCGTAACAAGCTGGTCTTCCGCTGCCATGCCAACCAGCATGAGCATGGGGTCTTTCGGAGTCAGTTCATTCAGCCTAGCCAAGCCGATGGGCGCATCGTTTGGTGCATCTCGCCGCGAGGCAGCAGCCCGTGGGTTCCACATGCATGTCAATGCGGAACTCATCATTTACGGCGGTACAGATCCGAACGCAACCGTGCGCGTGGATGGGAAGACCATCAAACTGCGCGAAGACGGCTCGTTCAGCTACCACTTCACATTCCCTGATGGTCGCTATTTTGTCCCTGTTGAAGCCACTTCTCCCGATGGTGTCGAAACACGGAGTGCGATGCTTTCGTTCCTGAGAATGAGCGACTACGAAGGAGATGTTCGCAAGACAGGACAAAACCAATCCTACAATCCGCCCATGGGCAGACAATAATTTCTTGGTTCCAGCTCTCTTTCTCAAGAAGACAAGTTAATCGGTCTGCGAACCCAGCGATTAGCACTATCTCCAAGACCAGTGCTGAGGAGCGTGGTGTGTCTAACAAGATCAAGAAAGAAATTGGACATGACACCACTTGAAAGGCTGGAGAATACATGGACAAAAGCGATCCCTGTATTAACCTCCTGTATAACTGGATGCAACAGTCTGTTTTGGAATAAGTTGTGACAGCGTGTTTTTGGGCTTATGCCGCAGGATTTCTTTATCCTAAAAAGGAAAATGGGATTGGTGTTTGATTGCCAACCCGCTGATTTTCATGCAATTCCCATCGCTCCGTAATGAACCCATTGAGTGACAACTCGTTGGTTGAGAATGGTTTGATTTACAGGAGGTTCTGCATTTTTTGCCACTTTCATTTTCCTTTTTAGGTTAAACTTTTATATCACGCGATGCGTCCTCCCTTCGTAATTCGTGATTCCTTGTTCGTTATTCGATATTCAAAAAGTCTTCCCTCCGTGATCCCTGTGCCTCCGTGAGAGGAAAAAAGGATTTTTCCATGGAATCAAGGAGTCCTGGATCTAAACATCTTCGACTTGGCAACGGCATACCTAGCTTTGGATGAAAAGGATCAGTCAGTAATCACTTGCCCGCGCTAGTTTAAAAGAGCCACGAGTAGGCCAGCGAAAAGTGTGTTGGCCAAGGCTGCAGGCAGTAGAATTTTCCACCCTAGGTTCATGAGCTGGTCGTAACGGAAGCGCGGGAGCGTCCAGCGCACCCAGATGAAGAAAACCAAGAATGTGACGAGTTTTGCTCCGAAAGTCATGATGTTGAGCAGGCCAAACTTGAGGTTGTATTCGCCAGAAGGGACTAGCGGGAAGCCTAGCCCTGGCAGGCTCCAACCGCCCCAGAAAAGCACAACTACTAGGCAGGAGGCCACGATCATGGCTGTATATTCCCCTAGGAAAAAGAGGGCAAACTTCATGGACGAATATTCCGTGTGATGCCCGCCGACGAGTTCGGTTTCAGACTCTGGGAGATCGAAAGGGAGGCGGTTGGTTTCGGCGAAGGATGCGCTCAGAAAAATGACAAACGATATGGCGAGGGGCACCCAGTAAACGAAACTTTTAAGCTGCCACTGCTCCGCAAAAAATGGGAATGCGAGCCACCCATTTTTCATCTGGTAAACTGTGATTTCGTTGAGGTTGAGGCTGCCTACTATCAGAAAAACTGGGATGACTGAAAGACCCAAGGCAAGCTCGTAAGAGATGAGTTGTGCGCACGCTCGGAGTCCGCCTAAAAACGGGTATTGCGAGCGGGAAGACCATCCCGCCAGCACTATGCCGTAGCTGCTGAACGATGTGATGGCAAAAGCTAACAATACGCCTGCGTTCACATTGGCGATAACGACTGGGATGCAGAAGCTTTCGGCAAATGTAGCCAACAACGGGAGGTCGTAGGCGTAACGGCGGAAATCAAGGACACTGCCAAATGGAATCAGTGCCAAACAAATCATGGCTGGAATCATGGCTAGTGCTGGTGCTAGGTGAAAATAAAACTTGTGAACATGCGACGGCGTGAAATCTTCTTTGAGCAAAAGTTTCAGCGAATCAGCTATCGGCTGGCCTAGACCAAGGAATCCGCCGATGTTGAAAATGGGAAAACCTACGCGGTTTGGACCGACGCGTTCTTGTATCATAGCACTGAGCTTGCGCTCGGCCAGAACAGTGTAGGAAACGAGCCCCAAGACAACACCGATAACGACACCTATTTTGGCGGCCAGAATCCCAAACTCTAAAAACAACCTCCAGTCAGCTATTGCCATAGTGCTATGCTAGAGCCAGATATCTTTTTGGCCAGCCGATTTTGCACGGACAAAATCGGCTGTTTTAAAGCAGTCAAGCTGCCGCTGTGATTTTGCCGTAATCATCTTCGTGTAGAACAGGCGTTTTACGACCAGTCACGAACTCAAAACACTGCCATGCGCAGATGCCGATGATCACGAGCACCATCACCATGAACCCAGCCGTAAGCGCGATGTCAATATAGCAGTTGAAGAGTTGTGTTGCGTTGGAGCTTCCATTAGGCGCGAGCATGACACCAGCAGATATTTTTTTCTGCAACACATCGGCCTGAGAGAGGAACCCAACGCGCGGGTCGGCACTGAAGATTTTCATCCAGCCAGCGGTCATCGTGACCGAGAAAAGCCAGACGAGCGGTCCCCAGCAAATCCACGCGTAGCGAGCCCGCCCCATCTTGACAAGTATGGTGGCACCAAACGCTAAGGCGATCACTGCAAGCAACTGGTTGGAGATACCGAATATGGCCCAGAGCGTGCTGACCCCGTTCGGGTCGTTGACCCCCTGTATCAGGAACCATCCCCATGCGCTTACGAAAATGAGGCTGGAGATTCCCGTGGAAAGTAAAGTTCCGTTTGAGCCGAGCGATTTATTGGCCATGCCGAGCAACTCTTGTGTCAGAAATCTGCCCACTCGCGTCCCGGTGTCCACAGTGGTGAGTATGAATAACGCCTCGAACATGATCGCGAAGTGATACCAGAGAGCCATGGCTTCCGTGCCGGTAAAAAGCTTTTTAAAAATCCCAGCGAACATATGCGCCATGCCGACCGCGAATGTCGGTGCTCCGCCTACGCGCCCGAACATCGTGTGCTCTCCGAGGTCTTTGGCCACCATATCCATCTTGTCCACGGAAGCAGGAAAACCCAAAGAGGATATTTGTTTAACGATTGCCTCGGGCGTGCCCGATGTGTTCATGCAAAAATAAACATCCGGGTCGAGAGATGTCGCAGCGATGAGTGCCATGATGGCGACCATCGTTTCGGTGACCATCGCCCCGTAGCCCACTAGTCTGACCTGCGACTCTTGCTCAAGCAGCTTGGGTGTTGTGCCCGTGGATACTGTGGCGTGGAATCCTGAGATAGCACCGCAGGCGATAGTGATGAAACAGAACGGAAAAACCGTGCCCGACAAGACGGGCCCAGTGCCGTCAATAAACTGCGTGATGGCAGGCATCTTCAACTCGGGTGCTATGATGAGCACTGCTATGGCGAGCAGCCCGACAGTGCCGATTTTCATAAATGAACTGAGGTAGCCACGCGGCGTCACCAGTAGCCACATGGGCAGCGCAGAGGCCGCCAAACCGTAAACTATAAGCACCCAAGCCATCCCTTGTTCAGTCCAAGTGAACCAGTCTTTCCAAGGAGAATGTGTGGAAACATATTCTCCGCCCCATACTGCTGAAAGCAGCGCGACTACTCCAAGCACCGTGACGGTTTTGATATGGCTCGGGCAGAGAAAGCGGAGCGAGGAGCCCATAGCAACCGCAATAGGGATGGTGGCTGCGACTGTGAAAAGGCTCCAAGAGCTATGAGCCAACGCTTTTACTACCACGAACGAAAGAACCGCGATGATGATCACTAGAATAGATAGGACGCTCGCAAAAGCTACGCCGCCTGCCACAGGGCCGATCTCGTCTTTGACCATCTGGCTGAGAGATTTACCGCCGCGCCGCACGGAGCAAAACATGATCACCATATCGTGAACTGCGCCGCCAAGCACTGCCCCTATTAAAATCCAGAGTGTCCCAGGGAGGTAGCCGAACTGGGATGCCAAGACGGGGCCGACCAGCGGGCCAGGGCCAGCTATGGCTGCAAAGTGGCTACCGAAAACGATCCATTTATTTGTAGGTATAAAATCTTTGCCGTCCTCTTTTGCGGAGGACGGGGCGCGGCGTTCGTAATCTATCATGAGAACTTTCGCCGCGATCCAACTGCTGTAAAACCTGTATCCTATGGAGCAGCAACATGCGCCTGCCACTACCAGCCACAGAGAGTTGACTGGTTCTCCGCGCTTGAAAGCCACAACGCCTATCGCAACGGTTCCGATAGCAGCCAGCGCGACCCAAAAAATAATGCCTACGGTTTTTTTGATGCCATCCATGTTTTATGCTCCCTGTTGGTTAATGGAGTCCGTAGTTTGAACATCTTTTTTTACGAAGCAATAACTTTGTTTTTTAGAATTGATTGGAAAAACTGTTTTTTGCGGTTAGCCTTTTTTCATGAGAAGCGACATTATAAAATCTGGTTTCGAGCGGGCTCCACACCGCAGTCTTTTGCGTGCCACAGGGCTCAGTTCCGAAGCGATACAGAAACCTTTCATCGCCATTTGCAACGCCTACACGGATGTGATTCCAGGCCATGTTCACCTGCGCAAAGTCAGCGACATTATCAAAAAAGCTGTCATCCAAGCCGGCGGGACGCCGTTCGAGTTCAATGTCCCGGGCGTCTGCGACGGCGTGGCGATGGGACATTCTGGCATGAAATATTCACTGCCCAGCCGCGAGTTGATAGCCGACTGTGTGGAGACCGTGGTGAACGCGCACCCGTTTGACGGCATGGTTTGCATACCCAATTGCGACAAGATCGTTCCTGGCATGATTATGGGGGCACTCCGCGTGAATATACCCACCATTTTTGCGAGTGGCGGCCCCATGCAGGCCGGGCGCACGCACGCTGGGAAAACGGTGGATCTCATCAGCGTTTTTGAGGGCGTAGGCGCACTCAAAGCGGGTAAAATCACGGAGCAGGAACTTTTTGAGTTAGAGTGCAAATCATGCCCTGGCCCTGGCTCATGCTCAGGGATGTTCACAGCCAACTCCATGAACTGTCTCACGGAGGCGATAGGGCTCGCGTTGCCAGGCAACGGCACCATATTGGCTGTTGATCCAGAACGCAAAAAGCTTTGGAAAAAGGCGGGCAAACGGATCATGGAACTGGTTCGCGAAAATCTCTGCCCGCGCGATTTGGTCACGGCGGCTTCGCTTGATAACGCTTTCGTGCTCGATATGGCGATGGGCGGCAGCACTAACACGGTTCTGCACACTCTCGCCATAGCAAAAGAGGCGGGCATCAACTACGATCTGGAACGGATCAACAACCTCTCGAAACGATGCCCTAACATCTGCAAAGTCTCGCCATCTTCGCCTTACCATATCGAAGATGTTCAAAAAGCGGGCGGCATCAGCGCGATACTCAAAGAGATCAGTCGCGTGACGGGACTGCTCAACTTGGATGCTCCGACTGTCACGGGAAAAACGCTCGGCAAAAACATTTCTAAAGCAAAATCGCTTGATGCGGCCTGCATCCGCCCAATCGAGAACGCTTACAGCCAAGAGGGCGGACTTTTCATTTTGAGCGGCAATCTCGCTCCAGACGGTTCCGTCATTAAAGTGGCGGGGGTAGAATCAAAAATGATGAAACACACTGGCCCCGCCATCGTTTTCGAATCGCAAGAGGCAGCCTGCGAAGGCATCCTCGGCGGCAAAGTGCAGGCTGGGCATGTGGTAGTCATCCGCTATGAAGGCCCTAAAGGCGGCCCGGGTATGCAGGAGATGCTCGCCCCCACCAGCTACATAATGGGGCGTGGACTTGGGGATAAAGTGGCACTTATCACCGATGGCCGTTTCAGCGGCGGAACGCGCGGCGCGTGCATCGGCCATGTTTCGCCTGAAGCCGCAGCGGGCGGCCCGATAGCTTTGGTGCGGGACGGCGACATTATTGAGATTGATATTCAGTCGAGATCGTTGCGCATACAGGTGCCAGACGCCGAGCTGGATGAGCGGCGGAAAACATGTGTAGCACCAGAGCCACGGATTGTATCAGGATGGCTGGCGCGTTACGCTCGGCAGGCGACGAGTGCCAATACTGGTGCCGTGCTGGCGTAACATGCGATTCCGTTTCGCACATTTTTAGAGAGGTTACTGAGCGGACAACTGGCGCGACATGGCTGCACCAGCCAGCCAGCCAGTAGTCCATGCGGCTTGGAAATTATACCCGCCAGTGATGCCGTCCACATCAAGCACTTCCCCAGCAAAATATAACCCAGGACAAATGCGGCTTTCCATAGTGCGGAAATCCACCTCTTTAAGGTTCACGCCGCCGCAAGTGACAAATTCATCTTTGTTGGCGTTTTTTCCAGAGACATTCAACGGTGCAGACTTCATCCACGCGAGTAGCGAAGCAGCATCTTCCTTGCGGGTCATGGCCCACCGCGTCTCAACCGCCAGCCCGGCGCATGAGACCAATGCTTTCCATAGACGCAACGGAAGTCCGTTGAACGGCGTGGACTCTACGCTCTTGGCTCCGTTCTCCCGTCGGTTGCGGTCGAACCAACGCACAATGTCGTCACTGTTCTTGCGCGGAAGAAAGTCGGCGTGAATTTTGAATTGATAACCCATATTCGAAAAATCGCGTGCGCCCCAAGCCGAAAGACGCAACACCGCTGGCCCGCTGATCCCGGCATGTGTAAAGAGCAACGCCCCACCCTGACTCCAGCGGGTGCTTGGCATGTGCAGGGCGACATCTGGCACAGAGACACCAGCCAATTCTTTTGCCCACTTGTCAGAGAGATTCATGGAAAAGAGCGATGGAACAGGCGGCTCCAAACTATGCCCCAAAAGCACGGCGGGATGATCTCTCTCACCAGCGCGGCATCCTCCAGTCGCTACGAGCAACGCACTGGCCACTATGGCTGACGCACCTTGTGGTTGCACTTTAAAAAATCCGTTTTCAATGGTTTCTATGAGCGGATGCCCCTGATGTGTCCTGATATCTACGCCAACATTTTTTGCGGCATCAAGCAAGGCGTGAACTATGCTCTGAGAGTTGTTGCTGGCAGGAAACATACGGCCATCGGGTTCAGCCTTGATAGGCACACCCCGTTTCTCGAACCATTCCACCGTATCGCGTGGTTGGAATTTATGGAACGCCCCGAGCAATGCCTTGCCTCCGCGGGGATAGCATCCAACCAACTCCTTAGGCTCAAAACAGGCTGGGCAGACATTGCACCGCCCGCCGCCTGAAATGTGGACTTTGGCGAGTAGGTCAGGGCTTTTTTCCAGCACGATCACGCGTGCGTTTGGTGAGCGTTCGGCGCAAGCGATCGCAGCAAAAATGCCTGCTGCGCCTCCGCCAAGAATAACTGCGGTTTCGTTTTTTACAGGGTCGGTGGCATCACTCATACCTGCATGGTGACTATTTTTCATCTACGAATCAATGCGCGAAATTATAGTGGGGCAAATAAAAAAGGGTGAAAACTGGGAGCGCTGGCGGTCCCAGCAGCAAATTGATTCAACCCTTTCAGGGTTGTTCTGTTTTTGACTGTAACCTAGTGGCCTGTAACACAAAAGATTTCGTATGCGTGGCGATCAAAACAGCCTGGCATCGAGGCGCAAGAAGGGAGGATATCCGTTGCGATACCTGACCGACGCGCAACGAAGAGGACGGGCTGTTTTCATCGTCATCCTTCGGACAGTCGTGGGGAGGGG
>JFJP01032945.1_pt1 | contig 13019 bp, 9 predicted proteins | sample 431651 | NCBI WGS metagenome assembly JFJP01 (sample SAMN02602958, study PRJNA72255) | Microbial mat metagenome, whole genome shotgun sequencing project. | biome: fresh water; feature: sink hole; material: water; isolation source: purple microbial (photo- and chemosynthetic) mats found in...
TCAAATGGTTTATTAGAACTTCCTCAAAATGCCCCGATTGGAAAAAGCATTCGTGACTATTTGAAATTAGATGATTCGATGTTTGAAATTAATATCACACCAAATCGCGGGGACTGTTTAAGTATTCAAGGAATTGCACGAGAAATTGCAGTTTTAACACAAAGCAATTTAATTTCTCCAGAAATCAAAACTGTTCAAACAACGATTGAAGATAAAATAGAAGTTGAACTAATCAACTCAAATGCTTGTCCGCATTATGTGGGAAGAATTATTAGAAATATCAATCCGCGAGCAACTACGCCGTTATGGATGCAAGAAAAATTACGTCGAAGTGGTTTGAGAACATTACATCCCATTGTTGATATTACGAATTATGTGTTGCTTGAATTAGGGCAACCGATGCACGCATTTGATTTAGAGAAACTCAATGGTGGAATTCGGGTTAGAAATGCAACAAAAGGTGAAAAGATTACGCTTTTAAATGGGCAAACCATTGAATTAGATGATAAAACGCTGGTAATTGCGGATCACAAACAAGCACAAGCCTTAGCGGGTGTAATGGGTGGTGCTGATTCAGCCGTTAGCAATGAAACAAAAAATATCTTTTTAGAAAGCGCGTTTTTCTTACCGAGTTTGTTTGCGGGAACAGCGAGAAAATATGGATTACAAAGTGATTCATCACAACGATTTGAAAGAGGCGTTGATCCATCATTACAAATTAAAGCAATAGAAAGAGCAACAGCGTTAATTATTGAGATTTGTGGCGGAGAAGTTGCTCCCTTAATTCAAGAGATTGAGCCAGAACATTTGCCAGAACGTCCCACCTTGTATTTGCGGGTTGAACGGTTGAAACGTTTGTTAGGGATAGAAATTCCTAATACTGAAGTGAGCGGTATTTTGAAACGGCTAGAAATGGAAATTCAAATAAAAACAACAGGTTGGCAAGTTGTTCCGCCGCCATTTAGATTTGATATTCATGTTGAAGCAGATTTAATTGAAGAAGCCGCTCGGATTTATGGTTATGAGCGGATTCAAGGTGAGGTGGCGCAGTACCCTTTACAAATCAAAAATAAGCATTATTCTTTACAACATTTACAAACAAGTTTAGTGCAACAAGGTTATCAAGAAGCGATTACTTATAGTTTTGTCGATCCGAGTTTAGAAAAGTTATTGCATCCAGAAAGCAATCCGTTAGCCTTAGCGAATCCGATTTCAAATGATTTAGCGGTAATGAGAACGAGTTTGTGGGCGGGTTTGTTGATGGCATTGAAATATAATATCAATCGACAACAAAGCGATGTTAAGTTATTTGAAACGGGTTTGCGATTTGAAAATGGTGAGAAACTAGAGCAAATTCCAACTTTAGCAGGGATTGCAACTGGTCGGGCATTACCAGAGCAATGGGGGAATGCAAGTCGAGCACTTGATTTCTTTGATGTGAAAGGAGAACTGGAGCATTTGATTTCAGATGTGAGCTTTGTAAAGGGGACGCATTTGGCATTACATTCAGGACAAACAGCGGTATTAATGCGTGGAAAAGAAAAACTTGGGATTATGGGTGCATTACATCCTAAAATTGCGCAGGCGCTTGATTTAACTGGACATATTTATCTTTTTGAATTAAACTTGAACACGTTGTTAAATAAGAGCACTCCACGCTTTGCACCCTTATCAAAGTTCCCTTCGTTACGGCGAGATGTGGCGGTGGTGGTGTCGCAAGGTGTTGCTGCGGCTGATATTTTGGCAATCGTGCGTCAAAATGCGGGGGAATGGTTGGTTGATTTGGGGTTATTCGACGTTTATCAGGGCAAAGGTGTGCCAGAGGGTAAAAAAAGTTTAGCTATGGGATTGACTTTTCAAGCATTTTCCCGCAATCTTACAGACGCTGATATTGATGCGGCACTTGCTCAGGTTCTCGTAGCCCTTGAGCGAGATGCCCAAGCCGTATTAAGAACTTAAAAGAAACTTTTAGAGGAATACAAACAATGGCACTGACCAAAGCTGTCATGGCAGATAGATTATTTGAAGATTGGCATTAGAAAAAGGTGAACAAGTTAAATTATCAGGATTTGGCAATTTCGGATTGCGTAAAAAAAATCAACGCCCCGGTCGTAACCCTAAAACAGGGGAAGAAATCCCCATCAGTGCGCGCCGCGTCGTGACATTCCGCCCCGGTCAAAAACTCCGCGCCCGCGTCGAAAAATATGCTGGACATATCGAACAATAACGAACTGCCCATTATCCCCGCCAAACGGTATTTTACCATCGGGGAAGTGAGCGATTTATGTGCGGTTAAGCCGCATGTATTGCGTTATTGGGAACAAGAGTTTCCTCAATTAAAACCTCTCAAGCGGCGAGGCAATCGCCGCTATTATCAACGCCATGACGTATTATTAGTCCGTCAAATTCGTGGCTTATTATATGATCAGGGGTTCACCATCGGCGGCGCTAAACAACAATTAAGCGACACAGACCTTTCCTCACCCGTTGATCCCTCCTTAATTAAACAACTTCGTTTAGAACTCGAAGAATTACTCCTTTTAATTCAATAATTTATTTTATTATCGCAACCCTTTGATTTTTAAGATGTTTTAGTTTTCTTAAAAAATAATCCTTTTAAAATCAATAACTTACCCCCCCCCCGACTTTACTAAAAAAGTGCTTTTAACTATAATTGAATCAAATAGTTGGCACTAACTATGCCTGTATTTATTCTAAAAATAGGAAATTTTAAAATGGCTGACATATTACAACACGCCTCTTTTTTCTCAAATACTCAAACCGTATTTTGTGTGGTTGGATTTGAAGGAAGTTTTCGCCAAATTAACGCGGCATGTGAAACATTGTTTGGTTATGATCGATCAACATTGCTCAAAAAAGAATTTATTGAATTAGTGCATTCTTCAGATAAGAAAAATACTGAAAAATACTTAGATGAACTCAGCCTTTCTAATGAAGTAAAAACCTTTAATTGTCGAATTTTAAGTGCTCAAGGAAAAGAGCGAGATTTTGTTTGGCAAGCCACCCCTTCTTTAAAGGAATTTGCTTTCTATTTAGTGGGTATAGAAATCGGCGCATATAAACATCATGTATTGCATGAAGCTGAGGAAGAAGCCCAAGAACAACTCACGATCTTTCAAGAAAAATATGCAGATTTGCAATTACTTTTAGAAGATTTACAGCAGAAAGTGCCTACTATTGCAGACGAAGCCATTCCGATTACACCGTTATTTGAATTAATGCAAGAAGGCATTGTCTTTCAACATTATAATGGTAAAATTTATTCGATTAATGAAAAACAAGTTAAACGTATTTTAGGAGATAGCCCTAATTTAGAGCAATTTGTTCTTTTGTGGGACGCAGCAAAAGATAATCCTCATCCAGAAATCCCCACCAAGTTTTTAATTTTGAAGAAAAATGGAAAAATTGTTCATCTCCAATTATGTGCGCGTGTACTTGTCGATATAAATAAAAAGGTATTTGGACGTGCCATTAGTTTCTATGATGTGACAGAGCAATATAATTTGAAAAATAAAGTAGAATCATTACAAGATCAAACCACTTTAATTACTCAAACTCATAATGAAGGCATGTTGACATGGGATTTGTTGACTAATGAAGTGAATTATTCAGGCAGTTGGAAAGTTCTTCTCGGTTATCATGAGGAAGATACTTTATTAGGCAAACGCATTGAAACATGGCATTCTCGCATCTATCCTACTGAATATAATCAAGTTACTGAATCTTTAAAATGCTATTTAGATGATCATTGCCCTAAGTTTGAAAATGAGCATCGACTTTCACATAAAGATGGTTCTTATCGTTGGGTATTAGTGAAAGGACGGGCATTGCGTGATCGTAGTGGAAAAGCCTATCGTTTTATTGGAGCATTTACAGATATAACCGAACGTCGAGCGATTGTTGAAAACATTTCTTCATCATCAAATAATTTAAAAACCAAAGTTGATATTTTAAACGTATTGCCAGAAGCTATTTTTTGTGTAGATACAAAGAGTTATAAAATAATAAATCCCAATGAAGCAACTTATCAATTATATCAATATAATGCAGAAGAATTGAGCAACTTATCTTTTCATCAATTATATCCTGATCATTTGCAATTTAATCGAGAATGGCGCTTAATGCTTAAAGATAAAATCTACCATGTTCCCGTGAGTTTTCAAAAGAAAAAGAATGGAGAAACCTTTATTGCAGAATTGAGTGGAGGAAGTTATGAATGGCAAAGTCGATTGTTAATTGTAGTCGTTGTCAGAGATATTACGGCACGACGTAATGTTGAAACCGTTATTCGGGAGGAACGGATACAATATGGCACTGCTTTTCATAATGCACCCTTAATGATTTTATGCACGGATCGACATGGTAAAATTACTCGAGCAAATCGTTATGCCGCAAAGTTGCTTAATAAACGACCAGAACAATTAATCGGTTTAGTGGAAAAAGAGTTGAATATGGGTTTCTCCGAAAAATATTATCAATCTGATCTAGAGATTTTAAAAACGGGTGAGCAAATGTTAGGATTAATTGAGAAATACAATGATCATTTCTACCATATTGATAAACTTCCTTATCGTGATCCTGCTGGAAATGTTTTAGGTATTTTGGTTTTTATTATCGATGTAGAACTGTATTCTAGGGTATATCAATCAAAACAAGAAGAAACACTTGCGGCATAATATTGGCAAATAACGCTAAAATAGATTATGATTAGTTTATTATCTTGTGAAATTGAGGAATGCCATGAAAAGTATAATCAATCAACCTCGCCGTGAGTTTTTAAGTTATTTAGGGGCGAGCACCTTGTTAAGTTTAGTGCCAAATCCTATCGGAGGAAAGGCTTATGCTGCGTCAGAGAAAAGTATTTCTGATGAATGGTTAGCAATCGCAAGAAAATATGGAGAACCAACGGGTAAATTTGGAAAGATTGGCGAGCCAGTTACGCTAACTATTGGTTATCAACCTTATGGAACAATTCATTGGACAGCAACCATCAATAAACAAGCCCAATTATTAGAAAAATATTTGCCGCGAGGGAGCAAAGTTGTTTGGTTTCGTGCGTTGTCAGGACCCATAATTAGTAAAAATTTAGGTTCAGGTAAAAACCAATTTGGCTATATGTCAGAAACCCCAGCATTAACGGTGAGCGATAAAGTTTCTTGTGATTTGGTGGCAGCAAGTGGTTATGATGTGGGCGAGTTTGGCAGCATTTGTATTTCAAATAAATTTTTAGAGAACGGAGAAATAAAAGAGCCTAAAGATTTAGAGGGTAAAAAGATTGGAACAGTGTTTGGTTCTTTTGCACATCGCCAGATTTTAACGTGGATGAAAGAGTATCATATTAAACCCCTTTTAGAAAACCAAACCATTGATCAACAAATGACGGCATTAACCAGTGGAAATCTTTATGCTGCTGCGCTTTGGGAGCCTTATCCTTCGTGGTTAGAATATAAAGGATTAGCTCAACGTTGGATACTTGGAAATGATATGCCAAATACCAGCAAATTTTATTTCCCAGAATTACAAACAAATCGCTTTCATGATGTGGGAGCAACTTTAGCAATTCATGATTGGTTAAGAGAACGTCCAGATATTATCCGTGCCTATTTGAAAGCAGAAGAAGAATGTCGCGATATGTTAAATCATGATCCAGATTTGGCGGCTTATTTTATTTGGACAGATATTTCTGATATTCCTCCCGTAATTATTAGATCAACTTTAGATATGATTATTTGGGACGGGCGCATTAACAGTGAAATGAAAAAACATTTGAAAGCCTGTGCAAAAATGTGGAAAGAAGAAGGCTTTTTGAAAAGTCCTCGAAGCCAAGAAACTGAGAAATATATTGAAGAATGGGCTGATGATCGAATGTTACAACTTGCAATTAAAGAACTTGAAGCAGATGGTTTGTGGACTTCTAATCGTTTGGCGGGTTTTCCTAATCCAATTAAACCAGAGCAACTTCAACGCCACAATTGGAAGAAATACGAAAACATCAGCTTAGAAGCTAAACCTTGGAAACCTACCAAAATTTGAGAATGTTGAACACACCTTTTTTCTTTAAAGGAGATTTCAAAAAAAATGAAAGCCGCCGCCATTCAAATGATTTCAAATGCAAACGTTGATGATAACCTCGCTCAAGCAGAACAACTTATTCAACAAGCCGCAAAACAAGGGGCGCAACTCTGTGTTTTACCTGAAAATTTTGCACTCATGGGTGACAACGCCGATATTTTAAACATTGCCCAAGAATATACGGGAAAAGGAAGATTAAATCCAGGTGAAGGAAAGTTTCAAGATTTTCTTTCTAATCAGGCTGCTAAATATGGTATTTATTTGGTTGGTGGTTCAATCCCTTTGTTTTCTGAAATTGAACATAAAATCTATTCAAGTTGTTTAGTATTTAATCCTCAAGGAAAGTCAAATGGACGCTATAACAAGGTGCATTTGTTTGATGTGCAAATTCCAGAAAAAAATGAGTCTTATCAAGAATCTGAAATTTTTGAACATGGAAAAGATATTTCAATTTTTAATACCTCGTTTGGACGAATGAATATTGGAATTTGCTATGATTTAAGATTTCCTGAACTATTTCGTGAAAATGATTTCGTTTTACTTGCAATTCCAGCAGCTTTTACTCAAACAACTGGTGAAGCCCATTGGGAGGTTTTATTGAGAGCAAGAGCGATAGAAAATCAAGCCTATGTCATTGCAGCCAATCAAGGTGGAAAGCATGAAAATGGGCGAGAAACGTTTGGAAATAGTATGATTATTGATCCTTGGGGAAAAGTGCTTTCGCGCATAGAAAAAGGTCAAGGCATTGCAATCGCAGACTGTGATTTTGATTATTTGTATAATTTGAGAAAAACCTTTCCAGTTTTAGATCATCGGAGAATTTGTGAAAGATTTAGTTAGAATTGCTCAATTAACTGATATGCACATTGGTGAAACCGATGAAGAAGTGCATGGTTCACCAGTGAGAACGCAGTTTCTCTCTGCATTAAATGAATTAAAGAAACAAAATTTAGATGCTCTCGTTTTATCAGGTGATTTGGCGGCGAATGCTGGTGAGGAAAATTCTTATGTATGGCTTAAAGAACAATTAAAAGAACTAACCTTCCCAGTTTATATCTGTTTGGGAAATCACGACCGATTAAATACATTAAAGCAAATCTTTCATTTAAATCCTAATGATTGCCGTGAAGATGGTTATTATTTTAAAGCTAGAATTAAAAAACATCTGTGTTTATTTTTGGATACCAGTCCTTATTTCCTATCTAATCAACAATTGGAATGGTTAAAACAACAAGATAATGAAAATAGAGAAGAAATGCTATTGTTTATGCACCATCCACCTTTATATTGTGGGTGTACATTTATGGATAGAAAATATCCCTTAAAAAACATTTCTGATGTGTGGTCAGTAATTAAAGAATTAAAGCATATAAATCATATCTTTTGCGGTCATTATCATACCGAAAGAACCCTTGTCAAAGAAGGGAAGAACATATTTCTCACTCCTTCCACAATGGCACAGTTCGATAATCAAACATCTGACATTACAATTCTACATAGAAACCCGGGTTGGAGAATCATTGAATGGAATGGAGAAACGTTGCACACTTCTGTTGATTATTTCTTTTTATTTACAAGTTTGCAATGATCCATAACATGGCATAAAAAATACTAATCAAAATCGGTTGATGAATCAAATAGATAATTAAACTATGTCGTCCTGAAAAGATGAGCATTTTTTTCAACCAATGATTGGGTTGCCATGTTGATAATGTTGAAATCGGAAGCTGTTTCGCTAGAAATAAACCCATTAAAACAAAACCAAACCAAGGAACGATTGGAACAAAGTCTTCAGTCGGCGGTTTGAAAGTCATCATTCCCAACCAGTGCAAATGCGGTTGATTAAAGAAAGGATGCTGGACAGTAAAACCTAAAGCAATTAAAATCAATCCTAAGATTAAATTCAAATAATTAAATTTCAAAAAAGGTAATGCTAAAATGCTTGCAATTAAAATAAAATGTAAAATACCAAAGTAAATAAAGCGTTGTCCAAATAACCAATAACTTCCGATACTTACTAAAGCTGCTGAGAAACCTAAGATCATTAAACGGCGATAATAAGCTGACCAATCTTTTTTGAGTTGAAGTGCGAAAAATAAAGAAATCCCCACAATGATTAAAAACAGACTTACAATTGTTGAACGAAAACTTAACCAAAACATATCTTGTGTTAAATTAAAATGCGCTAATTTAAAGAAAACTAAATCATAGCAAAAATGATACATAATCATTAACCACACAGCTAATCCGCGTGTAGCATCTAAGAAAGCAAAACGTCCAACCATTTGTCGTAATTTAAGTGCCATTTGTCTGTTAAACCGCCCTTTAAAAGAAATTGAGTGTATTTTAATATAGAATGTGATTTGAAACTAGAAGGAGATTAATCATGTTTCTGCAACGTTTTTTAATATTATTGGTTTTGTCATTTATAACAACTCATGTAATCGCCGCTTCCTCTTTTAGTTCATTGCCAGCGGGAGGGGCAATTATTAAGTTTAATAGCACCGAAAGTGGCGGCGCAGTTTCTCAAACAATTAGAATCACAAATAGCGGCGTTGATCCTTTAGTAATTACATCGGCAGTATTAGGTTTAACTAATCCGAATAATTTCTCACTTTCAACTGATTTTCCTCTCTCTATTCCAGCGGGTGATTCTTCCTCTCTTGTAATAACTTGCACACCCGATTTAACCAGCTATCTTACCTATGCAAATTTAGGTTTTACAACTAATGATCCAGTAAAACAAAATATTTCTTATACGCTTGCATGTACCAGAAATTCAACAGGTATTTTATATGAATCTTATCCGCCAAAAAACACCAATATTAATAGTTTTGGCGACGTAAATATTGGTTCAAGCAATACTCGCAGCGTAGTTATATTTAATACGGGTGATACGGCAATGAATATTTCTTCTCTTGCTTTCACAGGAACGGATGCGTCTAGTTTTAGTATTGTTCAAAACCCTGTTTCACCATTAAATAGCAATTTAAATACTTATTTGGTAATCAGTTGCTCACCCACCAAAGCAGGACTTTTGCAAGCTAATTTAGTTGTCACTACAAATGCTTCAAATGCAACTTCAATTACTTATGGATTAACTTGTAATGGGGTTGGAAATAGTGCGCCAACGGATATTATCCTTGATAATCAATCGGTTGATGGTGGATCACCCGCCAACACTTTTGTTGCTAATATTTCAACCATTGATCCTAATACCGCTGATACGCACAGTTATTCGGTGTCTTCTAATTTATTTACTATTAAAAACAATCAGTTATTTACCTCACAAACGATACCATTAATGGTGAGCGGGGGGTTTTATAGTGTAACTATTGTGAGCACGGATAATAGTGGCTCATCATTTAAAAAAACCTTTAATATTAATGTGATAGCGAAAGTTGGGGCGCGTTTTCGTTCAAATCCATCTGCTAACCAATTGATTAATTTAGGAAAAACGCTTGTTCTAACGTCAACTTTAGGTCAAACTAATACTGGACAATTAGAAATTATTGAGGCGGGAGATATGGAATTAACCGTTTCTCCGAGCATTACAGGAATGAATGCAACGGATTTCAAAGTTTCTCCAAATGAAATGGTTTTACCCGATGGAAGTTCTTCTCAGTTTTTTACCATTGAATGCACACCGTCAGCGAAAGGAATTCGTACCGCACAATTACAACTTTCTACTAATTCTGCAAGCGCACCCTCTACCTTTACTTTTCCTTTTACAATTTGGAAGAACGTTACTTAACAAAACTGTGAGCAAATCTTTACAACTCACCGAAACTGGTGACATGGAATTACAAATCACGCCAACTTTGACGGGTATTCATTCAATTGATTTTAGATTTCCTTTAATATCAATAACTTTGCCAGATGGTGCGCCGCCAAAAGATTTGGTGGTTGAATGCACGCCGTCGCAGCTCGGCATTCGCACTACCACGTTGGAATTGTTGACAAATGATCCGAATATGCCAATTGCGTCTTATCCTTTAGAATGCGAAGGCGTTGATAATATGGCACATTTTTCTTCTGTGCCGCCGCCGAATCAAACCATTCAATTTGGAAAAATACCAATCAATCAAACCATCAACCATTAAAGGTGTAAATGCGAGTGATTTCAAAATCTCTTCAAATTCAATGACTTTGCAAAACGGTAGCCTGCCGCAAATGTTCAATATTGAATGCAAACCACAACAGCAAGGCATTCGTACGGCAACATTGGAATTAATTGCTAACGTTACAAATGACATGACCGTTCTCCCTCCTGCGCAGATTTCCTATCCATTAGAATGCGAAGGAATTCCACCAACAATGTTTAATTCAAACCCACCACCAAATGACTTGATTTTCTTCAATAGCGACGAGCAAGGAACGCCAGTTTCTCAAACGATTTATATTACTAACCAAAGCAATCAAAACTTAACGATCAATTCATTAGAAATTCAAGGCGGTGCTTACGCAGATACTTTTAAAGTTATTAATGGGATTGCTCCTTTTACCATTGCACCACAAACGACAAATGTTCCTTTTCCTTTAATGTTGCAATGCACACCCGCTACTGAATTATTGCAAGGTGGTTTCTTACATTTAACGACAAATGATCCCGCCAATCCAAATGTTACCTATGGATTAGCGTGTTTGAAACGTGCAACGGGTTTAATTTACGTTTCTTTACCGAGAGTTGATGAAACCATCTATTTCAATGATGTAATTATCGGTCGTCCAGAAATGCGTAGCTTATTTATTTTTAATGCAGGAGATACGCCATTTACTATTTCAGATATGAGCATTACAAATACCACTGAGGGTGTTTTCAATATTTCACCAATAACTATGCCGCTTTCAATTAATGTTGGAGAAATGAAACAAATTGATATTGCGTGCAATCCAATGCAAGAAGGTCTATTCACAGCAGATTTAAACATTTCTACTGACGCTGAAACAGCGCGTCGAGCTATTTTACCAGCACACTATACTTTAACTTGTCGCAGTGGAATAAATAACGCCCCAACCGATATTATTTTGAGCACGCAACAAATCAAATCTGGCACGTTAGCAAATACTTTAATTGCGGATATTTCTACTCTCGATGCCGATGTCAATGATCCACACACTTACACATTACAAGATACTAGCGGTTTATTTGTTGTGAAAGGTCGTCAATTATGGACAACTAGAAATATTCCAATGGGAAGTATTAGCTTTGATATTCAATTGAAAAGTACTGATATAGGTGGATTGTTTATTGAAAAGGATTTCCATTTGACAGTGGGTAATTTGCTCGACCAATTTAAAGCCGAAGTTGTAACTGCTGAAGGCGTAAAAACTTTGGTAGATGAAACAGAGCAACTCACCGTCAAAGGATACATTCAACCTTTACCTGAAGAGGTAGGAAAAATAGGCGATGTTTTTGTTATTTACAATTATACTTCTTTAACGAATGGTAAAGCCGTTTTACCTATTACTTTATTACAAAATGTTCCATTACAAGCTAATATTGAACTTGCTTTATATTCGGGTCGTTTGATTTATTTATCGGGTCAATTTGAAATAATTTTAGGTTATCGAATTAATGGCATTGATAACAAAGGTTCGGCAAAGACTTTCAGCGTTCGTAAAAATCACATTCCAACCGATTTTAGTTTGAGTAGAAATACGTTAGTGGAAAGAAGTTCTGCGGGCACAGTGATTGGTAAATTTGTTTCTCAAGATACCGATAAAGATGATTTCTTCCGTTATGTGTTAACGAAAAATCCGGGCACACCGTTTGGATATTTCAGAATTGTAGGCGATGAATTACAAATGACCGACAGTTTTCCTTTAACTTTTAAAAGCAACTCGACGTTAGAAGTTGGAGTAAGAGTGATTGATGGTGCGGGTGGTTATTTGGATAAGATTTTTACCATTAAAATCATTGAAAATACTGTGCCGCATATTGGAGGAGAAATTCGGAGCAACGATTATGCAATTCGTGGCACAAAAGATCAATTAGCAACCTTAACAAAAAATCAACTTTTTACAGTTAATGCGTGGATTCAACCGCCGTCAGTTCATTTGAAAAAAGTGGCAGATATTCTTTACAAAATTGTGTTCACACCGATTTCTGGTGAAATGCAAATTTTTGAAGGAATTTGGGAGAAAGATAAAACGCTCACGAGTGCGGTTGATATTGAAATGGCGAAAGATTTTTCATTAGATCAACTTGGTACTTATGAAGTATCAATAGGTTACAAATTGAAAGATGGCACATTCCAAATTTTAACGCCATTCCAAAAATTCCGCGTTCAAGGTTGAGGCTTTCAATGTTAGAATGCTCCTTTTTCTATTTGAATTAATCATAGCTAAAGGAGCGAGCAACGATGTATAAGATTTTGACTTTAAACAACATTTCAGTGCGTGGGTTGGAATGTCTGCCACGCGATCAATACGAAATTGCCTCTGAAATTCAACACCCCGATGCCGTTTTGGTGCGTTCATTCAAGATGCACGAGTGGCAAATTCCTGAATCTTTACAAGCAGTTGGACGTGCGGGCGCGGGCGTGAATAACATTCCCGTCGACAAAATGAGCGACAAAGGCATTCCTGTTTTCAACGCGCCAGGTGCAAATGCGAATGCAGTCAAAGAGTTAGTGTTGGCGGGAATGTTGATTGCGGCGAGAAACTTAGGTTCAGCGTGGGATTTTGCGCGTAATTTAAGCGGCACCGACGAAGAAATCAACAAAGCGGTCGAATCAGGCAAAAAGAATTTCGTCGGATTTGAATTGCCCCATAAAACCTTAGGAATCATCGGCTTAGGGGCGATTGGGGTCAAAGTCGCCAATGCCGCCGTCGCGTTGGGCATGGACGTGATTGGTTACGATCCTCAAATCACCGTCAGAAATGCGTGGCAAATGTCTTCTGAGGTAAAACAAGCACTTAGC
>JFJP01039641.1_pt1 | contig 13019 bp, 13 predicted proteins | sample 431651 | NCBI WGS metagenome assembly JFJP01 (sample SAMN02602958, study PRJNA72255) | Microbial mat metagenome, whole genome shotgun sequencing project. | biome: fresh water; feature: sink hole; material: water; isolation source: purple microbial (photo- and chemosynthetic) mats found in...
CTCAGTTTTTAACCAGTCGGTGGATTGTGAGGAGATCATTATTGTCGATGATGGTTCGACAGAAGGCAGCCTCTTGGATCTAGCAGTGTTGTCGAATAATTATCAGGGAGGCGAGATCCGGATTTTTTCCCAGAGTAACAAAGGGCCGGCCGCCGCCCGAAATCTCGGGATGAAAATGGCCCGTTGCGAAACGATCGCATTTCTTGATTCAGATGATCACTGGCGGAGGAAAAAGCTTGAGATCCAATATAATATGCTGAAAGACGAGCCGGAATATCTCATCAGTCACACCCTTGAGCGCTGGCTTCGAAATGGCCGGCATCTCAACCAGAGGAAGCGACACATACCACGCCATGGCGAAATTTTTGATCACTGTCTCGAACTCTGTGCTGTCGGTATGTCGACAGTAATGCTAAAAAAATCCCTGATATCCGAGGTCGGTGTTTTTGACGAATCGATGCGTTGCTGTGAAGATTTTGACTTTTGGCTGCGGGTCAGTTGCCGGCATGCATTTCTTCTGGTCAGGCAGGCATTGACGATAAAAGAAGGGGGGCGTGAGGATCAGGTCTCTTTTCAATATCGTACAGGCATGGATCGTTTTCGCATCGACTCCTTATTGAGGTTGCTGAATTCCGAAAGGCTCTCAGATTTTCAGAGATTGCAGACACAGCGAGAACTGCTGAAAAAATGCAAGGTCTACGGAAAAGGTTGTTTGAATCACGGGAATATTGCAGAAGGCAACCGTTGCCTTGACCTGATTGCAGCGCTTGAAAACACCTCATCTATTTACTCGGAATTACCCTGAAAGTATGAAGATAATGAATTCATGGAAAGATCCTTCCCGATATCTGCAACATATTCATGTTGAGGAAAGCTGCCTGCAACTAGCCTACACCCAGGAAATACTCGACCGGGCAGGGTTGCCTTGGTCAGTTGTAGCCGACCGGGAGGAGCCCGTACGTTTTGACTGCGATTATCCTCAAAACCTCGGAGCCGGCAAACAGCATCTCTTTCTCAGTATTAATAGAGGTCAGTTTTTCAAACCTTGCCCGGGAACCAGGGAATATCAGTGCTGCTCCTACCACGTGCTGAATACCGGTATGAACTGCCCGATGGACTGCGTCTACTGCATTCTTCAGGCATATCTCAATAATCCTTGGATTTCTTTTTATGTCAATATCGAGGCTATGCTCTCTGAGCTTGATGCGGCACTTGATGCCGAGCCCGATCGCCTGTTCAGGATTGGCACTGGAGAGTTCACCGACTCCTTGGCTCTCGACCGGTTGACAGGTTTAAGTAAGATCCTGGTGGAATATTTCGCCAGGAAAAAAAATGCCGTTCTTGAGTTGAAAACCAAGAGTGCGGTCATTGAAAATCTGCAAAATCTTGAACACAACGGCCACACGGTGATCGCCTGGTCTCTCAACAGTCCTGCAATCATGGGTCGGGAAGAACTGAGATCGGCAACTTTAGCTGAACGTCTTGAGGCCGCAAGAGTCTGTGCGGAATGGGGATATAAACTGGCGTTTCATTTTGATCCCCTGATCGATTATCCGGGCTGGCAGGATGGATACAGAGAGACAATTGATTTGTTGTTTCAATCGGTGCCGAAACAGTCAATTGCCTGGATATCGCTGGGCGCTTTGCGCTATCTGCCGAAACTCAAGGAAATCGGCATTGATCGTTTCCCTGGATCGCGCATATTTTTCCAGGAATTTATCGAGGGACTCGACGGTAAGTCACGGTACTACCGAAAAAATCGTACAATATTGTATCGTCATATCTATACTCTGCTCAAAGAGCGGGCAGCAGTCGGGACCTGTATCTATTTCTGTATGGAAAGCAGGGAGATATGGCAGGAGGTGATGGGATATATTCCCGATCAGTTTGGCAGTATAGCTGCCATGCTGGATCGAACAGTTTTTCCGGTTGGGAAAATGCCCAGGCCTTGATAGCCAGCCTGTTTTTCTTCTGCAGAATTTCACTTTAGCTCGGAGATAAAAACTTGTCGTTTGAAAATTCTATCGTATACTGCGGCTCAGTTAATTTGTCGATTAAACAGTGTGATTACCTTTTAAGGAGAACAGATCATGGTAAATAAAGTCATTCTTATCGGTAACCTCGGTGCCGATCCGGAGATCAGGTATACCCAGAGCGGGACTGCGGTGGCAACATTTCGGATGGCCACGACCGAGAAGTTCAAAGGGAAAGACGGTCAGATGCAGGACCAGACAGAATGGCACCGGGTGGTAGCCTGGTCCCGTCTTGCCGAGATCTGCGGTGAGTATCTGCACAAAGGATCGAAGGTCTATATAGAGGGAAAGATCCAGACACGTAAATGGACCGATCAGAGCGGCAATGAAAAATATACCACTGAAATTATTGCCCGTGAAATGAAGATGTTGAGTTCTCGTGGTGGAACTGACCAGGACAGCTATGGTGGTAGCTATCAGGATTCATCATTTCCTGAACCTCCTCCAGGAATGATGGGCACTGGGGAAGATGTGCCGTTCTAGGAAGTGCGCAGCTTCGGGTACATGGAGTGGCTTGGAGATATTTCCGGGTCTCAACCCGCAGTGTTCTGAGTTTTTCCCTGAAGATGCAGTCTTGACCTCATATCCAAGCCGACATATTGTGCAGAGAGGAACAGACACAAGGAACAGATTTTCTCCATCATGAGAAGCTGGTAGATCCACCCGTACATTGTCATGCAACTGTAATGGAATATTACGAAACACTTGGTGTAACCAAGAGCTCCACACCTGCTGAGATAAAAAAGGCCTATAGAAAACTTGCCTTGAAATATCATCCCGATAAGAATAGTGGAGACAAGTCAGCAGAGGAAAAATTTAAAGAGATCAGTGAGGCCTATGCCGTACTGTCTGATGCTGAGAAAAAAAAGCAGTATGACACCTATGGCTCCTCTAATTTCCATCAGCGATATTCGCAGGAAGATATTTTCCGCAACTTCGATATAAACGATATTCTGCGGCAATTTAATTTTGGTGGAGGTGCCCAGCAGAACGTTCACTTCCGTTCAGGTATGGGAGGGAATGGCGGCAACGGGGGGAGATATTCATTTTTCGGTCAGGATATGGGGGGAGGCGGATGCGGATCGGGAGGTTGCGGTCAACCGGCGAAAGGCCAGGATCTCACCTACCAGGTAACCGTTACCCTGGAAGATGTCATGTTTGGCGCTGAGCGGAATATCAGCCTGCGCTCCAATGGCTCTGCCAAGAATGTCAGCGTCAAAATCCCCAAAGGGATAGAAGAGGGAAAAAAATTAAGATTGAAAGAAAAGGGCGGCGCCTCACCTGCCGGAGGGCCACCAGGAGACCTCTATCTGAAAATAGATATTGCACCTCACAATCGATTCAGCCGTGAGGGTGATGACCTTGTGGTGGAAAAACTCGTTTCCTACAGCGAGGCGTGCCTGGGAACAAAGGTGGAAGTTGAGACCCTTGAAGGCAAGAAATTCTCGGTGACCATTCCACCCGGTTCGGTCAACGAGTCGAGGCTTCGGCTTAAAGGCCACGGATTGCCCATAGGTCCATTGGGGGAGGATCGCGGAGATATGTATGTCCGTCTTGGGGTCGCAGTACCCAAAGAACTCAACCAGGAGCAGGAAGAAGTTGTTCGGCGGCTCCAGGAGTTGGGCTTGTAGTTTCCTCTGAAAATACGTGAATAAAAAGGCCACCGGTTGACTCTTCTGAAGAGATCAGTCGGTGGCCTTTTTAATTGAGTGCAAGAAACAATGAAGTGTCAATACCGCTGATCGGCGAACGCAAGCCAGCCGCCGGCAGCAACGAGATCGCGGTCCAGGGAGTTCATCTGGAACGAACAGGTGACCTCCTGCTGAGTTGGATTGTCAGAGATGGCTGTCATGGTGCTGGCCTGCAGATCGACGCGGATCTGGATGGAACCCTGCATTGCAAAGAGTCGGTCGAGTTCCACTTTGGGCAGTTCGATTGCAAGGATCCCGCAATTGAACATATTTTGTCTGAAGATCCGGGCAAAACTTTCGGCGATAATCACATTGATATCATTGACCTCAAAGGCCCAGACTGCGTGCTCCCGAGAGGAGCCACAGCCAAAATTGGCGCGCGTGACAACCACCTTGGCCTGCTTCATGCCTTCAGACTGGCTGTCGAACGGCTGTCCGTCCAAAAGAAGGTCTTCGAGGAGGTGGGGTTTAAGGGCTGTCTTGGTTATCTCGGTGAGATATTTCGCTGGAATGATCTCATCGGTGTTGATGTCGTTTCTATCGAGAAAAACTGCCGGGCCGCCAAATTCTTTCATATCGTAAACCTCTAATTATTGTATCACAGGTAGTTTCTCGGGTCGGTAATGACCCCGGTAATGGCGGCGGCAGCTGCGGAAAGCGGGCTCATGAGATGGACCATGCCTCCTTTGCCCATGCGGCCATTGAAATTTCGGTTGGTGGTCGAGGCGCAGACCTCCCCCTCGGCCAATACTCCGGAGCTCATGCCGAGACAAGCGCCGCAGGTTGGGTTGAGCACGCAGAAACCTGCATCCATGAAAATTTTGATGAGTCCTTCTTCAAGGGCCTGGCTGAAAATTTTAGGCGTGGCCGGTGTTACAACTCCTCGAACACCTTTCGCCAGGGTCCTGCCTTTGAGTAGGAGAGCGGCGTCCCGCAGGTCTTCAATACGGCCGTTGGTGCAGGAACCGATATAAATCTGATCGACAGGAGTGCCGGCCATCTCGTCGATATTTCTGACCTGATCTGGCTTGAAGCCAAAAGTGACCTGGGGAACCAGATCGGAGATGTCAAATTCTAGTATCTCCGTATACTCGGCATCATGGTCGGAATGCCATTTGGCAAAATCCGATACTGCATCATCAATCGATGCATACTGGTCTTTTATGAAGGGCCAGAGATACTCCGCCGTCACCTTGTCGGGCAGGCAAATGCCGCAGGTGGCTCCTGCCTCAACCGCCATGTTGCAGATAGTCATTCTTGCCGACATGCCCATGGAATCAACAACTGGGCCAACAAATTCAATAACTTTGTCCGTGCCACCGTTGACTGTCAGCTTTTTAATAACAGACAGGATAACATCTTTGGCAGTGACTCCCGTTTGCAACTGTCCGTTGATGATTATTTTCAAGGTCTTCGGGGCCCGAAAAGAACAAACCCCCTTGTATATGCCAACTTCGAGGTCTGTCGTACCGACGCCTGCGGCAAAGGCGCCAAAGGCACCATGCGTGCAGGTGTGTGAATCGCCCATGATTACAGTATATCCGGGACGGACAAAGCCTTTTTCGGGAAACAGGGCATGGCATACACCGTTTGCTCCCACATCAAAGAAATCTTCAATGTTGTGGCGTTTTGCCCAATCGCGCATAATTTTTCCCTGCATCGCGGTCTTTGAGTCTTTGGCCGGAGTGACATGGTCGATAACTGCCTTGATCTTTGTCCTGTCGAACACCTGATCCATGCCCTTTTCGACAAGATCCATGATGGCGATCGGAGTAGTGATTTCATGGCACATAACCACATCGATATTCAGCACCATGTTGTCAGCTGAGGGGGTATCGCGAAGGTGAGCTGCGAAGATCTTTTCAGCTATAGTTTTTCCCATTGATGAACTCCAGATGATAAGAATTGGGTGATGAGTCTGGCAAAAAAAGTTGAATTTGATAATTCAGACGATCCATGTTTATATAATCCTGACCGGAACGCAGCCGTGAATCTAATAATTTACTCGAAAAATAATGCGGTTGCGAGCCTATAATTATCGTTTTTTTGATCATCTTGTAAGCTATTTGCTTATCCATCATTGCTTTTGCCACATTTTGGAGAATGTCTTTTATGCGTCTTTTTCTTTCTCTCATCGCGGCAGTTGTCACAATCCTCTTGTCATCGGTGCAACTGCACGCCACACATGCTGTAGGCCTTTCAGGTGAACTAAAATATGGCCCGGATTCCAAAATCTTTGATTACGCCTCGATAGATGCGAAAAAAGGAGGAAAGCTGATCCTTCACAGCATTGGCAGCTTTGACCAGATGAATCCCTTCACGCTGAAAGGTGTCGCTCCATTCGGTATAGATAACTTTGTCTTTGAATCTCTTGGAGAGAGCAGTCTCGATGAACCATCGGTGCAGTATGGTCTCATCGCCAAAGATATTGCTATTGCACCGGACAATCTCTCCGTCGTCTTTACGATCCATCCTCAGGCTCATTTCTCTGATGGCACTCCACTGACGGCCAAAGACGTTGCGTTTACTCTCGATATGCTGAAGAGCGACAAGGCTCATCCTTTTTATTCGTATTACTATAATGACATTGTCGGCGCAGATGTCCTTGATGACACAAAGGTCAGATTTCGTTTTGCCAAGGCCAACCGGGAACTGGAAATGATCGCCTGCCAGATGCCGGTACTATCGAAGGCATTCTACAGCACCTATGGCTTCGGTGAAGGTGTCAAGAGCCAGGATGTCCTGCGACCGCCCATTGCCAGCGGACCCTATACTGTTGCCGAGGTGAAGCCGGGAAAATCTATTACCTACAAGCGCAACCCCGATTATTGGGCCAAGGATCATCCGGTCAGGAAGGGAATGTTTAATTTCGACGAAATTACCATCAAATACTACAAGGATCCGGTGGTCGCCCTGGAAGCCTTCAAGGCAGGTGAGTTTGATTTCATGTCGGTGAACATTGCCAAGCAATGGGTTCGGGATATGGTGGGCGATAAATTTTCATCGGGGAAGATCGTCAAGAAACTCTACCCCCACGCTAACAATGCCGGCCTACAGGGGTTTCTGATGAACACCAGAAATCCCTTGTTTGACGATAGAAAGGTTCGAGAGGCGATGGGGCTTGCCTTTGATTTCGAATGGACGAATAAATCGCTGTTTTTTGGCCAGTACAGTCGAAGCAATTCCTTCTTCAGTAATTCCTATCTGGCAGCGACCGGACTCCCGGAAGGACTGGAATTGACACATCTTGAGAAATTTCGCAACGAACTGCCACCCGAGGTCTTTTCAAAACCGCTGCAGGCACCGATGACTAACGGGCCAAAAGGACTGCGTGAAAACTTGCAGAGAGCCCGGCAACTCCTGGCCGATGCAGGTTGGTCGATCAAGGACGGAGTTTTGAAAAACACTGCAGGCACAGCATTTGCCTTTGAAATACTCCTGTCTTCAGCAACCTTTGAAAGGGTTATGGCGCCCTATGTGAAGAACCTGGAAAAACTCGGCATGCAGGTTCGCTATAGAACCATCGACCCGGCCCTTTATGAAGAACGGCTGCAGAAGTTTGATTTCGACATGATCGTCCATGTTTACGGTCAGTCTCAGTCGCCCGGCAATGAGCAGCGTAATTTCTGGCACTCAGAGGCCGCGAAGCAAAAAGGCTCTAATAATTATGCAGGAATTCAATCTCCGACAGTCGACTATCTTGTCGAGAAAATCATTTATGCTCAAAATCAGGAAGAATTGACAGCCGCATGCAAGGCACTTGATCGTGTTCTCTGGTACGGTTTTTATCTCGTGCCGAACTGGTATCTGGATGGGCATCGGCTCAGCTATTATGATAAATTTCAACAACCTGCCAAGCTGCCATTGTATTATAATTATATCCAGTTGCTGATGACCTGGTGGGCTAAAGACGGGAGGCCCTGAGTCATATTGCTGATTCTTTTGTTTTCTTAGCTGTAATTTGTTTTATTCATGTAATTTCGGTGGGTAACTCTTTGTTCTCTCGTTGAAAAATATTTTTCTTGACGCTGTTATTTTTTTTCTGCTATGAAGCAATGACGTTCCTTGGAGTGCGGAACACTGCTTGAATATGGGCCATGGCCGATACTTTATTGACGGGAAGCGAGGTCTTGTCACTACACTGGAGGTTGAACGTATGTCTGAGCGTGTTAAAGGGAAGGTGAAATGGTTTAATGCCAGTAAGGGGTATGGTTTCCTGGAACGACCTGACGGGGAAGCAGATGTTTTTGTCCATTTCAGTGCCATTCAGGGAGAAGGTTTCAGGAGTCTCGAAGAAGGTGAGTCTGTTGAGTTTTCGGTTGCCAGGACTGATAAAGGTTTGCAGGCTGAAAATGTGAGTAAGCTCGGTTGAAATCGAGAGAAAAATTTTTAAAAACCCCGGGTGGCAGAAAATCGCTGTCAGCCGGGGTTTTTTTATCGAGGAAATTCCTTTCAGAGAGCTTGAGGGGGAAATACTAGCGGTGGGGATAAGTGGCAGAAATGGACGCACTCAGTATGCATCTCGAATCGTTAACTGAAACTGTGCTCCTGGGAAAGATGCTTGGCGAACTGGCCCAACCCGGGGAGGTGATCTGTCTTGACGGTGATTTGGGAGCAGGCAAAACTACCCTCGCTCAGGCGATAGCTGTTGGATTGCAGGTCCCCTCGACATATTATGTCACGAGTCCATCCTTTGCCATTTTCCATGAATACCCGGGCAGGATTCCCTTGTATCATATGGATTTCTATCGCCTGAATGATTCCTCTGAGATAGTCGATCTCGGCCTTGACGAATATTTTTACCTCAAGGGGCTTACTGTGATAGAATGGTCTGAAAGAGGGCAGGATTTGCTGCCTGAAGATCATTTGCATATCCGGCTGGAAAACGCCGGAAAAAATAAACGGATTGTGCGATGCACCTTTGCCAAGGTCTGGGGTGATCGTATTGCCAAAATTAAGCAGGATCTGTCGTCAACTCAAGGTACACCCTGAATTCCACTCTCTCTTCTCCTACCCAATTTCATGAATGTGTTTATCAGCTGTCGTAATTGAAAGAATCTTACTCAATCTTCCCGCATGGTCCTTGCCTTTCGGGTTTCTCTTAAAAAAATATCTTATACCTCTGAAAATCAATGAAAAAAACATGCCTTGCCTTCCAGGACTGCCTCAAAACGTTTACTCATGACCAGGACAAGGCAATCCGTCCTGAGGCTACACTGGAAAAATTTTATAACAAAATAGAATCACTTGATTTTGTCATTCTTAATGAGGTGAAAAGAATAGACAATGGCCGGCTGGATATCCCTGTTTATTTCAGTATTTGTGGTGAAGATGCCCAGGCCCTGACCGGCACAAAAAAACAGATGGGAAAAGGTGCCTCCGCCATACAGGCTGAGGCTTCTGCCTGTATGGAACTCGCCGAGCGTTTCTCATTCTTCTCATTCAAGAACAACAGCGACAATTTTATTTCCGGTGATTACAGGGCCATGCGGGCCCAAGGGTATCCGGTGCTGGATATTGAACTGCTGCTCAAATCAGTGCATGATAACACAACAACGGTTGAATCTCTCGAGGCCTTGCTCGAGGGCATTCCGCTGCAATGGACTTGGGCCAAAAACATTACTCGAGGCGAGGACGTGCTGGTACCTTTCTCCTGGTTTTTTGCGATCAATGAATTCAACGGTCCTTCGGCTGGAAATACAATAGAAGAAGCTGCTTTGCAGGGGATCTGCGAAGTCGTCGAACGTCATGTCTGCTCACTGGTGAACCGCCATAAATACGCGACTCCGAGCATCGACGTCTCCTCGGTTCGTGACCCTGTTGCCCTTGAACTGTTGGAAAAATTCAGGAAAAACAATGTTGAGCTGTATTTAAACGATTTCACCCTCGATACAGGAATCTGTACAGTGGCCGCACTGGCCGTCGATCGGTCAACCTTCCCTGAAAAAAGTGAGATTGTCTACACAGCGGGAACAACGCCTTCTCCGGAAAAAGCACTCATTCGCGCCGTAACCGAGATTGCCCAGCTGGCTGGTGATTTTAATACCGGCTCTAATTATGTTGCTTCCGGCTTGCCAAAGCCATTATCCATGGACGAAGTTGCATATCTCACCAGTTCGCCGTCCCGGATCGCCGTGCATGATATGGCCGACTTGTCGGATAATAATATAAAATTGGAAATTGAGGGCTGTGTTGCCTCTCTGAAACATATTGATTTGGAGGTCCTGATGATGGATGTGACCCATGATCAACTCCAGATTCCGGCACTGTATACGATAATTCCAGGTGCCCATTTCCGCGAGCGGTCGATGATCCAGGATGCCGGGCTTTTTTCAGCAAAGCTTTTAGTTGAACGTGCTGAAGCCCCGGAACTACTCGAGGATAAACTCCAGAAAATGGAGAGGATGTTGCCTGATGCCTATTATCTTGCCTTTTATCGCGGTCGTAACGCAGTAGAGCAGGGATTGTATGATGATGCTCTGGGTCATTTCGACCACGCTCTGGCTCGTACGCCGGAAAAGGAGGATCTCCCGTATATTTTTTCCTATAAAGGCAGTTGCCTGAAAGAGATGGGCAGGTATGAGGATGCGATCGAAGTCCTGAAAATGGGCCTTCTCGAGGATGAAGAACGGCCTGATATCCATAATCTGCTGGGGGTCTGCATGTTCAAGCTTGAACAGTTTGAAACTGCCATATTCCATTTCAAAAGGGCGGTAGCGCTCAATCCAGCTTCAGCGATCGATTACGCCAACATTGGCGTGAATTTTAACCGGCTGGGACAGGGGGATGAGGCGATCCACTATTTTACCGTTGCCCTCACCCTGGATCCGTCATTAGATTTTGCAAGGGATCAGCTCGCCGGCCTGTTACAGAAAAGAGGAGGCAATCCCTGAACAAACGTGCAACTCGGGAGAGGATCACAATGCTAGACTGGCGGAAAATTCGATGGGTCTGCTGTGTGCAATTGTTCTGTGTCTTCGTGCTGTCCGCGGCCTGTCTTCCGCAGGCATCTCCGAATCAACTCAAGATGTCTGCCCAGCGTTATTACTATGGAAAGGACGGAAATCGCGATTATGTCAAGGCTTTTTCTCTTTATCTGCAGGCGGCTAATCTTGGGGATGCCGAGGCGCAGTTTATTGCCGGGGGGATGTATTTTCGTGGACGCGGCACCGAGAAAAATCCCAAAGAAGCTTTTCGTCTCTTGTATCAGGCCGCACTCAACGGAAAAAGCAGCCCGGAATCGCAAAAAATATTAGCCCAGGCGTTTCTCGTTGGCCAGACGGTTCCCAAGAATTATCCTGAGGCGGTGCGCTGGTATCAGGAGTCTGCTGAGAACGGTGACAAGGACGCCCAGAACGAATTGGCGTTTCTCTATTTCGTCGGTCATGGCGTGGAACAGGATTCGGTAAAAGCCTTCGAGCTCTTTTCCCAGGCGGCTGATTCCGGATTGGCCATTGCCCAGTATAACGTCGGCATCATGTACTATACCGGCAACGGGGTTGAACAGGTCGATCTGTCGAAATCATATGCCTGGCTCAATCTGGCGGCGTCAAACGGTTACACTGATGCCGAGGCGGCCCGTTCCTTTCTCGAGTCAGTGCTCGACCAGGATGAACTCAGGCGGGCCCAGAAATTCTCTGGTGAACTGTTTCGAGCGATTGAGATGAAGAATACCGGAAAAACCCTTGTGCAATAGGGCTGCTTCTGCTCTCCGGGCAGCCCTATTGCCCCACATTCTGAGACCTTGGTTGAGCGGCATCAGGCCGGATTAAGGCAGATCAGACCATCCTCGATTGAGTCGAAGACGATGACCTTGCTCAGATTTTCCTTGATCTTGTCGCTGGCAAAATCCTTTCCTCTCCCGTCCTCCGTAATGACCCCGAAGCGCCTGAGGATGTCCTCGACCGACGGCTGAATGCCGCAGAGTCCGAGTAACTGTATCTTCCTGTCCATGATGATTGAGCCGAAGATGCCAATCAGGCTTGAATTGATGATATTGAAAGGAGACAGATCAACAAAGAGGAAGGTGTCAAGGCTGCTTTCCTGCACTCTGTCGCTCGTGGTGAAGTCGATCAAGGCATTTTTGATGGCTTCAAGGCCTTCCTTTACAGAGGTGATTTCGGCTGCTTTGATGATACATACTCTCCCGTCACTTACTGTGATTTCGGTCATTTTTTTCACCTTGTCCTGAAGGTAAACGTTATCATGTTTCCTCGGTCATTAAAGGAAACCGAGTGGGCAAACTGCTGTATACTGTAAAGTCCCCGGCCGTTGATATCTGAAAGATCCGGTACGGTGTCGGGTATTCTCTGATTGAATCCCTCGCCTTCATCACGCACTGAAAATATCAGGAAATCATCCTCTTCCCAACATCGCACGGTGACTGCTTTTTTTTCGTCTCGCTGGTTCCCGTGATCACAGGCGTTGTCGACCGCCTCCATGACCACATATTCAATCCTGTCTCTCAGTGCGGTGGATTCGCACAGGGACTCGAGATATTTTTCCTTGAAATCTGTCAGAAAACGTATCACAGACTTGAGGTTTGAAGGAAATTTCTCCTCAAAAACAAGCATTTCAAATCCTAATTCTTTCAAAGAGAATAATCGTCTGGTCGTCGTCAAAAGGGGCGTTCTTGCAGAAATGGTGCAGGTCTTCAAGAATAACGTCTTTGAGCCCCTGCAAAGATGCTGTCTGGCTATTGGCCGAGAGGCATCCATACAACCCCTTTTTCCCGTAGTACGCTTCCTGCCAATCTGTTGCCTCGATAACGCCATCGGTATATATAATCAGCCTGTCGCCATGATTCATTTCTATGCTGCTTTCCTGGTAGACATTGTCAGGTCGTATGCCCAAAGGCAGACCGTCAAGATGAATCTCTTCAAGGCCATTGTCTGTAAGCAGAACGGGATATGGTTGAGCAGCACTACTCATTGTGCATGAATTACCGGAAAAAGCAAGGCACGAGCCGGCGACAAATTGTGCGGCTGGCAAGAGGCCATACAGGTCATTGTTAAGCCGAGAGAGTATCTCTGTTGGTCCAGGGTTTTCTTTGACTATCTGCTGGAGAAAACCGATTATGCGCATGGAGATGAGGGCGGCCGGCAGACCGTGACCGCAGCTATCTCCGAGAAAAACACCGATTCCATTTTGGAGGAGTGGATAGGCATAATAAAAATCTCCAGAAATTGAGCCGTAGGGCTTGTTGTAAATTTCTGTTTGGATGCCTGCTTCACCCAGAAGATGCGTCGCTGTCCCTGAATCCGTAAGAAACTTCCGCTGCATGGCAGCACCTGTC
>JFJP01002480.1_pt1 | contig 13017 bp, 6 predicted proteins | sample 431651 | NCBI WGS metagenome assembly JFJP01 (sample SAMN02602958, study PRJNA72255) | Microbial mat metagenome, whole genome shotgun sequencing project. | biome: fresh water; feature: sink hole; material: water; isolation source: purple microbial (photo- and chemosynthetic) mats found in...
AACGACCGCTTATGGAAAGAGGCCACAGAGCGCAACTTGACCGAGGCGGAGAAACAACTGATCGCCGAAATCAAGGAGAAACGCCTGGCCTGGCAGAGCAAGCGCGATGCCGCGCTGGAATCGATGAAGGCGGGTGATTTTTCCGCCGAAGTGATGGCGGCATATTTGAAGGCCGGGCGTGAAGAAGGCGCGGCCTTCGACAAGTCACTCGATCAGTTGGCGGAACTCGCCAAGGCCAACGCCAAAACCCACTATGAAATTGCTGAAGCGGTTTATCACCGCGACGTGAAAATTTTTATCGGCCTAACTTTCCTGGGGCTGGTTGCGGTGCTGGGCCTCGCCTGGTTTACCTTGCACCACATCTCGAAAGCGTTGCGCGAAGCCGGCGAGTTTGCCGAGACGATTGCTTCCGGTGACCTGACCAAACCGATGCCGCGCGCCAGCGAAGATGAAATCGGCGATTTGATGGCCAAGCTGGGCGTCATGCGCAACACGCTGCACGAAGTCATCGCGTCGATCAGCCAGAACATGAAGGGGTTGAATCAATCGGCCGGAGAACTCTCCAGCTCCGCCGCCAGCAGCGCGCAAACCACCGAAATGCAGGCCGAATCGGCATCCAGCATGGCCGCTTCGGTGGAACAGCTTTCCGTCTCCATCGACCAGGTGGAAGAACACGCTCGCGAAGCGCGCAACATCACCCAGGCCGCCAGCCTTCAATCGACCGAAGGCGGCCGCATCATTCACGACGCTGCGGCGGAAATGCGCCAGATTGCCAGTGCGGTGAAAAGCACCGCCGGCACGATCAAGGAACTGGAAGGCTACTCCGACCAGATTTCCAGCATCGTCCAGGTCATCAAGGAAATTGCCGACCAGACCAACCTGCTCGCGCTCAATGCCGCCATCGAGGCGGCGCGCGCCGGTGAACAGGGCCGCGGATTTGCCGTGGTGGCGGACGAAGTGCGCAAGCTGGCTGAACGCACCGGCAATTCCACCCAGGAAATCAGCGGCATGATCGGCAAGATCCAGCAAGGCACGCAACGCGCCGTGCAGGAGATGGAATCCGGCGTCAGACGCGTCGGCGAAGGCGTCGATCTGGCGCACAAGGCGGGCGATTCGGTGACCGGCATACGTGATAGCGCCGAGCAAACCACGCGCGCGGTGGATGACATCAATCTGGCGCTGAAGGAGCAGGCGGTCGCCGCGCGCGACATCGCCCAGAGAGTCGAGCAGATCGCACAGGGTTCCGAGCAGAACAGCGCGGCGGTCGCCCAGACCGCAGCATCGGCGCATCGCCTGGAAATGCTGGCGCGCGAACTGGCCGCCCTCGCCGCCCGTTTCCGCATCGCCTGAGCCACCGCCCGCCCCTTCGCCGGGGCGGCTGGAAATGTCGTTTCGGGTGTCATAATTCGGACACTTCGATCCGATATAAATCCGACGCATGCAAGAATACGAAACCCTCGCCGCCATCGATCTCGGCTCCAACTCGTTCCACATGCAGGTGGGCCGGGTCGAAGGCGATCAACTGTTCTACCTCGACTCGATCAAGCAGCCAGTTCGCCTGGCCAGCGGCCTGACCGCCAGCAAACGCCTCGACGCCGCCTCGCAGCGGCGCGCGCTGAACTGTCTGAGCCGGATCGGCGAACGTCTGCAAGGTATGCCACCGGGCGCGGTGCGGGCGGTCGGCACCTCGGCCTTGCGGGTCGCCAAGAACGCGCCGGAATTTCTCGCCAAAGCGCGTGCTGCACTTGGTTTTGAAATTGAGATCGTCGCCGGACGCGAAGAAGCCCGCCTGATTTACCTCGGCGTTTCGCACAGCCTGCCGCTGACCTCAACGCCGCGCCTGGTGGTCGATATCGGCGGCGGTTCCACCGAATGCATCCTCGGCACCGGCTACGAGCCGCAGGAACGCGAAAGCCTGCGCATGGGCTGCGTGGTGTTCAGCAAGCAGTTCTTTGCCGATGGCGTGGTCAGCAAACAGGCGATGGACAGCGCAGACACCACCGCACGCGTCGAAATCCAGCTGGTTGCCAGCCCGTTCCGCAACAGCAGTTCGAAGCAGGTCTGGCAGGAGGCGGTGGGTTCATCCGGCACGGCGCGCGCGCTGGGTGAAATCTGCCGGCTGAACAACCACTCCGATGGCGCCATCACGCTGAACGGCCTGCGCTGGCTGCGCGATCGCCTGATCAAGGCGGGACAAGTCAACAATCTCGACCTGCCCGGCCTGAAACCGGACCGGCGCCCGGTTCTGGCCGGCGGCATGGCGATCATGCTGGCGCTGTTTGAAGAACTCGGCATCGATCAGATGGACGTCGCGCAGGGTGCGATGCGGGAAGGCATTTTGTGGGATCTGCTTGGCCGTGTGCATGATCAGGACATGCGCGACATCAGCGTCAGCCAGTTCCAGCGGCGTTACCTCGTCGATATCAAGCAGGCCGGCCGCGTCGCCTTGTTGGCAACGGCGCTGGCGAAAAACCTGCAACCCGAGATCGATGAAGAAGCCCTGCGCGCCCTGAACTGGGCCGCGCTGTTGCACGAAATCGGCATATCAATCGCCCATTCCGGCTTCCACAAACACGGCGCCTACATTCTTGAAAACGCCGACATGCCGGGCTTCTCGCGCCGCGACCAGAGCCGCCTCGCCTCACTGGTGCGGGCCAGTCGCGGCGGACTCGGCAAACTGGGCTACTCGCCCGTCGATCAAAACTGGCCGTTGATTCTGTGCCTGCGTCTGGCCGTACTGTTCAACAGCGGCCGCAACAACCCGAGCCAGCCGAAGATGCAACTCACATGTAACCACGGAGCTTGTAACTTGCATCTTCCCGCCGCCTGGCTGAAGGCAAACCTGCTCACCCAGGCCGCGCTCGACGACGAACTCAAAGCCTGGCGCGAAGTTGGGCCCTACTTCCGGCTGGAGCAGTTGCAGACAGATTGACAGTTGCAGTGCGATCAAGCCGCCGAACAGAACTACGCCAAGCGCGTCGGCACCAGCGACTTCATGCAAGCCATCAAGCTACAGCAGCCGGCGTTTCAGGCAGCTGGGCAAGTTTCTGTACCACCGCGTTGAGCCGCTGCCCTTCCATCGCATCCGAAGCGGCCGGCGTGGCGTAGCAACGGACCAGCAAGGCTTCCGGCTCCAATTCTGCCTCGACGCCGGCGCCGAAGCGGCTCTGCAATCGACCCAACTGGCGTTCGCGGCGCGCATTCGCAAACGCCTCTGGGGAGGGCAGGTCAAGACTGATCTCAAGGTCAAGCAGCAGGTCATTGCGCGTATTTTTGCCAGCAGCAAGTTTCGACTCGGTGGCCTGTTTCGCGGCGACAAAACGTTGCGCAAGCAGTGACTCGCTCACGCCGGGCAAACGCGCCAGACCATCCCAGGCCTGTTGCGCCTCGGCCAGCACCGCTTCCAGCTGATGGCCGGAGAGCGCCGCCATTTCAACGCGTTGCGCCAGCGCCGCTTTCTCTGCCAACAGCGCAAAACGCGCCCGATGTTTTTCCTGATGTACCTGATCCAGCCGTTGCTGTGCTTGCTGCTGCAGGTCACGCGCACGCGTTTCCAGGCCGTCATCCACTTCACGCGTGGCTGGGCGGCTGGCGCCCCAGGTGGCGCGAAATTCGTTCAAAGCGCGTTTGACCGTCGCGATATCGGCGCCTTCCAGGCTGGTCGCGAATTGATCCAGCAATGCCTGCCGCGCCTGCGTCTGCTCCTGGCGTTGTGCGGTTTGTTCGGCGCGCTGCGCGTCGAGTCGTTCAAACACCAGGTTGCAGGCGGCACGGAAGCGTTGCCACTGCTTCTGATCGTCGTTGCGCTTCAGCCGAACCAGTGATCCCTCCTTGCTCCAGCGCTGCTGCAAGGTTTTGGCCTCGGCCATCGCCTGGCGCAGGTCGGGCTGTTCCTGCAGCGCTTGCGCGGCGACGATGAGTTGCTCGCGGCGCGCATGTTCAACCGCGCGGGCGGCGTCGAGTTGCTGATCGATGCTGCCGATCAAGCCATCGAAGCGTTTGCGCAGCAATCGCTCGTCGCGGAAGCCGAGCTGAGACGCGGCATGCCATTGCTTGATGATCTCGGCCCGGCGCGCCTCGATCGCTTTAAAGTCCGCCTGCGACCACTCAATACCAGCCAACTCGGCCTCCCACTCGGCGCACATCGCTTCGCGCTCCGCGCGGGCTTCAGCGTGGCGAATCGCCTGTTCAGCGCGATGCGCGGCAACCGGCAAATAGGCTTGTTCCAACACCGCATCGAAGCTTTCCCACTGCGCTTTCGGCGCGGCAGCGTGCGCGTTCATGCGCTTCCATGCCTCGCGCAGCGCAGAAATCGCCGCCGCCAGTGCTTCTACTTCCTGTTCACCGTGCAACAACGCCTGCGCATCTTCAATCAACTTCTCGCGCGCTTGTGCGGTACCCCAGCGCGCCCAACCGCGCAAGGTTTCCAGCTCCGCATGCAAGTGGTGCAGACGCGACTCCAATCCACCATGCAAACTGTGGCCGGCCAGCTTGGTTTTGATCTGTTTTGCGGCTGCATCGGCATCAACTAGATGCCCCTCAGCGATCGCCTGTTCGAGTTGATCCATCAGCTTGGCCACGACTTCCGGATCAAATCTCGGTTGACGCGGCAACGGTTTCACAGGTGCGTCGCTCACCGGCTGGCTGTCATCAATCGCGGCTTTAGACACCACTTCAGACACCACGCCAAGCGAGGCATCAACGGCTGATTCGACAGGCTCAACCGCCACCGGACCCGGTTTGAGCACCTGTTTTAGCACCTGCCAGCGCGCCTCCAACACGGCACACAACTGCGCATTTTCCGGTTTGGCCATGGCCGACCAGAGCGCGACCGCGTCGGCGATTGGATGATCGCCGGCTTCAAGTTCGCCCAGCCACTGCTCGCACGCCAGCATGCGTTCAGACACCTCGGCAAGATGGGCAAGTCGAGCTTCGATTTCACCCAACGCCGTGCCTAAAGATGTGACCCCCGCTCGCGCGGCGGTTTGATCCACCAACCAGGACGGCAAGTTGGCATAGGCCTGGCGCAGGCTTGCAGCGCGATTTTGCCAATCCGTCAGCACCTCGTGCCACGGCCATTCGGGATAGCCGCCCTCGGTCTGACCGTCCTCGGTCTGACCACACTCTGCAGCCAAGGCGATGGCCAATTTGTGCTGCACATGCAGATCGCGCAGCGCCTCGGACTCCTGGTGCAATTGCGCCAGCGCCTGTTGCATCAACGCTTGGCACGCCTGCCCCGCCTCGCCGGCATCGGCGAGTCCGCCAAGTTCCTTGTTCAGTTCCAGCAGTCGCGTATTGGGTAACGGCGCAGCGGCTAGCAGAAGGCGCAACTCTTCGCTGATTACCTGCGCACGGGTGGCATGCTTTTCCGCCAACTGGCGCTGTTTCAGCAAATCGGCGCAGTGGCGGTAGACGCGCTTGTCCTTGTCGCGGCTGTGCTGGGCAACAAGCTCCAGCAACACCGACGCATCGATCCGCTGCACCGCAGAAAAACGCGTTTCACCACCGCGCGCGCGCAGTGCCACTTCAGCCAGGGACGCCTCATCCTGAAGATGTGCCAGCCAAGCCAGCGCCAGCTGCTTGTCGGCCGAGGCGCAGATTGCATTTACCCAGACGGCGGGGGGATCACCCGCCTGCGGCGCGGCTGACGGCATCGGTAAAGTGGGCTTTACGAGCATCGTCTGAGCGGATGTCGCGACTGGCTTGGCGGTAGGTCGCTTGAAAAAGTTGCTAAGCCATTTCATTGCTTGAATCCGTGTCTGTCGAACGAGGGTGCGCATCGTAGCTGTTCAGGGCTTCAATACGAAATTCGTTTGCGCCGCGCCCGCTCGAATCCCGCATCAAATTGGCGGTGAATTTGTGTCCATCACAGCATCGATGGTTGATAAATATCATCTAATTTGGATACGCTTATCTTATTTCCAGTAAACAACGAATCATTCAAAGGGAGTTAGCCATGAAGTTGCTCGGCATGCTGAAAGCCATCTTTGCCAAAGCACCCGTGTCACCGGAAGCACCGACTGTCGAACCGGTCGTTGCCGAAAGCGTGAATCCGACTGAACGCCGCAAAAATCCGCGCATCGATGCCCGCAAAGGAACGCGGGTTCTGATCATCGACGACTCGCCGACTGTCCTGACTTACCTGCGCAAAATGTTCAGTTCGTCCGGTTATGAACCGCTGATCGCCGCCAATGCCGAGCGCGGCCTGGAAATATTGCGTACCGAGAAACCCGATCTGGTCGTGCTCGACGTCATCATGCCAGGCATGAATGGATTCGCGGCGCTGCGGCAAATCCGGCGCGACCCGTTGGTAAAGAATTTGCCGGTGATCATGATGAGCGGCAACGAACAGGCGACTGAGCAGTTTTATGTCATGCGCATCGGCGCCGACGGCTTCATGAAAAAACCGTTCTCACGCTTCGACGTGTTCAGTCGCATCGAGAAACTTCTCGACGTAGATCTGATACCGCGTCGCCAGGCTGCCTGACCCTACCGTCTCAGGCCGTGCTGACCAGCGCGGCCTTGTCAATGGCGAAATGCTCGGGGCGCGCCATGTTGAACATTTCTACAAATCAGGTTCGGGCTCGCACCTCCGCTGCCGACCATTTTTTTAATGGGTTTTCCTCAAGTTCAAACCCCATGTGCCGAAAACGCGTTTGAAAATCCCAGTTGTCCTGAGTCCAAAGTGAAATGAGGTTTGCCATGCCAAATCTGCGTAAATTCAAAATTCGTACACAACTGATCATCATGTTGGCGGTCGTGACGAGTTTGTTTCTGGCATCCACACTGGTTTCCTGGCAAGCATTGAACCGAACCAAGGCGGAGTTCACCAGTTTCATCGAGCAGGAACAGAAGATTCTCCTCAACTACACCGAGCTGTATGCCAATGGCCTGCAAATGGGCCAGGCCTTGCGCAACATCATCCTCGACCCGGAAAACCCCAAGGCTTACGCAAATTTCGAAAAGGCCAGTGGCGAGATGGACAAGCTGTTGACGGAGTCCCTGTCACTGGTGGGTTCCGGCAATCCGCAATCGCCAGCCCTGAACAAGATCGCGCAACTTCGCGAGAAACAGAAAGGTCTGCAAACCGAAATCCAGGGTCTGGTTAAGCAAGCCAGTATCGAAGAGGCAAAAACGCAACTGAACAAGGAAGAAACACCCGTCTGGCGAGAAATCAGGCAGGGTTTGCTGGATTTGATCAAGGGTCAGAAAGCGGTCATTCAGACGCGTGAGGCGGCGGTTCAGGAGAATACGGAAAGTGCCCAGCGCACCAGTCTGATACTAACCATCGTCGCGGTGCTGGTCGGCCTTGGCATCGCGCTGTCCATCGTCAGCTACATCCTGTCGCAACTGACCATGCTGGCGAAGTCGATTGAATCCTTGGCGGAAGGCGACGGCGACCTGACTGCGCGACTGCACATTCAGGGTGACAATGAGTTGTGCCGGATTTCCATGGCCTTCAACCATTTTGTCAGTGGTCTGCAAACGCTGGTCAACAGCGTCAAAGCCAATGCAGATGAATTGCACAACCTGTCCGCGAATCTGGCGCAAGCCTCGTCCGGATTGCGCAATGCCTCCTCAGACGAAACCAGCGCGGTCACCTCCACCGCCTCCGCGATCGAAGAATTGTCGAGCAGCATCGCCTCGGTGGCGGACAACGCCGAACAGGTCATGCAGGTTTCCAGCCGCAGCGCTGACTACTCCGATCAAGGCCTTGCGCGCATGAAGCAACTCGATCAAGCCATGGCCAGCGTGCAAAACTCAGTCAAAGGCATGTCGGATTCCGTCGCTAAATTCCTTGGCAGCACGCAAAGCATCATTGGCGCCACCCAGCATGTGAAAGACATCGCCGAACAGATCAATCTGCTCGCTCTGAATGCCGCCATTGAAGCCGCGCGCGCTGGCGAACAGGGGCGCGGCTTCGCGGTGGTGGCCGACGAAGTTCGCAAGCTGGCGGAAAAAACCGCTCAATACGCCAACGAAATCACGAGCGTTACCGCCGAACTCAACACCCAGTCCGGGCAAGTCGAAACCGCCATCAAACAAGGCGAAGATGCGCTTGAGGAAGGCACCCGGCGCGGTGGCGAGGTGTCCAGCATTGTCGACCAGGCACATAGCGCGGTGGTCGAAGCGCAACGCGGCATCGAGGAAATCACGCGCTCGGTGAAGGAACAATCGCACGCCAGCCAGCTGATTTCACGCAACGTGGAACGACTCGCCGACCTGTCTTCAGGCACTGAGCACGCAATCAGGCAATCCGACCATACTGTGCAGGAAATGCGCGCGCTGGCCGACACCTTGACCAGTACGGTGAGCCGTTTCCGCAGTTGAGGGGACATCCGCCGCCATGCTATCCGGCTATCATGGCGGCTCTCGATTCGACCTTTGGCAACCATGAAGATCCGCCTGCCGCTTTTACCCGTGTTTTTATCCGCCTGGTTCCTCGCCGCCAGCGCCGCGCAAGCCTTTGAAGTCGCCGAATTCAAAAGCGGCATGGCGCAAAACGAGGTCAAGACGCTGCTACTGGCCAACTGGAATTTCGACCGCGTGGTGGAGCCGTCAGATGATGTCATCCTGGCCTACGACAACGACCCCAGCATCGCGCGGCGTTATCAATTCCGTTTTTGCAAGGGCAAACTGGTTGGCTTCGAGCAGGATGTGCGGCCCTCGCTGAAGTCGCTGATCATCTCGGTCAACAACTACAACCAACAATATGGGCAGCCGAACCGGGTTTATTCAAATACGCACGTGGTCAGCAATGGTGAAAAGGCGGTGTTCGCGCTGTTCTGGAAAAACAATCTGGAATACATCGGCGTCAAATACATCGTTTTGCCGACCAACGAGCAGATGAGCCTGTCCTTCGACAACAACAATCTGTGTTACTCGACACCGAGGATGTAGCCGCAGCGCTTTGGCTCAAAGCTCCAGCAGCAAGCGCGCCGGGTCTTCCAGCGCGTCCTTCACCGCCTTCAAAAAACTCACTGCTTCGCGGCCATCGATAATGCGATGGTCGTAGCTCAGCGCGACATACATCATCGGGCGTATCACCACCTGGCCATTTTCGGCAATCGGCCGCTCCTGAATCTTGTGCAGACCTAAAACGCCGGATTGCGGCGGGTTGAGGATGGGCGTCGAAAGCAGCGAGCCGAAAATGCCACCGTTGGAAATGGTGAACGTGCCGCCCTCCATTTCTTCCAGCGTTAATTCCAGACTGTTGGCACGCTTGCCGAAATCGGCAATCTGCTTTTCGATCTCGGCGAACGACATGCGGTCGGCATTGCGCATGATCGGCACCACCAGACCGCGCTCGGAACTGACCGCCATACCGATATCGTAATAGTCGTGATACACCACGTCGCGGCCGTCGATGCTGGCGTTGACCAGCGTGTATACCTTCAGCGCCTGGCAAACCGCCTTGGTGAAGAACGACATGAAGCCGAGTTTGACGCCGTGTTCCTTCTGGAATCGCTCCTGATATTTCGTCCGCAATTCCATCACCGGCGCCATGTTGATCTCGTTGAACGTGGTCAACATGGCGGCGGTGTTCTGCGCTTCCTTCAAACGCTCGGCGATGCGCTGGCGCAGCCGGGTCATCTGCACCCGGCGTTCGTTGCGCTCGGGCAGACACGGCGAGGGAGACGCTACGGCGGGAGTAGCGACTTTCGCCGGCGCGGCGCTCTGGACAGAAACCGGCGCTGTCTGCGGCATGGGTTGCGTTTCAGCGATGACTGCCTGCTTGACTTCCGGCGCGGGTGTAGCGGCAGGTTCCGCAGCTTGCACAACATCCGTTTGTACGCCCGCTGCATCGGTCTCGATCCTGGCCAGGACATCTCCGGCTTTCACCTCGCTGCCGGCAGGCAGGCAGATTTCAACCAGCACGCCGGCGACTGGCGCCGCAACTTCCAGGATCACCTTGTCGGTTTCCAGATCGGTGAGCGCCTCATCGCGCTGCACAACGTCGCCCTGCTGCTTGCGCCGGAGCCTTGACATCGACGCGCATGAATCACCTTAATTTGTGCATTGCAATAGCGGCGATTATAGAAAGTAAGGAACCTGCGCGCGCGGCAGAAATTCGCGGAAAATGCGCCCTCATTACGAAACCGAAGTTGCAATGAACGAACTCCCCCTGATTCCGCCGACCGGCCAGCGCCGCCGCATCACCTTGCCATCGGGTTCGGCTGACAGCCTGACTTTTGCCGGCCTGGCCAACAGCGGGCACCGCGTGTTGATCCTGACCCAGAATGCGCAGGATGCGTCGCGCCTGGTGGAGGAAATCACCTGGTTTTCCCCCAACCTGACGGTTCGGCTGTTGCCGGACTGGGAAACGCTGCCCTACGACCCGCTGTCGCCGCATCCCGATCTGGTTTCGGATCGACTTTCCGCGCTCTGGCTGGCTGCCACCGGCAAGATCGATGTGCTGGTGACGCCGGCCGCAACAGCGATGCAACGCCTCTGCCCACCGAGTTATCTGAATGCGCATGCCTTCCTGCTGAAGGAAAAGGACAAGCTGGATGCCGACAAGCTGCGCGCCCGCCTGGCTCAGGCGGGCTACCACGCAGTCAATCAGGTGCTGTCGCCAGGTGAATTCGCGGTGCGTGGCGGCATCATCGACCTGTTCCCGATGCGAGGTGAGCAAAAATCGGCACTGCCCTACCGTATCGATTTGTTTGACGACGAGATCGAGTCGATCCGCACCTTCGACCCGGACACCCAGCGCACGCTCTACAAGGTCGCGGAAATCCATTTGCTGCCGGCGCGCGAAGTGCCGCTCGACGAAGCTGGCGTCACTCGTTTTCGGCAAAGCTTCCGTGACCATTTCGAAGGCGATCCGAGCAAAAGCCAGCTTTACAAGGACGTTTCCAACAAGCTGGCGCCGGGCGGTGTCGAGTATTACCTGCCGCTGTTCTTTGAAGAAACTGCGACGCTGTTCGACTATCTTGGCGATGACACCGTACTGTTGTTGCATGGCGATACCCAAACCGCAGTCGAAGGTTTCTGGAACGACACCCAGAGCCGGCATCGCCTGATGCAGGGCGACAAGCATCGGCCTTTGCTGGCGCCGGATGCATTGTTCCTGCCGCCGGATCAGTTCTTCGGTTTGCTGAAATCCTATGCCCGCATGGAATTTGGCGGCAGAACCGAGGCCGAGATCACGCTGCCGTTCATGGCCGCCCCGGCGGTAGAGGTTGAACGCAAAGCAGAAAACCCTTATTACCGCCTGCAGGCCCACCTTGCCGGCTACGCCGGGCGCACCCTGCTGGTGGCGGAAAGTCTGGGCCGGCGCGAAACCCTGGCCAACGCGCTGGCGGAATATGGTTTGAAGCCGTCGGTACTGGAAGGCTGGCCTGCTGACAGTGAACAGATAACGGTGAGCGGAAAGCAGAAAGCGCCCACCGCTCCCGGCTTCCTGCTCACCACCGGCCCGCTCGCTACCGGATTCATCGATCAAGCCGCCAATCTGGCGATCCTCACCGAAACCGAGTTATACGCGCGCAGTCCGGTCACTCGCCGCGCCCGCGAGAGCAAGCGCGCCAGCACCGCCGAAGGCCTGCTGAAGGATCTGTCCGAACTGAAAATCGGCGACCCCGTGGTGCATGCGCAGCACGGCATCGGCCGCTACCAAGGCCTGTCCGGCATGGATATGGGCGATGGAAGCGAAGAATTCCTCAATCTGGAATTCGCCGGTGGCGACAAGCTTTATGTGCCGGTCGCGCATCTGCATCTGATTTCGCGCTATCTCGGCGGCGATCCGGACACCGCGCCGCTGCATCGGCTTGGCAGCGGCCAGTGGGAGAAAGCCAAACGCCGCGCAATGGAGAAGGCGCGCGACACGGCGGCCGAACTGCTCAATCTGTATGCCCAGCGCGCTGCGCGCCAGGGCCATGCATTCGAGACCAGCCAGCACGATATGGAAGCCTTCGCCGATGGCTTTGGCTTCGAGGAAACGCCGGACCAGATGGCCGCCATCGAAGCGGTAGTCAGCGACATGACTTCCGGCAAACCAATGGACCGTCTGGTCTGCGGCGATGTCGGCTTCGGCAAGACCGAAGTTGCCTTGCGCGCCGCCTTTGTCGCGGCCTCTGGCGGTCGGCAAGTGGCGGTGTTGTGTCCGACCACGCTGCTCGCCGAACAGCATTTCCAGACCTTCTCCGACCGCTTCGCCGACACGCCGGTGCGGCTCGCCGAGTTGTCGCGCTTCCGCTCGCCGAAGGAAGTAGCCAGCGCACTGGCAGGCATCAAGGCGGGCCAGATCGACATTGTCATCGGCACCCACAAACTGCTGTCGAAAGACATCGTGTTCAAGAATCTGGGCCTCACCATCATCGACGAAGAACACCGCTTCGGCGTGCGCCAGAAGGAGCGCATGAAGGAACTGCGCGCCGAGGTCGACGTGCTGACGCTGACCGCGACGCCCATCCCGCGCACGCTGGCGATGTCACTCGAAGGCATTCGCGATTTCTCGGTGATCGCCACCGCACCGCAAAAACGCCTGTCGATCAAAACCTTCGTGCAACCGTTCTCGGAAGGCCTGATCCGCGAAGCCTGCCTGCGTGAACTCAAGCGCGGCGGCCAGATCTACTTCCTGCACAACGAGGTGGAAACCATCCGTGGCATGTACGAAAAACTGGTCAAGTTGCTACCGGAAGCGCGCATCGAAATCGCCCATGGCCAGATGCCGGAACGCGAACTGGAACACGTCATGCGCGACTTCACCCATCAGCGCTTCAACCTGCTGCTGTGCACCACCATCATCGAAACCGGCATCGACGTGCCGACCGCCAACACCATCCTCATGAACCGCGCCGACAAGTTCGGTCTGGCGCAACTGCACCAGTTGCGCGGCCGCGTCGGACGTTCGCACCATCAGGCCTACGCCTATCTGCTGACACCGCCGGGCGAGGTCAAGGTCACCCCGGCCGCGACCAAGCGACTGGAAGCGATCCAGAGCATGGAAGACCTCGGTTCCGGCTTCTACCTGGCCATGCACGACCTTGAAATTCGCGGTGCCGGCGAGGT
>JFJP01012306.1_pt1 | contig 13016 bp, 12 predicted proteins | sample 431651 | NCBI WGS metagenome assembly JFJP01 (sample SAMN02602958, study PRJNA72255) | Microbial mat metagenome, whole genome shotgun sequencing project. | biome: fresh water; feature: sink hole; material: water; isolation source: purple microbial (photo- and chemosynthetic) mats found in...
GTTGTGTGATGTCTTCGGGCTGGAGTTTGGCGAATTGCCCGAGATCCGTGAATCCTCGGCCTGGTTCGGCGATACCGACCTGGCGGGCTGCCTCAACCGGCGCATTCCCATCCATGGGGTCATGGGTGATTCACAGGCGGCGCTCTTTGCCCAACGCTGTTTCACCCCCGGCAGCGCCAAGGTGACCTTCGGCACCGGTTCGTCGGTCCTGCTGAATATCGGTCACGAGAAGCGCCTGTCGGCCGGCGGCTCGGTCACGGCGCTGGCCTGGGTTCAGGATGGACAGCCCACCTACGCCTTTGAAGGCATCATTAACTTCACCGGCGCCACCATCGCCTGGCTGCGCGACCAGCTGCAGTTAATTGATAACCCTGCTGAAACAGAAACACTGGCACAGTCGGTCTCCGATAGTGACGGTGTTTATTTTATTCCCGCCTTCGTGGGTCTCAGCGCGCCCTACTGGCGGGCCGATGCCCGCGCCGCCATTTTGGGCATGACGCCTTCCACCACCCGCGCGCATGTCGTGCGGGCGGCGCTCGAAGCCATCGGCTACATGGTCACCGAGGCGCTGAGTGCCATGGGCGGGGATGCGGACCTGAAACTGGAGATGGTGCATGCCGATGGCGGCGCGGTTCGCAATGCCCTGCTGATGCAGTTTGTGGCGGATATGAATCAATTGAAAGTACACGCCGCCCAGCTCGCTGAACTTTCGGCACTGGGTGCGGTCTTTAGCGGTGCGCTTGGACTTAAAGTTTATGCCTCCCTGGCAGATTTGCAAAACCTGCCTGCGGGTTACGTGGAATACAGTCCCTCCATGTCTCCCGCCCGCGCCGGGCAGTTGTTTGCCGGCTGGCAGGCAGCCGTGCAGCAGGTTTTGTATCAACCCACACAAGGATAAATCCATGAAACAAAAAAACGTCTCGATCTTCATTGCATTGGCGGTCATTGTGCTGCTGTTCCTCGCCGGACGCTACGGCTTCACGGTGGTCAGCATCGAAGATGCCGCAAAAGCAGTTCAGAGTGAAACCTTCGACCCTGTCATCTATGTGGACGGGATCTGGGAATCCGAGCTATTGCCGACCTTCAACGAAAAGGCGGTCGAGTTCCCGTTGATCCTGTCTGCTATGCGGCCCGCTGCCGACGGTACGGCGCCCAAGGATGAGTTGATCGCCATCGCCAAGGATTATGGTTCGATCACGGTCGGCGAAGCGCATGTCTATATGGTGAAAGGCAGCGGCAAGATCGTCAGCGTTAACACCGAGACCAGCCTCGGGACGGTGGAAGTTGCGCTCGATGGCTACGACGGCCCCATCAAGACCCTGCTTTATGTCGGTACCCGCATCCCCAGTGATGAGACCTCGGTGCGTGACGCGGTCGGGTTCATTACCTTTGGTGACTTCAAGGAACAGACCGAGTACGGCAAGGCGGCCTCCGAGATCAATAAACGCATTCTCGCCACGGTGCTGGGGGGCATCGACCGCGATAACCTGGTCGGGAAGACCATTTCATTTAAAGGCGCATTCACCATCCGTACATTCAACCTGATCCAGATCGATGTGAAGGAACTTCGCATTGTGCCGGTTGAAATTAAATTGGGAGAATAAAGATGCCCGATCCAACCTCTGTTCCCGGCCTTGAGACTGCCGCTGTGGAAAATATCATCCTGACCGCCGAAAATATCACCAAGATCTTCCCCGGCACGGTGGCGTTGGAGGATGTCTCGTTCAGTGTTCGCCAGGGCAAGGTAAACGTCCTGATCGGCGAGAACGGAGCGGGCAAATCCACGCTGATGAAAATTTTGGCCGGGGTTGAACGCCCCACCCACGGCAGGATCCTGCTGGACGGACGTGAGATCCAACTGCATTCCCCGCTGGATGCCAACCGTTTCGGCATCGGCATCATTTACCAGGAACTGAACTTGTGCGCCAACCTGAGCGTGGTCGATAACATTTTTCTGGCGCGCGAAAAAACGCGCAGTGGTCTGATCGCGCACAAGCCCCAGAGGGAACAGGCCCGCGAACTGATCAACCGGCTCGAACAGAAAATTGACCCCGATCAACTGTTGGGCGATCTGCGGCTCGGTGAACAGCAAATTGTGGAGATCGCCAAGGCGCTGGCGCAGGATGTGCGCATCCTGATCATGGACGAGCCGACCTCGGCCCTCAGCGCCGCCGAAGTGGAGGTGCTGTTCCGCATCATTCGGGAACTCAAGTCGCGCGGCGTGGCCATCATTTACATTTCGCACAAACTGGAGGAACTCCTGCAGATCGGCGACTACATCACCATCCTGCGCGATGGCCGCAAGGTGGCTGAGGCCGAGGCAAAGGACATCAACGTCCCCTGGCTGATCGAGAAAATGGTGGGACGCAACCCCGCCAACCTGTTCACCCGCAAGGAACATCAGTTGGGCAATGTACTGCTCAAAGTGGAGAACATGACCATGCCGCGCGCCGGTGGCGGATACCTGCTCGATCATGTTTCCTTTGAACTGCGCGAAGGCGAGATCCTCGGCTTTTACGGCCTGATGGGCGCCGGCCGCTCCGACCTGGTGGACTGCCTCGCGGGGGCGCGTCCGCAGGCGACGGGCAGGATCCAGCTGAACGGCCAGCCCGTGACCGTCACCACCATTTCAGAACGCATCGAGTCGGGTTTTGTGCTGGTGCCCGAAGACCGCCAGCGCTACGGCCTGGTACAGACCCTTTCGGTCATGGATAACATGCTGCTCGCCAGCCTGAAGAAATATCTCAAGGGTATCTTCCTGGCGCGCAAAGAGGAAAAAGCGGCCACCGACCAGCAGATCAAGGAATTATCCGTCCGCGTGGCCAATCCGCTGCAGCCGATCACCGCGCTCAGCGGCGGCAACCAGCAGAAGGTGGTGGTGGGAAAAGGCCTGCTCACCCATCCCAAAGTGCTGCTGCTCGACGAACCCACGCGCGGCATCGATGTCGGCGCAAAGTCCGAGATCTTCGAAATTATGAACCGCCTGGCGGCGCAGAAGTACGGCGTGATCTTTGTCTCGTCGGAACTCAAGGAAGTGCTGGCAATGTCCGACCGCATTCTGGTCATGTCGAAAGGCGCCATTACCGGCGAGTTTTCACATCAAGAGGCTACGGAAGAAAAATTGGTCGCGGCTTCAGCGGTTGGTCACGGCCCATCAAACGGAGGCAATCATCATGGATCAGGAAACTAAAACAAACCCGGCGCCGATGAAGAAGAGGCGCAATATCACCAAAACCGACGTGCAGCAATTCCTGTTACGCGGCCGGGCTTTTATCGCCCTCATTCTGGTCTTCGTGGTGTTCACGTCACTGACCCCGCAGTTCCTGACCACAGGCAATATTGTGATCATGTCGAAGCATGTGGCCATCAATGCGCTGCTGGCGATTGGCATGACCTTCGTCATCCTGACCGGCGGCATTGACCTTTCGGTGGGTTCGATCGTTGGGATGGTCGCCATGATCGCGGGCGGGCTGATCAACGAAGGCATCAACCTGCCGCAATTGGGCATCATCATCTACCCCCATACCTGGATGATCGTTCTGCTTTCGCTGGCATTGGGCACCCTGATGGGCGCCATCAGCGGTTTTGTGATCACGCGCTTTAATGTTGCCCCCTTCATCGCCACGCTGGGCATGTTGTATGTGGCGCGCGGCATCGCCGGCTTGCGGAATAACGGCTACACCTTCCCCAACCTGATCGGCCGCCCCGAGTATGGCAATACGGGCTTCGAGATATTGGGCGCCGGCAATTTTTTGGGCGTCAACTACTCGATCTGGCTGATGGGCATTCTGACCCTGGTGGCTTACATCGTCACCACCCGTCTGCCGTTCGGACGTCACGTGTACGCCATCGGCGGCAACGAACGCGCGGCGGAACTCTCCGGCGTGCGCATCGCCCGCAGCAAGATCATTGTCTATAGCATCAGTGGTTTCTGTTCGGCGCTGGTCGGTTTGATCATCGCCTCGCAGTTGGTCGCCGCCCACCCGGCCACCGGGGAATCCTTTGAGTTGAATGCCATCGCGGCCGTGGTGCTGGGGGGTACTTCCCTGGCCGGCGGACGCGGCAGCATGGGCGGCACATTGATCGGCGCCTTCGTCATCGGCGTGCTGGGCGATGGCCTGGTCATGATGGGCGTCTCGTCCTTCTGGCAAAAGGTCATCAAAGGCGCTGTCATCGTATTGGCTGTGATTATCGATCAGGTTCAGGCGCGGATGCAGGAACGGATCGCTCTTCAGGAACAACAGGAAATGAAATAACTGTTGTCTCTACCCCGTATGTCATTGCGAGCCGCCGCTCTTGTTCTATGGCGGCGTGGCAATCCTCTTTTGACCAGAAATTCCCGTGAAACAGGAGATTGCTTCGGCACAAACCGCCTCGCAATGACAACGCAACGACATTTGTCCGGTAGACAAACTGTGATCAAAAGTACTTGAGAGCCATGCTCTCGGAAAGGAGTTGATTTTTTTCCATCAATGCTTCAAATACTGACCGTGCTTTTTCAAATTGTTCTTTTTTGTAACCATAACAATATTAAGGAGAAGAAACATGTCTAACAAGAAGTTCATCGTTTTACTGAGTCTGATCGTAGTGCTGGGGATGTTCCTCGGCGCCTGCCAGCCTGCCGCACCTGCGGCCACAGAACCCGCCGCTGCAGCAGAAGGCGGTTTGGTCTGCGTGATCGTGCCCGGTGTTGAAAACCCGTTCTTTGGTTCCATGCAGGAAGTTGCCGCCAAGAAGGCGGAAGAACTTGGCTATACCACCCTCAAACTCGTCCATAACGACGACGCCAACAAACAGCTTGAACTGATCGAAAGCTGCATCGGCAAGGGCGCCAAAGCCATCATCCTCGACAACGCTGGCGCTGATGCCACCGTGGCCGCCGTCCAGAAAGCCAAAGACGCCGGCATCCCCTCCTTCCTCGTCGACCGTGAGATCAGCAAGGAAGGCGTTGCAGTCTCCCAGATCGTTTCCAATAACTACCAGGGCGCGACCATCCTGGCTGAAGAATTTGCCCGCCTGATGGGTGAAAAAGGCAAGTACATTGAACTGACCGGCCGCGACACCGACACCAATGCCCATGTCCGCTCGCAGGGTTATCACGATGTGCTCGACGCCATCTCCGGTATGGAAATGGTTGCCCAGCAGACTGCCAACTGGAGCCAGACCGAAGCCTTCGATGTGATGGAAAGCCTTTTGCAGGCCAACCCCGATGTCAAGGGTGTCATCTGCGGTAACGACACCATGGCGCTCGGCGCCCAGGCTGCTTTGGATGCCGCCGGCATGAGCGATGTCTTCGTCGTCGGCTTTGACGGCTCAGACGATGTCAACGATTCCATTCTGGCCGGCAAGATCGATGCTGGCGCTCTCCAGCCCGTGGCTGAAATGGCCATCCAGGCCGCCATTCAGGCTGATGCCTTCATCAAGACCGGCACGACCGGCAAACCCGAAAAGCAATCCATTGACATGGTGCTGCTGACCGGCGAAAATGCCTGCCAGTACAAGGGCTTTGCCCCCACCGGCTCCACCGAAGCCTGCACCCCTGTGGTGGCTGAACCCGCTGCAGCAGAAGGCGGCTTGATCTGCGTGATCGTGCCCGGTGTTGAGAATCCCTTCTTTGGTTCCATGCAGGAAACCGCAGCCGCCAAAGCGGAAGAACTGGGCTACACCACCCTCAAACTCGTCCATAACGACGATGCCAACAAACAGCTTGAACTGTTCGAAAGCTGCATCGGGCAGGGCGCGAAAGCCATCATCCTCGACAACGCTGGCGCTGATGCCACCGTGGCCGCCGTTCAGGCTGCCAAAGATGCCGGCATCCCCTCCTTCCTCGTTGACCGTGAAATTACCCAGGAAGGCGTTGCAGTCTCCCAGATCGTCTCCAACAATTACCAGGGCGCGACCATCCTGGCCGAAGAATTTGCCCGCCTGATGGGTGAAGAAGGCACATACATCGAACTGACCGGCCGCGACACCGACACCAATGCCCATGTCCGCTCGCAGGGTTATCATGATGTGCTCGATGCACTGACCGGCATGGAAATGGTTGCCCAGCAGACCGCCAACTGGAGCCAGACCGAAGCCTTTGATGTGATGGAAAGCCTGCTCCAGGCCAACCCCGATGTCAAGGGTGTCATCTGTGGTAACGACACCATGGCGCTCGGCGCCCAGGCTGCGCTTGACGCCGCTGGCATGAGCGATGTCTTCGTCGTCGGCTTTGACGGCTCGGACGATGTCAATGCCTCCATCCTCGCCGGCAGCATCGACGCTGGCGCTCTTCAGCCCGTGGCTGAAATGGCCATCCAGGCCGCCATTCAGGCTGATGCCTTCATCAAGACCGGCAAGACCGGCAAGCCCGAAAAGCAGTCCATCGATATGGTTCTGCTGACCGCTGAAAATGCCTGCCAATACACCGGCTTTGCCCCCAACGGCAAGACCAGCTGCCCATAGCCGTTATATAATGAGTTAGTTGGAATAGCAGAGGAGGAGGCGGACAGGTGATTAACCTGTCTGCCTCCTCCAGAGGGGGGCACCTGCCGCATGGACCACGGTTCGCTGCCAGACCCATGCAACGCAGGTGTTCCCGTTATTATATATCCATGCCTGACTTATTCAAAGAAGTGACAATATGAAAATTGTCGTAGTTGGAAGTCTTAATATGGACCTGGTGGTGCGGATGCCCAAGATCCCGCGGCCCGGTGAAACGCTGCTGGGCGGTGTCTTCAAGACCTTTCCCGGCGGAAAAGGCGCGAACCAGGCGGTTGCCGCTGCGCGTCTTGGGGCGCGCGTTACCATGATCGGCTGTGTCGGTGACGATGCCTTTGGGCGTGAAATGCGGCAGACCCTGAGCGCGGAAGGGATCGACACAACCCACGTTTTGGTGCATCCCGAATCCGCGACCGGCGTGGCATTAATTCAAGTGGATGCAAAGGGGCAGAACAGCATCGCGGTGGCATCCGGCGCGAACTTTGAACTGACCGCCGCCGATGTCGAAAAAGCCATGCTGTCCATCGGGAAGTTTGATGTGCTGGTCATGCCGCTCGAAACCCCGCTTGAAACCATTTACACTGCCGCACAGATCGCCTCTGCGGGCGGGGCAAAAGTCCTGCTGAACCCGGCGCCCGCGCAAGTGCTGGAACCAGACCTGCTGCATCTGGTGGATGTCCTGCTTCCCAATGAATACGAAGTGGGGCTGATGACCGGCGCGGACCTCGCTGCCGCCGACATCCATCAGTCTGCTAAACAATTGCTTTCATTGGGTGTGAAAGATCTGATCGTTACCATGGGGGATCAGGGTGCCTTATTTTTTGATGGAAGAACGAACACGGAAATGTTAATTCCAGCCTGCCCGGTGCAGGCTGTTGACTCTACCGCTGCCGGGGATTGTTTTGTTGGCGCGCTGGCAGTGGGTTTGTGTGAAGGGCAGACCATCGCGGGCGCCGCGGCTTTCGCCAGCGCCGCCTCTGCCATTTCAGTCACCCGCGCCGGGGCGCAGCCTTCACTCCCCAGCCGCGCCGAAGTTGAAAAATTTATATGTGAAAGGAAACCATCGCCATGAAAAAAACAGGAATTATCAATGCTCCCATCTCCACCGTCATCGCCCACCTCGAACATTCAGACATGCTGACCGTCGCCGATGCCGGACTGCCCGTCCCAGCCACGACCCAGCGCATCGACCTGGCGCTCAAGCCCGGCGTCCCCGGCTTTCTGGAGACGCTCGAAGTGGTGCTGACCGAAATGTTTGTCGAGAAAGCCTACGTGTCCGAGGACATCCTGACCAGGAGTCCGCACATCTATGACGGCATGCAGAAACTGCTGGGTGATGTACCCATTGAACCCATGCCGCACCTCGAATTTAAAAAACTGACCGGCTCGACCAAAGCCATCATCCGCACCGCCGAATTCACACCCTTTGCCAATGTCATTCTGGTGGCTGGCGCCTGGGGTTTCAAATTATAAATTTTATTTCTCTACCGTGCATCTCATAAATTGATGTCATTGCGAGCCGCCGCTCTTGTTCTTCCCTGGCACCGCCCGCCAGGGCAGGTGTGGCGGCGTGGCAATCCTCTTTTGACCAGAAATTCCCGTAAAAGCAGTGTCACTGCGAGGAACGAAGCAGTCTCCAAGTAGCAGGGGATTGCTTCGGGCGAAAGAGCATCGCCCTCGCAATGACAGATGTACAGTAGTGAAAATTCATCAAGGAGTAAACATATGAAAACCACCCTGGGAGTAATTTTTGGCAACCGCGACTTCTTCCCTGACCATCTCGTCAGTGAGGCGCGCAAGGATATTCTGGCGCTGTTCCAGGAATTGAATATTGAAGGCGTGATGTTGGGCGAGCATGAAACCAAACTCGGCTCTGTCGAAACCTACGCCCATTCCAAAGCCTGCGCCGACCTCTTCAAAGCCAATCGCGACCGCATTGATGGTGTGCTGGTCGTCCTGCCCAACTTCGGCGACGAAAAGGGCGTGGCAGATACCATCAAGCTTTCCGGGCTGAACGTCCCGATCCTGGTCCAGGCCTATCCTGATGACCTCTCTTCATTTAATGTTGAGCGCCGCCGGGATGCCTTCTGCGGCAAGGTTTCGGTCTGCAACAACCTGCGCCAGTATGGTTATCCATTCTCGCTCACCAGCCTGCATACCAGCCATCCCGCTTCGGCGCTGTTCAAGCAGGATCTGCATAAGTTCTTGAGCGTCTGCCGGGTGGTCAAAGGCTTGCGTTCCGCCCGGTTGGGAGCCATTGGCGCCCGCCCCGGTTCCTTCCAGACCGTCCGCTATAGCGAAAAGATCCTGCAGGCTTCCGGCATCACCGTCACCACGGTCGACCTGTCCGAGATCCTCGGCGATTCCGCCCGCCTGAGCGAGGACGCGCCAAAGGTCAAAGCGAAACTGGCAGAGATCAACGCCTACGCCAAACACGACACCGTCCCATCGCCCGCCATCGTGCGCATGGCAAAACTGGGCGTCGTCATCAATGACTGGATGGAAGCCAACGATCTGCAGGCCACCGCGCTTCAATGCTGGACCTCCATGCAAAAGAATTACGGCATCAACGCCTGCACGCTGATGAGCATGATGAGCAACCAGCTCATGCCCTCGGCCTGTGAGACGGATATCACCGGGGTGGTCTCGATGTACGCCCTGCAGCTGGCATCCACCTCCCCCGGCGCGCTGGTCGATTGGAACAATAACTACGCCGACGACCCCGACCGCTGTGTCCTGTTCCACTGCGGCAACTGGGCCAAGTCCTTCGTGCCGGATAACGAGATCAAGACCGCGCCGATCCTGGGGACCACCCTGGGCGAGGAAAACACCTACGGCGCCATGGCGGGACGCGCCGCCGCCGGGGCCATGACCTATGCCCGGGTCAGCACCGACGACACCAGCGGCATCATCCGCGCCTACACCGGTGAAGGCGAACTGACCAACGACCCGCTGGACACCTTCGGCCATCGCGCCGTGGTCCACACCCCCAACCTGCAAAAATTGCTCGCCTACCTGTGCAAGAACGGCTTCGAACACCATGTCGCCATGACCATGGGCAATGTCTCTGACGCCCTCGACGAAGCCTTCACCAACTACATGGGCTGGGAGAATTACAAACATCTATAGGCAACCTTGGATCACGCCTGGCAGACTTCCGAAGTCTTTAAGACTTCGGAAGTCTGAGCCAAATATTAGACTTTATCGGTAATTAGAAAAAACGTCCCGAAGGTTGCCGTCAGATGCTCAAAAACCTCGAAATAAACCTTCGGGACGGTGCTTGTAGGTTATTTCCGAGCATGTCTCATGCAGGATATTCTCTTTGCTATACAGTTTTTTCTGCAAACTTATCTGCTTCTTACACATTAGTTTTTGTTGGCAAATTTTCCAATGGCAAACCCAACAAATGGACCTAATAATAATGACATAAACATCATTGGAATAAAGTCTTTTGGATTTGTTGCAGATACTGCCAACGCCATGGGTAACATCAACAATATTGATATAACCAAACCATTAAGAATGGAATTTCTTAATATTGTTGTCTTTGCTATTATGTATGCGGCAACCAACCAAAAAGCCAATACTGAAAGCATATTAAACAATGGAGCATTCACTAACAAGAGGGGTATCAAATCCAGGACACCGGCAATTAAACCAATAAATAATACAATTAGCAGTTTCTTCATATTTCATCTCCTTATGAAGGGTTTCATACTCCTCCACATTTTCGGTTAATTTATCTTGCTCACTGTTTTTGTTCTTTGATTTGCCAGCCAACCAGTGCATCAGCCATTATTTCACCCCAGGGGACAATGACCTTCCGCCGCCTCAACGCCCGTCACCCGAGACTTCGGAAGTCTGCCAGGGAAACGGCTCAGATGTTGGAGCCGTTTTTTTTCATCCCATCCTTTTTCCTGCGTATCTTTTGACGCCTGCGCTGATCGGCTGGTGCCGTTAGGCTTTAAGACTCCTTTGCTGCTTGCAGGCGGCACCATGCGTACAAAGCATCATATACTTCCAGCTGCCTTTCCAAATTTTCCAGATCATCAGGGAAGCGTACGCTGAATCCTGTTGCAATGGCTTCCAGACCCGCGGCGATGGCATCTGTGTGAAGTTCGCTTTCAATATCTGCCGCATGGATAATTTTGGCAAGCCGAAGCAAAGCGCGGTCCGTCAATCCATATTTTTCGACAATGGACTCAAATGAGCACTTGCCGTCTTTATGTCCAAGTTCAACATTGGGAACATCATACGGAATTGCGCCTGTTTCTTTTACCACCTGTTCCACCTGGTTCTTTGCCACGAAGATAAACTCGGCTTCCGAATCAATGAATCGAGTAATGAGCCAGGGACATGCGACGCGGTCAACGTGAACGTGTGAACGAGTAACCCATTTCATGCGGATCTATCCTTTTCTGTTGGTGTAGTTTTGATTGGGGCACACCCCGCATCTTGACTGAAGATAGCAAAATATAGCGCGCCTGTCAAGCCAAAGCCGAAAGCGGAGAATACTCTGCCAGGCAATGGGAGTCTCATTGCTCCCGTGCTGAGGTTTGGCGCCTCAGTCACTTTCCCGTTCCACCGCAACAACCCCATTCCAGGCGACAGAGCGGGGCAGGGGTCGATTTGTTTACGGGCACAAGAGTCCACTGTTGACAACATTACGAAAAAAACAAATCGGTTATTTCTGCCATTGTGTTGCTATATCAATAATAATATCCGTGGCAGGAATTACGTCGCCAATACCTGGAATATTTATGATTTTGAGTTTGCCGGTGAATGGCGGGTAAATATCTTGAAAAAAACTATCGGAGAATCCGAGATTGTATTTCTTAAAATGCTGCCAGTTAAGTTCGATCTGAACCATGGGATAGTCGCTGATTATATGGTCGTATGTCTGTGTGAGTGTGCCGCGGGAGAAATTAATGGTATCCGGATAATTTTCGATCCTTATAGTGCCAGCAAAGGGAAGATAACAATGATGTGCGTTGCCAGTCTCATTCTCTGTGCAATAATGAGTAATGATAAAACCTTTTTGAAGTGTTCCATTCTCAATATAATAGGCTTCAGTCCAACTATAGATGGTTGATTTATTGTACTGGAGACCAACATAGAAAGTTGCTTCTTCATCAAGTACAACATAAATCGTGTCGCTATCTAACGATTGTTTGTCATATCCCAGATCAATAAACTCATTCATAAAATCCGGCATCACGACTTCGGTGGGCGTGGATGTTAATGTCGGGGTTGGAACAATTGTTGCAGTTGTAGTGGGTTTAACAATTTCAGTAGGCGCTGCAGGTTGTGCTGCAGGAGCTCCACATGCGGAAAGAAGACAAACTGTCAGAATGACCGGTATAAAATTTTTCAAATTCAATCTCCATGGGCCCTGTGAAATACTGTGTTTTGACCCGGCATTTGCTCCAGCTCGTAAGGGACGATGGGCTGTCACCGCCTAATTGCCTAAATTATTACAGGGTTATGCGCTGTTGCATGACCTCGTTGGGTGGGATCTATTTTAAATAGGATCTAATGGCAATTGAAAAAATGTCCTGGGAATATTTATAACCCTTTTCCTTTGGGCTAAAACCTTTATCAAATTCCTCCGCATCGGCATCATTGATATTACATACATCACTGTATTTAAATTTCCATGGCTGCCCTGCCAATGCCTGTTCATCCAGCGCGAGAGCCAGCATCGCATGAGGATATTCCCCGTTCATATCACTGATATTCAGGTCTTTTCCACTCTTAAAACCATGCTTGCAGTAGTTATTCGGATCGCCATAGATCACGATACACTTTATTCCCATTTTTTGTGCCGCAATTTTTGTATGGTCCACCAATGCGCTGCCAACGCCTCTCCGTTGATATTCGGGCAGGACACTGAGAGGACCAAAACTTAAAATTTCCAATTCCTGTCCAGCTTCATCGATCAACCATGCTTTTGTATACATGATGTTCCCGACGATCTTCCCGTTGTATTCTGCAACAAGATCAAGCTCTTTTATAAAATCCGGATGGTTTCTCATTTGATGGACCAAATAATGCTCATTGCACCCTGGAAAATATAAATTCCAGAATGCCTCTCTTGTCAATTCTTCAACTTCACGAAAATCTTTTTCTGTTTCATTGCGGATCTCGATGTTCATTCTGCCTCTCCAAATTCTTGAGTAAGGTGCCTCTTATTAACTTTCAGATTCTTTTCATAAATATCATGTAGATATATCTTTCCTCTAAATACACATTCTTCCCTGCCTGTTTTTTTGAATTCAAATCTTTCCACCAGTCTTTTACAGTTATCATTCTCCACATATACAACTGCCTTTATTGTGTCTGCTTTCATTTGAGTTTTTGCAAATTCAATGATAGCCTCAACGGCTTCGGTCATATATCCTTTGCCATTATATTTTTCTGTAAGTTCAAAACCTATTTCCACCTCATTCTTTTCCCTATCCCAAAGGTGAAAGCCGCAGGTGCCCATTTTATTTTTTTCATTTTTATCAATGATCACCCATCGATTTTGATTT
>JFJP01012307.1_pt1 | contig 13016 bp, 9 predicted proteins | sample 431651 | NCBI WGS metagenome assembly JFJP01 (sample SAMN02602958, study PRJNA72255) | Microbial mat metagenome, whole genome shotgun sequencing project. | biome: fresh water; feature: sink hole; material: water; isolation source: purple microbial (photo- and chemosynthetic) mats found in...
TCACCAGACGTGAAATATTCGCCGGGACCGGAATGACCGCCAGATGCATTTCGCCCTTACGTTCAAGGTGCACGGCATAAGAAATTGTTTTGGAAGCAAGGACCGGGAACGGATGCCCCTGGTCAATGGCCATGGGGGTAATGATCGGATAAAGCGTAGCGTCAAAGAACCGTTTGACGAATTTCTGCTGTTCCGCGTTCAGGTCATTAGCCCGACGCAAAACGATCTTTTCCCGGGCCAGGGATGGCTTGAGGCTGTTTTCATAAACCCCATAGGCTTTCCCGATCAATTCCTCGATGCGGCCGCGGACCTCGCGGTAAACATCCTGCGGATAATACCCGTAATTATCTTTGCGGTTGTACTGCGCCTCAAGCAGGTGCTTCAAACCCGCATACCGGACCATAAGGAATTCGTCGAGATTGCTCATGAAGATCGCCACGAAGCGCGCCTGTTCCAAAAGCGGATTTCCGGTCTCGGAGGCTTCTTCAAGAACACGCTCGTTGAACAAAAGCCAGCTCAGATCGCGGTGAATGAACTTGTCCTGGTCCTCAAATTTTTCGTGTGGGGTCATTTAGAAATTCTCGTTAATGCTGAGTTTTAATTTGCTCCCCGTGATCCGTTCAAAGAGCTCTTTCTTCTCGCTAAAATCCATCTTCTCGAGAAGGAAATTCTCCCGCGTACTGACCTCGAGCGTGATCTCGCTCTTGTCAGCATTAAGGACCTTGAGCGCCTTGACCTTCTGCAAATGGGAATGATCCAGCGCGTTCGCGATCCGCAGGAGCGATGCCAGTTTCTGCACCACGATCTGCTTCTCTTCCGAAAGGCTATTGTACGTCAAATGCGACTTTGAAGGATCTCCCCGGCGATGATACCGTGCCGCGCAGGCAATGATCTTGATCTCCTCATCCGTCAGGCGGAAAAGGTTCAGGGAATTGATGATATATTCCGAATGCTTGTGGTGCGATCGATTGGAAATGAATTTGCCGATATCATGCAGATAGGCCGCCAGCGACAGATACAGAAGTTCATTTTCCTCAAGGCCAAGATGGCTGTAAAGGCCTTCGAAGAGGATCTTCGAAAGGTGTGCCGAATGCTTGGCATGCTCGATGTTGACATTGTACTGCTCGCAGATCGCATGCGCGACGGAAATGAGCTGATTCGACTTGTTATACCGTTTGGAAAGCTCAAGTCCGAGCACCTTGTTCGCCAGCACCGCCTCGGCCAGCGATGTCTCCAGAATATAAACATGCGGGTTCTCTGTCAGCGTGAAGAACATTTTCAGGATCATCATGTACGGCAAAAGCGTGTCGGCACTGTCCAGCGGAAGATCATAATCATGGGCGATCTCTTCAGGCGCCTTGGAGGAAAGCTCGCCGATGATCCGCTCCACATCCGTGACCGTGAACTGGAAAAAATTGGTCGAGATCTTCTTGTTGGGAAGGATCGCCTTCAGGTATTCCTGATTCTCATCGATCAGGAAAATATCATCCACATGAATGCGCGGCAGCCGGCCGCGGAAATAATCAAACTCGTGCGCAATGTATTCCTGCAGGGCTTCTGCGAGCTCCTCACGGCTTCCGTCGACCCTCGATAAAAGCTGTTTGAAGCGCAGGGCGCCCAAAGCAAGCCCCATATTGATGAGGGTAAACCCCTTCTTGAGCAGCGATACGTCGAGGCTGCCCGCTCCCATCTCACCGATCAGAAGATTCTTGTTATGGACCGGATAGGTGTCCTTAAGCTTGTGCGAAATATAGGCATCAATGTAATAAACAATATCGCCGACATTCAGGACGTCGATCTCAAGGCCGGTCTTGCGCCGGACCGTATCCACAAAGATATTGCGATTGACCGCTTCGCGGACAGCCGTGGTCGCGATAACAAAGACCTGGGTGATGTTGTACTCCTTGAGCACCTTCTTGTACTTCTCAAGGATATTGATGGTCAGGTTGATCGGCTCCTGGGAGATCTGCCCCTTGAGGAACGTCGAGCGCCCGATCGGGACAACATTTTTGAGTGACTCGAGGATCATGATATCCCCGTTGGCTGGCTCTCCGATAAGAAGTTTGATGGAATTTGATCCGATATCGATAACACCTGCGGCCATGATCAGACTACTTTCACCTTCACAAGTTCACCCAGCGCATAAAAAGCATTAAGCCAGCGTTTTGCGAACGCGGCATCCGGGCCATTGGCCTCGACCTGGTCACGCTTCACGCGATGCAGGGTCTGGGCCAAAGCATAAAAAATATTCTGCGCCTTCCAGAGGTCAAGCTCGATGTGCAGCTCGACAAGAAGACGCACCATGCGCACAATATACTCCATGTATACCACATCATCAGGACTGGAGGCAAACCGCACCATCATCTCACTGACACGGCGGGACGCAATGAAATCCAGGTTCTCCTTGTCGCGCTTGAACGGCCAGCGGCGGATCTCCTTGGCCAGGCGCTCCAGATCTTCGACAGAAGGTTCACGCTGGTTGAGGATCCGCCCCAGGTCACAGTTGAGAACAAACTCGGCCACACTCCCGAGCGTCTTCGGCAGAGGGATATGATTCTCGTGCAACATGCGGATCAGTGAAAAATGATCTTCATAAATATGGCGGAAGGACGTTTCCACCTCACTCATCGTGTTTTCAAAGATCCTGTCGAGGATCATCTGCTGTTCATACTTGAACAGATGCCAGAGCGAATAATTCTTGGTCCCGAAATAACGGCTGATCGCCTGGATCGCGCGCGGCACATCGCCTTCATTGAAAATAGCCGCGATCTCCCGGCGGAGGCGTTCAAAAAGAGCGTCGTCCTTGAAATAATCAACGCCGCAGATAAAATTATGGTCCCCCAGATGCAGCAGCGCAAAATGCACATCAAACGTGGTGCAGGTCACCTCGGAGATGATCTCGCATCGGCCGACGACCATGGTCATCTTGCCGATCGCCTGCTTCTCATAGATCCTGCGGCGGACCGTGAAACAATACAGCTTGGCCTCTTCCGCAAAATCCTCATAAAGCGAACTCATCGCATAATGCGCCCCTACGCGCAGGATGTCGACGATCGAAGGTTCAACATAAAGCTTGTAAATACGCGCGCCGTTGTTGGCTTCAGGCACATTACTTCTGGCCTTGCCGAGCACCTCAAGGAAAGCAAGCTCAACATCATCATCCGATACGCGCCGGATCAACTGGATCACGCGCGCCGCGTATTTAACGATCTGCACGGTCTCGATGCCTGAAATATCATCAAAGAACCAGCCGCAGCTCGTATACATCAAAAGCGCATTGCGCTGGATCTCCAGGCAACGAAGGATCCTGTTCTTGTCCACTTCAGGAAGTTCACGGCCGAAATGCCGGGCCAGAAAACCGTCGACGTTCACGCGCTTGCGGTCCAGCACAACGTCAATGTACGCATCGCGCAAAGCCCAAGGGTCCTGGCCATAGCCTGACAATTCACGTTCATAGATCTTGGCCGCACGGTCACGCAAAAGGTCGAGAGCCTTACGTAACGGGCCGCGCCACTCCTGCTGCCATCCGGGCTTTCCGCCGGAATTGCAGCCGCAGTTATCCCGCCAGCGTTCAATGCCATGCATGCAGCTCCAGGAACTGTTCTCGACGATCTCCGCCTCATATTCAGGAGGGTTCAGTTCAAGGTAGTTCCCGTAAACCGTAAGTTTCGCACGGTCATTCTGTTCAATGTACTTGAGCGCATAGGCCAGGCCCATATCGCCGAATTTGTGATGATGCCCGTAAGATTCGCCATCCGTTGCAATATGCACCAGCTGATTGGCCGTGCTGTTGCGGTCAAATGCGCCGAGGATGCGGTTGGCAAATGTTTCACCATTATGCAACAGGCCTTCAAAAGCCACCGCCCGTGAGACAGGTCCGTCATAAAAAAACAGCGCGATCGTACGGCCTGAAGGCAGCTTGCACACATAAGGCCGGCGGATATCAATGTTTTCTTCATCCGACGGGTCCCAGGCGCGCTTGTCTTTAAGTTTCTTCACGCGCTTGACCTGATGCGGCGCAAGGACCGTGAACTTGACACCCTGTTCGGCCATAATATCGAGGCTCTCAAGGTCCACCGCTGTCTCCGCCAGCCACATCCCCTCGGGCTTGCGATGATAGCGCGATTCAAAATCACGGATCCCCCAGATGATCTGCGTGCGCTTGTCCCGTGTATTGGCCAGCGGCATGATCATGTGGTTATAGACCTGCGCCATCGCAGCACCATGCCCGGAAAACCGCTGCTGACTGAGCTTATCAGCATCCAGGATCGCCTTGTACGCATCCGGATCGTTATGTTCCATCCAGGACAACAGCGTTGGCCCGATATTAAAACTGATCTTGGAATAATTGTTCACGATCTCGCTGATGCGCCCATCGGGACCGAGGACGCGTGATGCCCCGTTACGGCCATAGCATTCCGCCGTGATCCGCGCATTCCAGTCATGGTAAGGCAAAGCGGACTCCTGCAACTCCACCTCTTCAAGCCATGGATTCTCGCGCGGCGGCTGATAAAAATGCCCGTGGATACAAATGAACTTCGTCAACGTCATGCCTCTCTTTTAAAGAACGTCACACTTAAAGGCGGCAACCTGAGATTCAGCGAATGCTCCCGGCCATGCGCCGCGTAATACTCAGTATGCACGCGTCCGGCATTGCCCTCCCCGCTGCCGCCATAAATGGTGGCGTCCGAATTGAGCAGCTCGCGCCACATCCCCGCATAAGGAACGCCCACACGATAACTCTCGCGCAGGACCGGCGTAAAATTACACACGACAACAATATCCTGCGAACGATCCGCGGTCTTCCTCAGGAAGAAAAGGACACTGCCCTCCCAGTCGCCGCAATCGATCCATTCAAACCCGTGGTAGGAAAAATCATCCTCATAAAGCGCGGGCTCGGACTTGTACATCGCATTAAGGTCCTGCATCCATTTCTGGATACCCTGATGCGGCGCCCATGACAATAAATGCCAGTCCACACTCTTTTCATGGTCCCATTCATCCCACTGGCCGATCTCTGAGCCCATGAAATTCAGTTTCTTTCCGGGTTGGCCGAACATATAACCGAACAGCAACCTCAGGTTCGCGAACTTCTGCCAATCATCCCCGGGCATCTTGCGCAACAGCGAGCCTTTGCCGTGCACAACCTCATCGTGCGACAACGAGAGCATGAACTGCTCCGTGAAAGCATACAATAATCCGAACGTCAGCTGATTGTGATGATGCTTGCGATAAACGGGGTCTTTGGAGAAATATACCAGCGTGTCATGCATCCAGCCCATGTTCCATTTCATGCTGAAGCCCAGGCCACCATCCCAGACAGGCTTCGAGACCTTGGTCCAGGCCGTGGATTCCTCGGCGATCATTTGAATATCCGGATGCGCGCCATACACCGCCTCATTGAGCCTCTGGATAAAATGAATGGCCTCAAAATTCTCGCGACCGCCCAAATGGTTCGGGATCCACTCGCCTTCCTTGCGGGAATAATCCAGATACAGCATGGAGGCCACACCATCCACACGCAAACCGTCGGCATGATACTTTTCCAGCCAGAACATGGCGCTTGAGATGAGGAAGCTCTTGACCTCGACGCGGCCGTAATTGAAGATCGAACTTTTCCAGTCAGGATGAAACCCTTTGCGCATGTCCTCATGTTCGTAGAGCGCGGTGCCGTCGAACTGCCACAGGCCATGGCCGTCATTGGGAAAATGCGACGGGACCCAGTCGAGAATAACGCTGATATCATTCTGATGCAGTTTATCGATCAGATACATAAGTTCCTGCGGCGTCCCGAAAAATGACGCGGGCGCAAAATACCCCGTGACCTGATAACCCCAGGATCCCTGGAAAGGATGGCCCATGACCGGCATAAGCTCGACATGGGTATAACCCATCTTCTTCACATAAGCCGATAATTTCTCGGCAAGTTCCACATACGTGAGCGAACGTCCGCCTTCTTCGGGGATGCGCATCCATGAACCCAGATGGACCTCATAAACAGACATGGGTTTGTTGAGCGCATTATGCTCCCTGCGCTTGACCATCCATTCCCGGTCATTCCAGACATAACCGGTATCCCACACCACAGAGGCCGATTTCGGCGGGATCTCGGAATGAAAACCCATGGGGTCGGCCTTCTCGAGCTCCCAACCCTGACGGGTGCGGATCGCATATTTATAAACCTGGCTTTGCACAACGCCCGGAATAAAACCTTCCCAAATGCCAGTGCCGTCGTGCCGCGGCGACAAAAGCGCGGCATCCCGGTTCCATCCATTGAAGTCCCCGATCACAGACACTTTATCGGCATTGGGCGCCCAGACCGCAAACTTCACGCCCTTGACCCCGTTACGCTCTGTGATATGTGCGCCGAGCTTTTCGTAAAGCTTGAAATGATTGCCTTGTTTAAGAAGATAGGCATCAAAATCCGTAAGCTCACATGATGTATGGCATGACTGAGCCAGATAATCTTCGGCCTGCACCACAAGGACTTCTTTCTGTTCCGTGATCAGAGGCTGCACTTTCCTGGCTTTCTTACGCGACGGCACGCTCGTAGCTCCCATGGCACCTCCATTAGTTATTATTGTTCAGCACGGACCAGACGCTCCGCCTCAAACCAGTCAGACTGGTCACTGCCGTGGTTTGTCCCGCGACTGATATAAAGTTCATACGCCTTCTGTGTAACGCGGCGATTGAATTCTTCGGGACTGAGTTCCGGCTTCGGGCTGACCGCCTTGACCACCTTCGGCACGATCGACGCAGCAACTTTCTTAAGGGCCCCTACTGTTTTTGACGCACGACTCTTCTTCTCCATGATCCACTCCTGTTCCTCATTAGTAATGCCATCACCCTGTTCTTATACTTTCCAGATATCCCGGGCGTACTCCCGGATCGTCCGGTCACTGGAGAACGGGCCAGCCTTGGCCACATTCATGATCGAGGCACGGGTCCACGCCTCCTGATCCTGATACAACTTTGAAACCTCATCCTGGGCCCGGCAGTAATCCTCAAAATCCGCGCACAACATGAAAAAATCACCCTGATAAATGGTATTCAGGAGCGGGTCGAACAACCCCGGCTGACCCGGCGAGAAGAAATCATTCTCCATCAGGCGGAAGATCTCACGCAGCTCGGGCGACTTCTTGATATATTCCCGCGGATTATATCCCTTGGCCCGCACGGCCGCGACCTCATCGGCTTTCAGACCAAAAATAAAAATGTCCTTGCCGCCGAGGCTCTGGGCCATCTCGATATTCGCCCCATCATAAGTTCCGATGGTCATAGCCCCGTTGAGCATGAACTTCATATTCCCCGTACCCGAGGCTTCCATCCCTGCCGTGGATATCTGTTCCGACAGATCCGCCGCCGGAATGATCTTTTCTGCCAGCGACACCCGGTAATTCTCAAGGAACAAAAGGCGCAGCTTTTCACGGATCACACGGTCCTGGTTCAGGATATTCCCGACACTATTGATGAACTTGATGGTCAACTTCGCAATATGATACCCGGGTGCGGCCTTGCCACCGATAAGGAACGTGCGCGGCTGAATGAACAGCTGGGGACTGGACTTCGCGCGCAAATACTGCGCCATGACATAAAGCCCGAACAGGAACTGACGCTTGTATTCGTGCAGGCGCTTGACCTGAACATCAAACAAGGAGTTGCGGTTCACAGAAATGTCCATGGTCTTTAAGATGTAATCGGCCATGGCATTCTTGTTCCCCTGCTTGATCGCGCGCCAGCGGCGCAGGAACTCCGGATCATCCTTGCGCTCCTGCAAACGTTCCAGCTGGCCAAGGTCTGTGACCCATTTGTCGCCAATGGCCTCCGTAATAAGTTCGGAAAGTTTCGGATTTGCTTTCAAAAGCCAGCGGCGGGGCGTGATCCCGTTGGTCTTGTTATTGAAACGCTCGGGATACATCTGATAAAAGTCATGAAAAAGCTGCGCCTTAAGAAGGTCGGTATGCAAGGCCGAAACGCCATTGATGGAGAAACTCCCGACGATGGCAATATGCGCCATACGGATGCGCTTCGGATCGCCTTCCTGGATGATCGAGAGCTGTCGCAGCTTCTCGGGATCGCCCGGGAATTTGCGGCTCACAGCATCGAGGAACCGTCCGTTCATTTCAAAAATGATCTCAAGGTGACGGGGCAATACGCGCCGCATCAGATCCACTGTCCAGCACTCAAGGGCCTCGGGCATGAGCGTATGATTGGTATACGCAAACGTGCGGCCCGTCACATTCCAGGCCTCGTCCCAGCTGAAGCCCTCCTGGTCCATGAGGATGCGCATCAATTCCACAACGGCCAGGGTCGGATGTGTATCGTTGAGCTGAATACACACCTTCTCATAGATCTTATGCAGGTCTTTATTGTCTGCCTTATATCGACGGATGATGTCGGCCATGGAGGCAGATGTAAAAAAGTGCTCCTGCTTCAGGCGAAGTTCTTTGCCCTGGCTGACATTGTCATTGGGATAAAGCACTTTTGAAATGCTTTCGGAAAAGATCTTCTTCTGCACCGCATGCTCGTAATCCCCGTGATTGAAATAATCAAAATCAAATTCCGCGTTAGCGCGCGCAGACCACAACCGCAGGGTGTTAACAACATCATTCTTGTAGCCGGGGATCGGGATATCATAGGGCATGGCCAGGACAGACTCTGCACCTACCCAGCGCGCACCGAACTGCGCGGTCGGATCGATCTGTCCGTAGAAATCTACCTTGACCTGATATTCAGGACGGGGCAACTCCCAGGGATTACCGTTACGCATCCACTCATCGGGCAACTCCACCTGCCAGCCATCTTTGATCTTTTGGTTGAAAATACCATAATCGTAACGGATGCCGTACCCATGCGCCGGAATACCCAACGTGGCCATAGAATCCAGAAAACAAGCGGCCAAACGGCCCAGGCCGCCATTGCCCAAACCTGCATCCAGCTCTTCATCACGCAAGGTTTCAAGATTGATCCCGAGCTCACGCATGGCCATTTCAATGTCTTTTTCCTTGCCCAGGTTAAACATGTAATTCCCCAGCAGACGGCCGATCAAAAATTCCATGGACAGGTAATAAACACGGCGTTTGTTCTGCTGATGGTAAGAGGTCTGTGTCTTCATCCAGCGGGCGACGATACGATGCCGGACCGCCAGTGCGAGCGCATGAAAATTATCCAGAGAGGTGGCTGTCTGCGCATTCTTAGCCAGATAATAGGTCCGGATGTCCTGAAAAGAAGCCTTGATATCTTCTTTTCCAAGGTCAGCATGGACACCATTGACATCTTTGGGATCAGCCATAATTTTACCCCTGTGATTGTTCCGTGTCTTATTGAGATAACTACTTGACTAAAAAGAACTTACATCTCGATTTCAAGATTATACGCCAACACTTTGAACCGTCAATCAAAATTACATGAACAGAGCCTATTTCCCCTTGATCAGGGTCTTTTTTACATTCTTGCCCTGCTTCTTGGGCGCAGCGGCCTTGCGCTGCTGCTGTGAACGCTCTTTAATGAGCTTGATCTGCTTGGATGTATAGATCTCCCGCAGCTTGAACACCACATCCACCCGGTTATCCGTCAACTGCGCCTGCAGCGCCTTGATCTCCACGACAACAGGCTCCACTTTGGAGCGCGCCGGCACATCCCCATCGAGCTCCTGGCGCAAGGCCTCATATTTGGCATTCAGCGCATTTTTGATCGCCAACTGCCTGGCACGGAACTCCTCACGGATCATAATGATCTTTTTCTTTTGCTCCAGTGACAGGCCCAGCCCTTCATCAAAATCAGGCCGCACCGATTCAAGCCGTGCTTTCTTTTCAACCACCTGCGTTGTGGTCGCTGCAAAAGCCATCGTCGAAACCCCTGCTATAAGGAGCGTCAAAAAAACCGCAGCGCCAGGCCTAAGAGTTTCAATTGCTTTCATACAGCCCCCTTTTCAGGAAAACATCCGCTGGGACTGTCACCTTTTCTGGCATCGGGAACGAACATACTCCCCGGCCAGATCAAGCAGCCCCAGAATAAAAGCGACACCTATGAGCAGGACGATCTTCAGATCAACGGGCCCGCCTTCCGCTATCAACTCTTCCTTGATATGAAACCCGATCACAATGATGCCAACCCACAAAACGACCTTATGTTCCCGGCTGTCCCACAAGCGCTTCCAACTGAAGGGCCACTTTTCTCCCGCCGCGTACGGACGCAGCGCCGGCCACATCGCCGGCACTTTGGCATGATAATCAAGATACGCCTCTTTAAACTTTTCGGCCAGCATCTTCTCTTCGTTGCGGATCGTGCGCACATAGGCCGCGCCAATGGCTGCAAAAAAGATCAGCCCAACCCAGAAAACCTTAAGCATCACTACTACGCCCAGCAAAATAAACGCCGTCCCCAGATATAAAGGATTGCGCACAAAAGCATAGGGACCTGATGTCGTCAGTTTATCCAACTTGATCGCATAGCCATTGGACCACAAGCGCATGAACATGCCGATGACCATCAAAAGAATGCCCATCCGCAGGGAATGATCATCCGGTGTCGTGAAAAATACCAAATAAACCCCCAGGGGATAAAGGATCACAAAACGCAGTCGAAAGAATCGCTGGAACCTGACAGGCACATGGAACATGTCAAACCTTTCATAATGAACGCCGCGGCGCCCGTAAGTCATTAAAAGTTCATTTTATTAAAATAACTGCCAGCGCATAAAACAGATAAAAAACACCGCCGATCATCATGACCAGAGGCGATATCTTCCGCCCGGAAAGAACAACCGCCAGAACGATCGCTGCAGACACCAGGGCGAGGACGGCTGAAACAAGCGCCATTCCCTCCACATGCCAGGGCGTGAACAAAAGCCCCACACTGACAGGAAACGTAGATTGAAATACCATGGCTCCGGTCATGTTGCCAACAGCCAGCGTGTCCTTGCCCTTGAGGGTCCAGGTCACACTGTTAAACTTCTCCGGAAGTTCCGTCGCGATCGGTGCGACCAGCAACGCAAATAAAAGAGGGTTCATCCCGAAAGCAACGGAGACAACACCCAGGTGATGCACGAACAGGTGCGCACCAAAAACCATGACGCCCAGCGCCAATGCGATCTGAAACACCGCCCATCCGATATGATGCTCGGCCTCGTGCACCCAGCCCATTTTGCACGGAAAATGAATGATATGAAGGCCCGTCACATGCTCCATTTCAGAGCTTTCCCCGTTGGCCGTACGAAAAACATAAAAGACATACCCGGCCACCAGAAGAACAGCCAAAGGCATATTGATCCATGTGCCGCACACGATCGGGAGGAATACCGCCGAAGAATACATCACCAGAAAGAATGCAAGGTCCCTTCTTAAGGTCCTCGTCTCCACCCGCACTTCCGCCACACGCCCTCCACGGCGAGAAGCAACGAACGCCGTAACCCCGATCAAGAAGAACCCGATCGTTGCCAGCATGAAAGGGGCTCCCAGGATCGCACCCACGCCGATCTCTTTGGACGCCGACGTCCCATGCGAAAAGATCGCCACCAGCGGCAGGATCGTTTCCGGAAGGGCCGTCCCTACAGCCGCCAGCACGCTGCCGACAACCGCTTGTGAAAAAGAAAGCCGGCGACCTACAAGCTCGATGCCGTTGGTAAAACCCTCAGCGGCCACAAGAATGAGGGCCAGACTGATCACCAGGAAAAAAATTGATTCTGCCATTTGACTATCTCCAAAATTCATAACAAAGACGGACACATAACGGTACGGGCGCGACACATCATGATAAGGGCGGACACAGGGGTCCGCCCCTACAACATAATATTTAATGGGTGGATATTTTCTTTAATAACCAGGCCATGTTCTCGCCGAGGACCTTCATGGTCCGCATACCTTCCTCATCCTTGTGCACATCGCCGATATCACGCCCGTTCGCAAAATTCCAATACGAAGACCCCACCACCATCATCTGCGAGATCGTAAAGAAATGATTGATCGTATCAAAGGCATGGGTCGCGCCACCGCGGCGCACCGCGATCACGGCAGCCCCGACCTTACGCCGGAATATTTCGCCATTAGCCTTGCTGACAATGCAGGCCCGGTCAATGAGCGCCTTCATCTCGGCATTGACATCCGCCACATAAACAGGAGACCCGAGCAAGATCCCGTCAGCCGCAGCCATCTTCTCAATGCAGTCGTTGATCATGTCCTGTTCCAGGATACAGCGGCGATTCTTGTTTCTCACACAGGCGTAGCACGCCATACACCCCCGCACAGGATTGCCGCCCAGGGATATCAGCTCCGTCTCAATGCCTTCTTTTTTTAACTCATCGAATACCGCCTGGATAAGGATCGATGTATTTCCTTCCCGGCGTGGGCTTCCGTTGATGGCGACGACTTTCATATGAAACTCCTTTTGTCCGGGCGACCCAACGGGTCGCCCCTACGCACGATTACAATCTATTCAACGGCAACATTTGAGGGCACGCCATGGCGTGCCCCTACGCTTTAATGGATACGGCGGCTTCGCCGACTTTACGACGGCGTAATTTTCTGATAAGCACAACGAACCCGTTGGCTTCGATGATCTCACCACCCTCGAAAGCCCCTTCTTTCTGCCGTGCGCACCAGTCCGCAAAACGCATGCCCGGCAAAATATCCGCCGGAAGGGCCACGCCCGTCTCACGCGCCAGTACACCCATGGTCACGCCACCGCCCACGATCCAACCGCCTGAGTAGGGGTGCACGTGCGATGGGAAACGATCAAACTCATCTTCAATATCCCCCACCAGCTCCTCGATGATATCTTCAAGCGTGATCATGCCGATCACGCCTTTGTCTTTCGCGACCACGAGCATAATATGCAGGTTATCCTGGATCATCGTTTCGAGCGCATGCGCGATCGTCGCATCCGACTCCACCGAACGGATAGGCCGGACAATGCCCTTGACCGTCGGATCTGAAGGGTTCAGCTTCAACGCCGCCATGATATCCTTGAAATTAATATACCCCAGGATATTCTGCCGGTCATTCTCGGTGGCGCACACA
>JFJP01039766.1_pt1 | contig 13016 bp, 13 predicted proteins | sample 431651 | NCBI WGS metagenome assembly JFJP01 (sample SAMN02602958, study PRJNA72255) | Microbial mat metagenome, whole genome shotgun sequencing project. | biome: fresh water; feature: sink hole; material: water; isolation source: purple microbial (photo- and chemosynthetic) mats found in...
CCAGCATATACTCATACAGATCGCCCTGCACATCCTGATTCTGCTCCGCGATCTTCATCTGATCGATCAAATTACACGCCTCGATCAACAATCCCGCCTTATTGATCTTACACTGCGCCCCCTTCATATACTCCGAGAACGACGATTTCACACCCGCAGGGGCCAACTCGACCAACCCTGGGAAGACGACATTCTTCAGATGACTCAACGCCTCCTCCGCTTTCATCTGCGTCCAATACCCCCAACGCATCTCCCTCTTAACCGACGGCTGATACGTCGTCCCCTTGCGTTTTGCCTGCCTCTCGGCGGCATTCTCGCGGTCATCCAGCCGCTTCAAAAACAACAGATACGAAAACTGCTCAATGGCATCCAGCGGATTGGACAGTCCCCCCGTCCAGAACTTATCCCAGAGGGCATCTACTTGCGAGCGTAGTTTAGGGTCGGTGAGCATGATATGTTACCCGTCCCGAAGGCTCGTGTTGACAAATCCCGTCGCTTGGAAAAACCCTTCGGGACGTTGATTGCGCAAATAATAACGTCCCGAAGGTTCGGTTTGCAAAACTTGGTCGCCTGATAAAAACCTTCGGGACGGTTTGTCTGCGGGACGGTTCATATCAATCAAACAAATACTTACTAATCTTCTCATAACTCTTCTCTTCATCCTCAACATCATTCACAAATCTCACATACTCATCCGCGCTTGAATAATGATCCTGCACAAAAACCTTATTCACCAAAGCGCCATCCCTCACCTCAATCCAATCCCGATAATTCGAATACGCCCAATCCTCGGGTTTTGCCGCCAACCCCGCCTTGACAGGGTTTCGATGAATATACCTGCAAAGCACCATCAGGTATTCCCATTGATCCACGCACTTATGCTTGAAACGTCCCTCGAATAAAGTGCCTGTGCGGCCCTGCTGCAAATTCAACGCCTGCACATACGAATTAAACAGCACCTGCATAAACTTTGACAAGGGTTCGTCCAACTCCTGCCTGAGTAAAAAGTGATAATGATTCGGCATCAGGCAATACGCGATCACTGTTGCGCCGTGCTTATGATGGTATCCCTTCACCAACTGCAGAAGATAATGATAATTCCCATCGTTGAAGAAAATCTTCCCCTTCCCCGCCCCGCGATTATAGACATGATAATACTGCCCTTGCGCAAAAGCATCACCGCGATATGGCATGGTTACCTGCTAAAACGTCCCGCAGGTTCTTCTCACGAGACTCCGTCCTTCGTTCAAACCTGCGGGACGTTCTGCAAAATCTTCGCGACGGTTCATGGTTGGTTGGATAAACCACAAGACGATTTTTTCATGATTTTATTCCCCCTCGTGATAAAACTTAACGCCTGTCTTTGCATCCTGGAATGGTGCAGTAATCTTGTATCCAGGTTTTTCGTCTGGGTGTTCACGCCAATAATCGAGACTTTCAAGATTTTCTTTTGCGAGTTTGTATTTGGGGTCAATTTTTAGAGCATGTCTGTAGGCATCTTCTGCTTCATCAAAGCGATTTTGCATGACAAGACAGATCCCCAAATTACCCCAAGGTTGCGGCAAACAATCTCCCATCTCAATGGACTTGCGAAATGCTGCCTCGGATTCCTGCCACTTTCCCTGCCCCGAAAGTCTGTTGCCGCGTTGAAACAATTCCTGTTGTTCAATCAATTGGTCAAGCGTGAAATCCTTACCGCGCATACGAATCTCAGATAAAGCGATTTTTCTGACAAAATCAATTCTATCCCTAATTTCTTTCTCAACTACGCTGTCCTTTTTCATCAGCGACGCCCGTTCAATATCTTGAAGAGATTGCCCCGAACGCGACGTGTATAACGCTGAAAGTCCGCGGTTGAACAATAGATAAGCGTCGTCAGGATCAATTTTGATTGCTTCGCTGAGTGTTTGATAGGAATCCTCAAATTTCTTTTGAAGAGCATAAGCCATTCCTATCACTCCAAGCGCTTCTGCGTACACCTTATCTGTTTTAGGGACGTATTGCAAAACACGTTTACAGGTGCGAACAGCGCCATCGTGATCCTCAGCTGCTAATTGCGAAGTCGCTTTTGCCAGCATATCATCAACTTGCCGTCTGCCGATTAACCATCCTTTTGGTTGTTTCTGTATTTTTGTCATATTCAGTTGCTCATGGAAAACGTCCCGAAGGCTTGCGTGGAAAAATCTTGTCGCCCGAAAAAAGCCTTCGGGACGGTGTGTGTGAAATAAGAAAACTGCTCGATAGCATCCAGCGGATTGGACAGTCCTCCCGTCCAGAACTTATCCCAGAGAGCATCTACCTGCGAGCGGAGTGTAGGGTCGGTGAGCATGGGCTATCGAATAAACTCAATTTCTGAAATTTGTATTTCATGTTTTTCAGCATTTGGAACCATGAAACTATCCATTCCAAAATACAACGTGTCAACTTTAGCCCAATCAATCCCTTCGAAAGTGTTAAACGGAATAGTTATTGTTTGTTCTTCGAACTTTGGTTCCCCGTAGGTGCCATTGCCAATCTCAACCCTTGCGGTATTATAAGTGTCGCCAACCTTGCCCTTTACATCAAGATAAATAGGATGTAACGACTGATCGAGTAAGAGTTTAAACCTGATACGGTTGAATGCACTTATATCCGCCAGATTCTCAAACCAAATGCCAAATCCCACCCATCCAGTTTTTTGCGGATCAATCCAGTAATCCAAAACATAATGGTTTATTGAGTGGTTGGTTACAGGATAAGTTTTAACAACAAAAGATGTAACGCCATTATCCCATTCATCTTCACTACTATACGAGTAGGCCCTTATTATTTCTTCCTCAATTGGTAAGGTAACTGAGTCGGCGCAATTTTTGCCGGGGTCATTGCAAACCACAAAAGTCAACAGGTTGCCAGGGTCGGCAAATAGCCAAATTCCGCTGGATGTTTCATAGGTTAAATTGTTGTTAAATTTGACATCATCCCGTTCTGCAAAAGTGTATATTTGCACAACATAACGACCACGAGTCAAATCCTGTCCCATTGTTTCTTTATCGAGTAAAAGCGATGTTTTATATGTTTCGCCCGTTTTTAAGTTAAATGGTTCGCAATTGGGACCGTAGTGAACTACTTCTGTTCCGCTCCAGAAACTATGAGTATCTGCATCTACATCTTTTGAGACTTTCGCGACATTGAGTATGCAGTGGAATTTGGCGTCTGCCCCCAAATTATTTAGCGAATAATCAACCGCGATACTATTGTTGTTGTAGTTAAATTCTGCCCGCTGAATCCATGGCATATTTTTAATTTCCAATTCTTTAATTGCAAAAGATCGGTCGAGATCAGACAGTCTTATTATTTCAAAGTTTAACTTTGCAGATTGATATGGCATTTCTGGAAGCATTAAATTTGTAGATATCTCTTTCCCACTTACTTTTATCCCGCTTAATTGAATGATTTCTGAAAATGTTATTGAGATAGTTTGGGATTGTCCATCCTTGTCGAAATCTGACCATAAATTAATATGCTTTTCCCCTCCTGCCCCTGATATCCTCAAAAGAACGTTGCCAAATTTGTCGTTACCTGAGTAATGCGGAACAATTTCAATCCCGAGTGGCTCAAGCGTAAAATCGGCAAAATTGTTCAAGTCGCTTCTCCCAATCATATTATTGGTTACATAATATGATTGGTCAGCTTTATAGGGCAAGCCAATAAAATTAATTTCAAAGGTGGGCTTAATCGAAACCGTTGCATGATATCCCATAATAAAGACCGCGACTATTAATGCACCGCCGATATTAAGCCATTTTTTCAGGGTCAATCCAGGTCGAACAAGCACAAAGATGGCAAAAGAAAAAACTACAATGCCAACCGCTAAGTAAAAAGCATCTGCAAAAATACCGCCAACTATAATTTGTGCCGCTGTCCCAAGTAAGAAGAAAACCAGATCTTTCCATTCAAAGCCTGATGATGGGTTGTTTGGTTGAGACATTAGATACCTCCAGCTAAAATCATATGGCAAGTCGAGTTGCAAAATTTACAACTTCTTCCACTTCCTTCTCCGTAAACCACCGTTCCACTGCATCCGCACCAAACATATCCAGCGGCGGCTCGTGGGGTTCAGACTTCTGAAGTCTTTGCGAAGTGCCCCTAAAACATGGTGTTGGGGGCGGGGACTTCGGAAGTCTTTGGCATCGCGGCGAAAGAAATTTGACGTTCATCATCATTCCTCGTATAATGAGCTTACCAATAAAACGGAAGCATCCAGCAATGGATGGAAGACCGTTTTACCCGCCCCCGATGACAAGGTTGCCAAGTGAGGTGACCTGCCGTACCAAGAGTACGGATAGTCGGGGGTGTTTTATTTAATCCATTTGCCATAGATCAACAACACGGTCACGGAACGTGCTTAAATACTCGCTATCATTATGCCAGATATACTCACGAACTGCCCCTGCAACCATATCCGCTAATTGCAAACCATCGTCAAAACGGGAATCACCAGAAACGATTTTTTTGAAAGGGCGCTCCCGGCTTGCTTGTTTACAAGCTTCCGAAAGATGAATCCGCAATGCCTTGCGAACAGGCTCAGCCACACCATCCAAAACCAGAACATCATCCTCAATATCCAGGGGTGAAGCGCGCAAAACCAATTCAGTAATCAACTGGATGAGGACTTCCGTTCCATTCAATCCTTTGAGTGTTGATGGAATCTGGCTTTTTAGAAAAGCCGCTGCACGCACCCGAAATTGAATGGCGCTCAACGGCCCGAAGAATATCTGCTTTTGTATGTCAGTCATTGGGTAAAAGTGAAACTCAAAATTGGACGATACTCGCAACTCCCGCCGAATTTTGTTGAACTCCTCAATTGGGTCGCGATTGGGTAGTTGAACCATTGCCAGCACAAAATACGGCACACCTTTAAAGCTGTGCAGCCCTGGGTCACCTGATTCATCAACGAAAAAATATTGCGGCATAAGTTATATCGCCAACCTCTCTGTAAATTTTACAATCTCCTTCATTTCGCTTTTAGTAAACCATCGCTCTACAGCATCTTGACCAAATCCAACGATAGAAGGTGCATCGTATAAGTCGGCGGTTTCGAGATGGCGCTTCTGCAAGAACACACTTTGCACAGCGCGCAAAAACCGAATCTGGTCGGCGTTGTAATTGTGCTGGGTCACATAGGTTTCAAACTGCCGCGCTACCAAATCCTTGTAATCGGGCAGGGTTTGCATGTCCAGCACCTGGCGCACCAACCCGAGAAAACTATCGGCAGTGTGGGCAAAGACCTTCTTCAAGTTCTCTGGCGTCACTTCCAGGTCGCCTTCACCGAGTTCTTTGGTCAGCGTGCGTTCCAGTTCGAGCAGTTGCCAGTCGTCAATCTTTTGTCCGTTTTGAATTGCCTTGATGGTCGGGTGATTGATAACCAATTGTAAAATGCGCTCTTCCACCAAACGGCGATATTCTGCAACGTACATTTGCTCGCCGCTCTTGGTGAGCAAAATATAACCATGCAGCGAGATCGAATCAAGCAAATCCAACTCAAGGAAAGTGTCCAGTCGTCGCTTGTATTTCATCTGTGGCGCAAGCGCGTCACGCAGGGTCGATAGGTCGCTCAGGCTGGCATTGATCAATTCTTCGGGAATACACTTTTGCACCTGCGGCTTGATTCTTGAGTCATTGACCACAAAATCAGGCAGGATGGCGGCGTCTTCCGCAATGGACTGCATAGCCTGTGTTGTGTCCTTGCCCGTGCGCTTAAGCAGCTTTAATCGTTCCACTTTGCTAATGAAGGTCGCGGCGGGTACATCCACGCCAGGCACGAGTCGCAGGTGCGGGGCAACTTTCAATTTCAGAAATTCGATCTTGCCGGGGATCAAATAGTCCCAGAAGGCCTCTGTCCATGCGTCTTGAATCTCTGGCATGTGCTTGCGGATGGTGAACGAGTCGGTCGGGATCTGCTGAATCTGTTCGCGCAGGTCGGCGATCACCTGCTTGCAATCAGGGTCTTTCTGGTCTTTGAGATAGGTCTCAAACAGTTTCAAGCGCGTATTGAAGATCGTCACCAACACCGGCGTGGACTGGTCAACCACTTCCCTGGCATCCCTGCTGAAATTATTTTCCCAAAAATCAATAATGAGAAAATCCTTCTTCTCGAAGTTCGGCAGCCACTCCAGATGGCGGCAGGCCGCCTGCACCCGCGTTCCCCGCCCGATCATCTGCTGTAACTTGATCGGCGATTGCACAGGTTTCATGAATACCAGGTTGACCACTTCGGGAACGTCAATGCCCGTGTCGAGCATGTCCACTGAAATGGCAATGCGCGGTTCGTCCTTCTTCTTGAACGCATCCACCAATGTGCCGCGATATTCGGATTTATGCGTGATGACCTTCGTCAGACTTGGAAACTGCGGGTACATCTCATCGAAAGCAGCTTGCAAACGCAAGGCGTGATCCTGTGTGATGGCAAAGACGATGGTCTTGCCAGGCAGCTGCCCCGCAGAGTCTTTCTTACACACTTCCATGATCTCTTCCCACTGCTTGCGCAAAGTGTCGCGGTTGCTGACTTCCCTTTCCAGTTCCGTACCTTCGTAGTTAATGTCATCAGGGTCGAGTCCCTTTTCGATCAGGGCGTTGCGCTCTTCCTCGGTCAGGTCCACGCCGTGAATACCCTGCCGCTGGAACTTGGTCCGCGCGGCGTAGAGTTCGTAATCCACGAGATATTTGTCTTCAATCGCTTGTTCGTAGGTGTAAAGATAGGTCGGCTTGCCGTCTGTGCAATCGAAGGCCAGGAATGTATCGCGGTTGATGTAATTGGCGGGCGTGGCGGTCAGTCCCACCTGACGGGCGTCGAAATATTCCAGCACTTCATTGAACTTGTTGTAGATCGAGCGATGGACTTCATCGAACACGATCAGGTCAAAAAAGGCGGGTGAGAACTGCTCGAAGATATTGCTCAGCGTTTGGAGAGTCACTGCATACAGGCGCTGCGTGCGGGCATGTGGGTCGTCCCAGCTATGCAAACGGGTGCAGGGTTCATTGGGAATGAATTTCTCAAAGCCATCATCCTTTGCCTGTTCTACAAGAGCATCGCGGTCCGCCACAAACAAAATCCGTCGCGCCTGATTGGAACGCATGAACACATCGATCAATCCCATCGTGGTGCGCGTCTTGCCTGTCCCGGTTGCCATGACGATCAAGGCATTACGCCTGCCGTTTGCAAAAGCCTCTCCCACGCGGCGGATGGCTTCATGCTGGTAGGAACGGTCAACGATCTCGTTGTTGATTTCGATTGAACTAAGCGGCTTTGCATTTTGGCGGATGTACAGCAGGTTTTCCAGATCTTCACGTGTGAAGAATCCGAATACTTCGCGCTTGTGTGCGATCCCCACATCCACAAAATGGATTTCAAGTCCGTTGGCTAAAAATCCAAACGGACGGAAGGACTGGTGCTTTTCAATTTCAGTTACGTAATATGTGAGTTGAGCTTCTGCGAGACGCACATCGGTGGAGGTCCGCTTGGCTTCGACCACCGCCAGCACCTCCCCGTTTTCGCGGTATAGACAGTAATCCGTCACCCCATTCCATGGCTCGGCATCATAACCATCCACCGGAATTTCGATCTTTACCTTTGAATGGTCGCGTAAATACCAGCCCGCTTTTTCCATCTGCGGGTCGATCATTTCCTTGCGTGTGCGGTCTTCGTTGATTTGGCGGGGCATGGTCCCCTTTGGATGTATCGAACAAGGTTGATAAGCTCCCCAAGCATAAAGCAAAATCATTCTTTGTACAAGTGATTATGGATACCTTCAATGAGGATGGCTGGTCTCGTGCACTTCGTTTGCCGCTCCGCGTTTGCAGCGGGTCTCAATAGAAAATTTGTGCTATACTCAGTTCATGTCCATCATCCGAGCTTCTGACATTGGAAATTATTTATACTGCCGCCGTGCCTGGCGCTACCGAAAAAACGGTGTTGAATCGGAGAATCAGGCAGAGCTTGCCGCCGGCACGGAACTCCATCGTCGGCACGGACGCAAAGCCCTGTCTGCCGCCCTGCTGAGGACCCTCGGCATGGTTCTGCTCTTCGCGGCTATTCTTGCGCTGACAGCGTATTGCACCGCTCAACTTTGAAATACGTCCAACATACAATAAAAAAGGCTAAACCATGTCTGACCTGTTAAACCGTCTTGGGTATTTGCAAACCCGTCGTGACCGAACACCCAACCTTGACCTGGCACGTGACCTTGCCGCGCGCGACGATACGGCGGGCATTCAGGAAATTGCCCAAAATATGTGGAACGATAACAAGAACATTCACGGCGACTGTATGAATGTTATGTACGAGCTCGGCAGGGTGGATCCAAACCTCATCACGCCCTACGCTGCAGATTTCATTAAATTCCTGAAAAGCAAACACCAAAATATGGCGCTGGGTGCCATCACCGCCCTGATGGAAATTTCCAAAGTAAAACCTGATTTTATTTTCAAACACCTCGACGAGATAAAAAAAGTTGCAGAGACAGGCTCTGATCTTGATGTTGACAGATCCATCCTGGCGTTGGCGCACACCGCCGCCGGGGATGCAGAGTACAGCAAGTCAATTTTTCCTTATATGCTCCAGCATTTATTATCCTGTCATCACAAGCATGTACCGGAACGAGCAGAGAAGATCCTGGTGGCTGTTAATGAAGATAACAAAATTGATTTCGTCAGAACATTGAAAAAAAGACTGGAAGCCCTCTCCGGCTCCGACTTTACCCGTCTGAAGAAGATCATTCGCCTCGCCGAAAACATCTAATAATTTCACGACCCATCAACTTCCCATGCTCTACCTCGCCCTTGTCCTGCTCATCTTTGCCCTATTCTTCTTTCGTAGATCCTCCACCCAGTGGAAGGAGGCAGGCTTGCCCGGTGGGCGTATTATCTATTCTGATACGCGCGGCTGGGGCAAGGTCGAAAAGCCGCTCTTTTATACAGCCCTGGGATTAGCTGGCAAGCCTGATTATCTCGTCCGGCAAAATGGCAGGATCATCCCCGTGGAGGTTAAATCGGGACGCGCACCGGAAGCGCCTTATGATTCGCATATTTATCAACTCGCGGCGTATTGCCTGCTGGTGGAGAAGACCTATAACAACCGCCCGCCGTATGGGATCATTCATTACGAGAACCGCGACTTTGCCATCGATTACACCCGCGAACTGGAGAACACACTGATCGACCTGCTCGTGGAAATGAAACAGGATGAACACAAAAAAAATGTTCCGCGTTCACATGAAATGGCCGAACGCTGTGCCAAATGCGGCTATCGAAAAATCTGCGACCAGAGTTTGGCATGAAAATAATTGCTCAGGTTGCAGGCGGCAGGTTGACCGGTAAACCTGCCATCAAGCTTCACCCTTCATAAACCATCCTTTCCTTTATAATTACTCTATCATGCCGATTCCTTTCCTGCCCAAACGACCTGTTATCACGGCCTACCCCAAAATGCCCGAAGCCTTTGCTGAAGCGGAAGCAATGTCCGCCTTCTTAAAGGAAAAAGGCGTGGACGCGCCCTTTGGCTCTCTTTATGATGGCGACCTTCGCAAACGCGTCAAGAATGGGGATTATGACATGCTGATCGCTGTGGGCGGCGACGGGAGTGTGTTGCGTGCAGGACATTTGTGCGCTCCCAGTGGCGTGCCAATTCTCGGCGTAAACCTTGGCAGGTTGGGCTTCCTAATTCAAATTGAACGTCAGGATTGGCGCGAGTACTTTGAAAAATTATTCAATGGAGAAGCATGGATCGAAAACCGCATGATGTTGCGTGCTGAACATGTCCGCTCCGGAGAAAGCCTCGGCACCTCGAATGCCTTGAACGAAGTTGTGGTTGCCCGTGGTCAGAACCTGCGCCCCGTGCGCCTGACCGCTTCGGTGGATGGGCGCCGACTCACCAGTTACGTAGCAGATGGATTGATCGCATCCACTGCCACAGGGTCCACGGCGTACGCCCTTGCAGCCGGTGGCCCCATCCTGCCGCCGGAGTTGCGCAACATCCTGCTTGTGCCCATTGCGCCGCATCTCTCTGTCGATCGCGCTGTGGTTTTATCCGAAGGCTCTTCGGTTAAGATTGTTGTTAACAGCGAAAACTCTGTTCTCAGCGTGGACGGGCAGCCGCCGGTCCTGTTAATGGAAGACGACCATGTGGATATCACGGTTGCCGATGTAACGGCGCAATTTATCCGCTTCGGCGACCCTGGTTATTTCTATCGCAATCTAACTGCGCACATGAATGAAAATTCTTTGGGATTCCCACAATGACTGAATTAGAACCCACCCCAACTGCAACGTACTGTTATGCCCACCCCACCCGTGAGACCAGCCTGCGCTGTAAACGCTGTGAACGCTATATGTGCGTTTCCTGCTCGGTTCGTACCCCTACAGGATATGTTTGCAGGGATTGTGTCAGAGCGCATCAAAGATCGTTTGATACCGCTGAATGGTACGATTATGCGCTGGGCTTTATTACCGCCGCGCTCCTGTCCGGGGTGGCGGCATTCCTCGTCACGTTGATCGGCGGCATCGGATTCTTTGGCTGGTTTCTGATTGCCGCAGGAGCGCCTGCTGCCGCGGCTGCAATTGTTGAAAGCGTCCGCCTTGTGACGCGCCGGCACCGTTCGAGACCCCTGTTCCTTACGGTGGCTGCTGCTGTCGTGGTTGGTGCATTGCCCGTTGTCTTGTTTCAGATATTTACCATGAATATCTTTGGGATCATTTTTCAAGCCATCTATCTCGTGATTGCCGTGCCGATCGTCTATACCCGTCTTTCTGGAATTCAATTGTCGAAATAGCCCATGCTTACCGAACTTCACATCCAAAACTTTGCGATCATAGACAAACTCGACCTGCGCTTTGACTCTGGTCTGATCATCCTGACAGGTGAAACAGGCGCGGGTAAATCCATCATCCTCGACGCGGTGGTCATGCTCCTGGGCGGCAAAGCAGACACGACCTTTGTCCGGACTGATTCAGATGCCGCATTCGTTGAGGCGGTCTTCCATCTCACAGGCTCGGAAAGGGAGGCTGTTCATTTCATCCTCAACCGCGAGGAATTGATGGATGACCCCAGTTATGTCACGCTCATGCGCGAAGTTCGCAAGGAAGGGCGCAGCGTGGCGCGTATCAATGGGCGCACGGTGAATGTTGGATTGTTGAAGGAATTGGGCGCACTCTTGATCGATATCCACGGACAGGCGGAACATTTATCCCTGCTTGATCCGCGCGCCCACCTCGGCCTGCTTGATCGCTTCGCTGAAGTGGGGCAGCCTCTTGGCGATTACCGCCAGACCTATCACTCGTTGCTCAATTTGCGCCGCGAACTGAGCGAGCTGAGAAAGGCTCAGTCCGATTCGGATCGTCGTGTTGAAATGCTCACCTACCAGGCGGATGAGATCGAATCTGCGAGGTTGAAGGTGGGCGAAGATGAAGAATTGCGAAAAGAGCGTGACCGTTTAGCCAACGCTGAATCGCTTGCGCAAAATGCCCAGGAAGCATTGGCTGTGCTGGATGAAGGCTCGCCCGAAACTCCTGCCGCCACCGATTTGATCGGTCAAGCCGCGCAGGCATTAGCCACCCTCGCAAAAATTGATGCTGGTCAGGCTGAGTTGGCAAGCCAGGCAGACCTTTTGCTCGACACCATCTCGGATGTCATTCACGGTTTACGCGATTATCTCGAAGAAATTGAATTCAACCCCAAACGGTTGGAAGACGTGGAAGAGCGTTTGGACGTGATCCATTCGCTGGTACGCAAATATGGCGGCAGTATCCCCGCTGTTATTGCCTACGGTGCAGATGCGCGCAAACAGCTTGAAACCATCATTGGGGCGGCTGACCGTATTAATGAATTGGAAATGCACGAAGCGAAACTGCTGGAGAAAATTGCCAAACAGGGTGGCTTGCTTTCTGAAAAACGCAAATCCGCCGCGCTGACCATGAGCAAAGGCATCGAAGCCGAACTTAATGACCTGAAAATGCAGTCTGCGCGATTTGGCGTGGACTTCCAAACCAGACCCGATATAAACGGCGCTCCCCTTTCTGATGGGGCGCGCATTGCCTTCGACCAGAACGGATTTGACCGCGTTGAGTTTTTAATCGCGCCCAACCCCGGTGAGGGGCTCAAGCCGCTGGCAAAGATCGCCTCGGGCGGCGAGACCTCGCGTTTGATGCTCGGCTTGAAAAATGTATTAGCCCGCGCTGATGAAGTGCCGTCCCTTATCTTCGATGAAATTGATCAGGGCATTGGTGGGCGGGTGGGGATGGTCGTGGGGCACAAACTTTGGAATCTTTCGCGCACGCACCAGGTCTTTTGTGTGACGCATCTTCCCCAACTGGCAGTCTTTGGCGACCAGCATTATCAAGTGCAAAAACTTGTCAAGGACGGGCGTACCCTCACCCGGGTCGAACGGCTGGATGGCGAATCACGTCTGCTTGAACTTTCGCAAATGCTCGGCGAAGTCGGCGAAGGTACACTCCGTTCCGCCCATGAGTTATTGCAAACTGCGCGCCAGACGATCAAACCGAAAAAATAGAGAAAAGCAGGAAAATAAAAAACGCGCCGGCTATTTCAACTGGCGCGCTTTTTGTTTAAAGAATTAATTTCTCTGTGGAAATTTTGGTGCCCCGAGTAGGAATCGGACCTACATCTAAGCCTTAGGAGTGCCTTGTTCTATCCATTGAACTATCGGAGCAGGCCGAGTAGGAATCGGACCTACATCTAAGCCTTAGGAGTGCCTTGTTCTATCCATTGAACTATCGGAGCAGGCGTTTGAGATTATACCAAAAGACAGGGAATGTAAAACCCCTGACGATCAGGCGGCCATCAGAGGCTTTTTTTATATATTTGTTGTCAGGATTTTTGCGCGATAAGGATCCAATCCCATGGGTAAGGGTCGCCCATCCATTCGGGGACATTGTCGTCTTCCATTTCAATTTTCCAGTCGTAATCCATTTTCAACACCTCAAGTACGTTGAGGTCCATTTCATCGCGCGCCAGCACGATCAAC
>JFJP01039643.1_pt1 | contig 13015 bp, 6 predicted proteins | sample 431651 | NCBI WGS metagenome assembly JFJP01 (sample SAMN02602958, study PRJNA72255) | Microbial mat metagenome, whole genome shotgun sequencing project. | biome: fresh water; feature: sink hole; material: water; isolation source: purple microbial (photo- and chemosynthetic) mats found in...
TTATTCACATAAACTTCGCAACCTCCTGAGCCGGTGTATCCGGTAGTTGAAAATATCACATCTTTGATACCTGCAAAATCACATTTTTGAAAGGTATAATATTCCATATCTACCACGTTGGCTTTGGTTAATTTTTGCATGGCCTTTAATGCCAAAGGACCCTGAATAGCCAACTGACAAATTTCGTTAGAAGCATTGTAGAGTTCTTTTCCAATAACCATTCCCATCTCTTGGGCATGTTTAACACACCAGTCCCAATCTTTTTCCATATTTCCGGCGTTAACAACCAACAAGTATGTTTCCGTATTGAACCGATACACCAACAAATCGTCAACAATTCCACCTTTGCCATTCGGGAAGCAGCTATATTGAACCTTACCATCAAAAAGCTCTGCTACGTTGTTTGAAGTAATTTTCTGAATTAGATTGAATGCTTTTGGACCTTTTACCCAAAATTCGCCCATGTGCGAAACATCAAAAACGCCTAACTTTTCGCGCACGGTATTGTGTTCGTCTTTAATTCCTGAATATTCAATGGGCATATTGTAGCCTGCAAATGGAGCCATGCGTGCTCCAAGGGCTTCGTGAAATGACGTAAATGCTGTTCTTTTCATTACAGATATTTTAATATTAAAACAATTCGATTAAATTTTGCGCAAATGTAATAATTTAGAAACCCAAGTATTGGATTAAATTCCTATTTGAGAGCAGATTTTACTAAAAACAACTGACAAAAAAATATAATTTTAGAACTGCATTCAAAAAAAAATCGGACTGCAAATTGATTGCAGTCCGATTTTATAATTACCGAATATGATTTCACCAATACATTAAATCCATCGCAGATAAGCAAAATCTTGTCGATGAGGCAGGGAACTGTTTTTTGGAAAAAGGCGAATGCCATAATCATAAGTTCCCGGTTTTTTTAATTCAAAGTTTATGTGATAAAAAGCAAGGGTGTCTACCTTCTTTACCAATTTCAACTCTTTATTATCAATAATCTTTTGTCCATTTAATAAGGAAAATACCAGTTCAACGCCTAAATCTTTTTCTGATAGACCTTTAAGATCCAAAACGACCTCTCCATGATAGTTCTCACCCATTTTGAATGTAGCCTTCATGGTATTTGGAAAATCAACTGAAACAACTTCTACTTTTTCCCAATGTTCTTTTACATTAGCTTTCCAACGGGTAAGTTCTATGGCTTGTTTAAAACCGTCCTTTTTTAGCCTTGCAGAACGAGTGTGCAATTTTTTATAGAATTTATTAATGTAATCATCAATCATTCGCTTAGTAGTAAAATGTGGTGCTATATAAGCTATTGATCGTTTAATATATTGCACCCATTCTACCGGAACATCTTTTTTATTGCGGTCGTAATATAAAGGAACAATCTCATTTTCCAGCAAACTGTAAATGGTTGCGGCATCCAATTCATTTTGGAATTCCTGATTGGTATAAGTACGTTTCTCAGGTAGCGCCCAACCAGCTTTTTCTTTATAACCCTCAACCCACCAACCGTCGAGTACACTAAAATTCAGAACTCCATTCATTTCGGCTTTTTGACCGCTAGTACCGCTAGCTTCAAGCGGCCTTGTTGGGTTATTTAGCCACACATCAACTCCCCGAACCAGCCTTTTGGCCAATCCCATGTCATAATTTTCCAGGAAAAGAATTTTTCCAATAAATTCAGGACGTCTGGATATCTCAATTATGTGTTTGATTATATCTTGCCCTGCTTTATCATTTGGATGAGCTTTTCCTGCAAAAAGGAATTGAACCGGACGTTCCGGATTGTTTAAAATTCGAGCTAAACGGTCAATATCACTAAATATCAAATTAGCCCTTTTATAGGTAGCAAACCGGCGTGCAAATCCAATTGTTAGCGTTTTTTCATTAATAGAATTAAGAATATCAACAATAAGTTTTGGATTTTCATGACGCCGCACAAAACTCTCCTCATATCGTTGTTTTACGTAGTCAATTAGGCGTTTTCTATAATGATTTCTGATTTCCCAAATTTTATCATCACTTACATCAAATATTTTTTCCCAATAAGCCTGATTTGACTGATCTTTTAAAAATTCTGCCCCAAATTCCTTTTCATATAATTTTTGCCATTGGGTGGCAGTCCAGGTAGGGTAATGCACTCCATTTGTTACATAGTCAATATGTAATTCACTGGCAGCATATCCTTTCCACATATATTGGAACATTTCTTTTGAAACGTCACCATGCAAGCGGCTTACACCGTTCATTTCTTGCGATGTTTTAGTAGCAAGTACGCTCATGGAGAATTTCTCGCCCGATTGATTTTCTGCTCCTCTACCTAAATTTAAGAATGTATTCCAATCAGTTTTCAATCGTTCGGGAATGTGCCGTAAATAAGTGCGAATTAAGTCCTCATCAAAAGCATCGTGACCAGCAGGAACCGGCGTATGTGTGGTGAACAACGATGAAGATCTTACCACTTCCAATGCTTCTTCAATTGTTAAATTATCGTGTTGCACATACTGTGTCAATCGCTCAATATTAATCAATGCCGCATGCCCTTCGTTGCAATGAAAAATGTCTGGTTTAAGATTCATTTCCTTTATTGCCCGGATGCCGCCCAAACCTAATAGCATTTCTTGCTTCAGCCGGTTTTCCCAATCGCCACCATACAATTGATGTGAAATGGTCTGATCTTCGGGTGAATTCTCAATATAATCGGTATCAAGCAAATATAGTGGAACTCTACCAACCATAACTTTCCAAATACGAGCTTTTACAATACGCCCAGGTAGATTTAATGAAATAATTATTAATTGCTTTAAGTCATCGTAAACTGGTTCAATGGGTAAATCGGAAAATTTTTGAGTTACCAATGAAGCCATTTGTTCACCCGATGAGGTAAAATTCTGTGTGAAATAACCGTACTTATAAAGAAATCCTATACCAAAAATGGGAACATTACAATCGCTGGCCTCTTTTAAATAGTCACCCGCTAAAATACCCAAACCTCCGGAATAAATTTTAAGATTATCAGTTAACCCATATTCCATGCTAAAATAAGCTATTGTAGGCAGTTCAGTTGATTTCGGTTCGTTCATATAGTTCTTAAAATCACTATAAACCTGATTCAGTCTTTTCAAAAATGCCTCATCTTTGGTCAGTTCATTGAAGCGATCAGCAGCTACCGTTTTTAAAAGCGATACCGGATTTTTTTCACACTTTAACCAAAGTTCAGGCGATATACTTTCAAAAAGTTCAGTTGCCGGATAATTCCAACACCACCAGAGATTCATTGAGAGCTCTTCGAGCGGTTTAAGCTCATAGGGTAAATCGGAGTGAATTATCATTTTTTTCCAAATAGGATCGTTGCTAATTTGTTTGTATTCCATATTCTCAGGTCTAATTTTTAATAAATATTCATGTTTTTCTCGCAATGCTGCAATACTTATTGCTTTATCGTAGGCATCGTAATAATATTTGCTGAAGTTTTGCCAAATTGTGTCTGAAGTTAGGTGCTGGGCCTTTTCACTTACTGTTTTTCTTTCAGATGGTGATAATTTACTTATTTTTAATACGGTTTGTTCAATTTGATGTACAACATCATGATAATTCGATTCATTCCGTTCCACCACTTCTAACCCATTTTCAATATGTTCTGATTTCCCCCGCATCCACTGACCAAAACCTGACAAACTTGTTGTTATAGTTGGCACGCCTACGGCAAGGCTCTCCATGGGGGTATAACCCCAAGGTTCATAATAACTAGGAAATGCAGTTAAATGAAATCCACTTAAAAGATCATAATATTTTACATTGAAAATACCGTCTTTTCCATTCAAATAAACGGGAACAAAAATTACTTTTACTTTTTGCTCCGGTGCATTTAGGAGTCCTAGTTTATGACATCGGTCAATAATAGGATCGTATGAATTTGGGTTAAGATTGTGTGTTGTAAAAGGATTTTCAATTCGGTTGTTCGTATTATTGGCTAGGTTTTCAACCAATTCTTTTCGTGGACCATATTCTTCGCTGGGAACAAGAATAAATGCCACGATATTATCTGTAAGATTCGGATTATTCGAAAGATTCCCTAACGCATCAAGAAAAATATCAATTCCCTTATTTTTAAATTCATACCTACCACTGGTTGCCATAAATAAGGTATTTTCATTGCATTCGCCACCTGTTAAAGCTCTGGTAACTTTACACAACAAACTTCTGGAAGTATTGATTTTTTCCTTTGTAATAGGTTCCAAATGCTCCAATGCAAAACCATTGGGTGTTATAAAATCGGGAATATTATTTAAAAGAAATTCACATTCATTAGCAGTAACTTTACTTACTGTAGTAAATACATCAGAATGCTTTGCCGCATTTTTTTCCAATGAATGCTTAGCCGACACTCCGAGTTCATTTGCCTTTTGATCTGGATCAAAAGTTCCAATAGATTCATACAAAGGCAAACCATTTCCAGCAATTGATCTTCCTAAAACAGTTGCATGAGTAGTAAAAATTGTAGCTATGTGTGGTGCTTTTGAATTCAGATAAAGTACTCCGGCTCCAGTCATCCATTCATGAAACTGAGCAACAACCTGTTCTTTGTGCAAATAATAATTGGTAAAACTTTCAATTACCATTCCCACAGAGTATCCAAACAATGCTGATTCTACATAATCCCAACCCCCACTCAGCGAATCTAATTTATAAAGTTCCCAAAACTGAGTGAATATTTCGTCTTTTTTTTGTATTAAAAGCGTAAAATCAATTAAAATGGCTTTTGGTCTCAATGGAACGTTCCAATAACCAATTCTCATTCGAATATCATTATTCAATGCTGATTTTCTCCATTCACTATAAAGATTCTTATCTTCAATAAATTCAGGATGAATTGCATGGTCTTTTAAAATATCGGGTCCAATAAATATTATATTTTCACCAAATTTTTTCTGGTATGATGGTAATTTTGAAGTTATAACTGTATGAATACCACCCACTTTATTACAAACTTCCCAACTTGTTTCAAACAGGAATATCGGTTTCTTTTCCATAAATTTCGTATTTACTGATGCAATTATTCGGTGATCTTTTTGGTGCAATTTGATTCCAAATTTTCATCAGAATGATTGTTTAAACCACTTAATTCATTTTATTTCCCGGGTAAAATCGGGATATCTTTGTGACTACAATGGTTTAAATTGTGTTACTTTTAAATATTTTATTACCAAAGCACGAACAAACCAAATATCACTAAATCAAATAGATATAAAAATCTATCATAAATTTAATTAACTATTGTGATGCAAATTAAAAAATAATTATCGGGATAAACCTTTGTTTTAGCCAAGTAATGGATAAGTTTTCTATTTCATTCGCCGGTTTAGAAGCCTATACATCCTATTTAAAACGTTTGTGTTGCCTAAAAAAACTTATTAACATTTTGCAAAACAAGTGTACCCTATTTTTAAGCAGATTTCTTTTTAAGTTTCTTAATATTCTCTTTGAGTTTTAAAATTTCCTCGTTTTTCTCTCTTAGCAAATGATTGAGTTTATTTAACTCAATATTTTCTGATATGTCTGGAACAATTGTATTAACTCTAATTGAAAAATCGCTTAAAATATTCATATAATTAATGAACGCGTCATAAGGTGTTTTATAGGGGTTAAAATAAGCGTGCACCTCTCCGTCGGAAAACCACTTTGTACTCATGTAATAAAAATGGTCGCTGGTTTGCAAGTACTCCCAATCCTGCAATAGTTCAGGATTGGTGATTTGTTCAATTTTTGGAGCTAATTGATATAATTTTTCAAAGGCTTCCGTTTGAAGATCATTTCCTAACCAGGCAGTTAGATCCCTTTCTTCGTCAGCCCATGAAATGGGATAGGGAACATTAGCAACTGCAACAGGTTGAAGTTTTTTAATAATATTTGAAGGAGTTTCAAAAGCATACGTTGTGTTTTTAAAAATTGCTTCCGGTAAGTGTTCCATAAAATTAAAAATTCCGGTTTCTGCCCATTGATGTTCTCCAAAAGTTTCATAATCAATAAATAAATTAACTATCTCTTCCTTTGAATCCAGAGCATTGAGCCAGGTACTGAATTTTTCTGGGGTTAATGGATATTGGTCCCAGGTTTTATTTGAGAAACGAAAAGCAATGTCATCACTCAATTTGTAGTTTTTAAGCAACAACTTCAGTTTTGGCTGAATGGCATTGTAGTATAAATAATTAGGCGATTTCCAACCCAATATATGCTTAGCTCCCTCGGTAAGCATTCCCCTAAACCCCATTTTATATACTTCAGCACCAATTTTATCGGAATAAATTAATTCCGTATTCCTAAATACTTTAGGTTTTTGACCAAACAATTCTTCAATTTTCAGTGAGTGTTTTTCGATTTGATTTTTAAAAATATCAAAATCGCGCTGCGAGGCTAATGAATGAGGATAGGTTTCTGATAGGAACTCCACGCAACCCGTTTCTGCCAATTTCTGAAAGCTTTCAATTACTTCAGGTGCGTATAATTCAAACTGATTTATTGCGGAACCTGAAATACTGTATGTTATCCTAAATTTATTACCATAGGTATTGCAAAGCTTCAGCATTACTTCATTTGCCGGCAAATAGCATTTTTGTGCAACTTTTTGAAGAATTGATTCATTCAAATAGTCATCGTAATAATAATGGTCGTTACCAATATCAAAAAAAGAATAGTTTCGAAACCTAAATGGCTGATGCACTTGAAAATAAAAGCATATATATTTCATAATTGCTGGCTTTTAATGGGATTAAGTATTTTTTCATAAACGTTGTAAACGTTTAATGCAGATTTATCCCATTTAAGGGAGTTGGCTTCATTAAGTCCATTTATTGAGATAGTTTTGGCTAAGGCTGGATAGTTAAGAATACTATAAATAACATTAGCCATCTTTTCAATATCCCAAAAGTCAATTTTTATGGCATGTTTAAGAATTTCACTCACACCGGATTGTTTTGAAATAATAACTGGAACTCCTGATTGCATTGCTTCAAGGGGGGAAATTCCAAAAGGTTCCGAAACGGAAGGCATAATATACAAGTCGCTATGTGAAAACATTTTGAATACATCATCACCAGTCAGAAAACCCGTAAAATGGAATTTGTCCATGATACCTAAACTAGCGGCCCGTTCAATCATTTTATTCATCATATCGCCACTACCAGCCATAACAAATCGAACGTTGTCCATGTTTTGGAGTACTATATTTGCCGCTTCAATAAAATATTCAGGACCTTTTTGCATGGTTATGCGTCCTAAAAAGGTTACCACTTTTTCTTTAACCGTTTTTTGATTTTGTTGGTTCAATCCTATTTCTGATGGTTCTACTGCATTATACACAGTAACCACTTTATCAGGATTTATTTTGTAATTGTTGATTACAATGTTTCGAGTTAAATTACTAACGGTAATAATAGCATCTGCTGCATCCAATCCCTCTTTTTCAATGCGATATACTTTTGGATTTACACTACCCCCACTTCGGTCAAAATCTGTTGCATGAACATGTACTACCAGCGGTTTACCTGAAACCTGTTTGGCTGCCATACCTGCCGGATAGGTTAACCAATCATGAGCATGGATAATATCAAAGTCGTATAATTTGGCTATTTGGGTAGCCACTATGCTATAGTTATAAATTTCAGTATAAAGGTTCGAACCGTATTTTCCGCTGAAATGAATGTAACCGTCTTCATTGGTTTCGACAAATACTTTTTTACCAATTTTTTGTTTTCTGGTCAACGCATAATATTCTTCAGTACTGGAATAAGGCATTAAATGCGAACCTACTTCAATATATTGAAATTGTTTATTGAAATGGAATTCATGTTTTATCTCGGTAATCTTCATTGGAATATGGTCGGCACCTATTAATTCAATTGAATGTTTATCCTCGTCACCATAGCTTTTTGGAACAACAAAAAGTACCTCCAGATTATCAATCTTGGATAGTCCTTTGGTGAGTCCATAGCAAGCAGTACCCAAACCACCTGATATGTGAGGAGGAAACTCCCAACCGAACATAAGTACTTTCATTGCTTTTTAATTTTTAAAATAGTATTTATAGCTGCAATTATAAATTAATCATTTTTTTTCCTGAACCGGGAATCCTTTCCTGGTTCATTTTAGGTTTTCTTCCAACTGTCTAAAGAACCTTTTGTTTAAATCTCCTTTTCAAGTAACGATTTCAGCCGGATAAGTTCTCCGGTATTCATCGCAAACGAAATGGCTCCTTTTGCTTTTTGAGGAGGATCGGCGTGATAAAGCTCTGAAATGGAACAAATACCATCAAATTGCACTTCGGACTCAAAAATTTGAATCATTCGTTGAGCTGTTGCTATGATGCTTTTGGGATTTACTTTTATACTGGCATCATAGTAATGGGTAAATAGCCAAGGCCAAACACTTCCGTTAAATGCAGCTTTTTCACGCTCTTCGTGGTTTCCTTTGTATTTTGCTGCATAATCAGGGTCTTCAGGTGATAAGGAACGTATCCCATAAGGTGTTAGTAACTGAAGTTTTATTACATCAAGCACCGATTTTATTTGAACTTTTGACAGGGGCGAAAAAGGTAACGATGCTGCAAAAATCTGGTTGGGCCTTATTTGCCTATTAATTTCATTATCTGAAACATAATCAGCAAGATAACCACTTTGCTCATCCCAAAAAACTTCACTAAATGTAACATTCATTTTACGCAGTAATTCTTCCAGTTCTTTAATCCAGTTTTTATCATTAATTTCACTGCTATGACTTAAAGCATAAGCGATGGTGTTGTACCACAATGCATTGGTTTCTACTTTATATCCTCTCCTGTTTAGTATTGGTTGAAAATTGCTTTCTCCATTCATCCACGAGTTATTTGGAACTAGCCTATCCACATATATGAGTCCATTTTCCTTTATTTGAAAAAGGTTTTGCTCATTAAAATAGCCATCAATAATTGTTTTAACATTTTTTCCGTAAATTTTCCATACCTTTTCTTTAGGAAAATTTAATTCCATTTGTTGCAAACTCCAGATAAACCAAAGTGGAATATCAGCCGGATATCTTTTAGGTAGTTTTTCATTTATCAAATCGGGCAATAAATGACCTTCCATTTTAGAGATTACTGAATTCAACACCGTTTTGAACAATTGACTATCATTCAATGAAATAGTTAGCCCCGGCAACGAAATTAGCATATCTCTTGTTCTAATTGGCAGCCATGGGTATCCGGCTATTACAAATACATTTTCCTTGTCATGAATAAAGAATTGCATTACTGTATTTAGCAAACAATTGTCAAAATCGTTACGGGGAATTCTTTTTGATAATTCTTTATCATATTTTTGTTTTAAGCCCGACGGATTAACTTCTGAAATACCCGCACTGAATATGATGGATTCCCCCTTTTTTATAGGCAATTCAAAATATCCGGGCACATACAAATCCTCTTTATATTCGTATCCTCGTTTTTGGTCCTCAAGATATTCTATATTGTAATACCAATCAGGCGCCGGAATAAATTCAACGTTTTTTGAAAACTGCATACACAAATCGGGATACCCATTATATAATCGGGAAGCAATTCCATTTTTAACCTCTTGAAATTTGGTGTTTACATCCATATTTGCTTTGCTAAGGGCATGAATGTTACGAAAAGCCAAGAAAGGCCTGAAACGTAACATGGTATCAGATGTCGCTTCCTCTAAGGTATATTTTATTAAAATTTGTGATTCATTTTCAACCAATAGCTTTTCTTTCGATAAAATAACTCCACCAACTTGATAAATAAGTTTTGGAATTGGATTGGTTGAAAAATCGGTGATATATTTATGTCCTTTGGGTTCAAAATGATCTCCGGCATATTTGTGCATCCCTAAATTAAACTCTTTTTCATGCTGAATCACCGTTTCATGTAATGATGAAAGCAAAACATGCCTTCCTCCATCCAATTCAGAAAGAGGGCAAATAAGTAATCCATGGTATTTTCGAGTATTGCAATCAATAATAGTAGAACATGCATACGAACCTGTTCGATTGGTTCTAATTATTTCACGCTTTAGTGAATACTCAAGATTTATCAATTTGGATTTATCAAATTTGAGAAACGTCATGGCTAATTCTTTTAGAATAATCAAAGTTATGAAAAAAGAAGGCGACCTTATTCATTGATTGTTATTATTTTGCAATTAAATTAACTATACTAAAAGTATGACCCTATAACCCTTAATTTTAATCAGAAAATTGGTAAATTATAAAATGCATGAATTGAAAGTACTTATTTTTCAATGTTTGATTGAATTGTTCAAAAATATATCTTACTCATGCTATTCTTCAAAAAATATATTTCTTATATTGTGTCTGAATCTGAAACTAATTCATTTAAATCGATAAAACTATGAGTGTATTTCAAGGATTAGAACCTAAAGAAGTCTGGCACTATTTCAGCGAAATTTGTCAGGTACCTCGACCATCTAAAAAGGAAGAAAAAATTATTGCTTACCTGATGGATTTCGGCAAAAAACATAAATTGGAAACAAAATCGGATGAAGCTGGAAACGTATTAATACTTAAACCGGCCACTAAAGGAATGGAAAAACGAAAATCGGTTATTTTGCAAAGCCATATGGACATGGTATGCGAAAAGAATAGTGAAATTCAACACGATTTTTATAAAGATCCAATAAATCCAAAAGTTGACGGAGATTGGGTTAAAGCCGAGGGTACAACCCTTGGAGCTGATGATGGGATTGGAATGGCTACTCAATTGGCAATTTTAGCCTCTTCAACTATTGAACATCCCAATTTGGAGTGCTTATTTACTGTAGATGAGGAAACTGGATTGACTGGAGCATTTGCATTAGAAAAAGGATTTTTAAAAGGCCGGACGCTAATTAATCTGGATTCAGAAGACGAAGGGGAATTGTTTATTGGCTGCGCCGGTGGAATAGATACCTTGGCAACCTTAAATTATGGTATCCGTCCGGTTCCCACAAAGTCCGAAGCATTTAAAATACGCATTAAAGGTTTACGCGGAGGCCATTCCGGAGATGATATTCATAAAGGGCATGGCAATTCTAATAAAATATTGAACCGCTTCTTATGGGAAGCCTCCAGGGCTTATGGGATAAGAATAAATAAATTTGAAGGCGGTAATTTGCGCAATGCCATTCCCAGGGAAGCTTTTGCCATTGTAACTGTTAAACAAAAATATGTAATTGCATTTGAAAAAGACTTTTCGAATTATTGCAAAATGATTTTCAAAGAAAAAGGCATAGAAACCAAACTTGTTTTTGATTTGAACAAAACTGAAATGCCGCGTTATGTAATGAAAATGCGCGATCAATGGTCATTGCTCGATGCTGTATATGCCTGCCCTAATGGGGTAATTGCTATGAGTCAGGACATGCCCGGACTAGTTGAAACATCAACCAATCTGGCATCCATTAAATTTCATGAAGGCAATTTGATTGAAATTGTTACCAGCCAGCGCAGCAATATCGATTCTGCTAAAAGGAACATAGCCAATATGGTGGCCAGTGTATTTCATCTGGCTGAAGCACAGGTTCAGCATACTGATGGATATCCTGGCTGGACTCCCAATAAAAATTCAGAAATTTTGAAAATAGCTGAGGATAGCTATCACAGGCTTTTTGCGCATAAACCCGTTGTAAGAGCCATTCATGCTGGACTTGAATGTGGTCTGTTCCTTGAAAAATATCCTGATATGGATATGGTTTCGTTTGGTCCTACCATGCGGGGTGTTCATTCTCCCGATGAAAAACTGAATATTCCATCGGTAGATAAATTTTGGAAGCACTTGTTGGATGTATTAAAAAATATCCCCAAAAACTAAAAAACAATTTTAATTTTGAAATCCTGCTATGTTTAAGTACTTGGCAGGATTTTTTTTACCTAACCCAATAGCAGTAAGTCATCGGATGACTTATTTTATGTTTAATTGTAGTCACCCGATGACTTTTATTTGATGATTTTTAATAATATGTGGGAAACGTTCACTTCTTATTTTGCCATAAATCCAGAAACAGGGCTGGTTGATATTTCATGGCCCGTGGTTATTCTTTTAATTCTTGCAGGATTTGCCACTGGTATTGTTAATACGTTTGCAGGAGCTGGAACAGTTATTACCTATTCTTTATTTATGTTTTTAGGATTACCGGCCAATATTGCCAATGGGACCAACCGGTTTGGGGTAATTTTACAAACATTTTCGTCATCAGTTACTTTTTGGAAAAATGAAAAACTAGATGTTAAAAAAGGTCTGTGGCTTAGCATTCCAATTGTTCTTGGAACGTTAACCGGAGCTCAATTTGCCACTCATTTGAAACCGGAATCATTCGAAAAAATTTTGGGGGTAATTATGCTTTCTATGCTATTTTTTATTTTTTACAATCCTGAAAAATGGTTGGTGGAGCAGATTCATAAAACGGCCCGGAAAATTACCTGGAGCCAATATCTTATTTTTTTTATGGTAGGTGTTTATGGTGGATTCATCCATATTGGTGTAGGAATTTTTTTATTAATCCTTTTGGTAATGAATGCAGGATACGATTTGGTAAAAGCCAATGGATTAAAAGTGTTTCTGGTTTTTATTTACAGTCCTTTTGCTTTGGCTATTTTTATTTATTACCACCAGGTTAATTTCAGTTATGGCCTTATTGCCGCATTAGGAAATGTAGCAGGGGGTATATTAGCCTCAAAAATGGCAATAAAAAAGGGCTCTGGTATAATACGGTGGTTTTTGGCTGTAGTAATTCTTCTTTTCAGTATTCAGCTGTTTTTCTTTTGATTCTTTGGTGGGTAGAGCATCATCTTTACACTTAATTCTGAACGTTTCTCGCAGCAGGCGCTGCAAGTTCCAATTTGATCTAATCCATGTTACAAGGCTGTATGTTTCCAGATAGTAGCAGCTTTTAGCAAAATTTATATATTTGCAGTCTAAATTAAGCTCACGAATTGTAGCAAAAATAAAGGATATTAG
>JFJP01020518.1_pt1 | contig 13014 bp, 6 predicted proteins | sample 431651 | NCBI WGS metagenome assembly JFJP01 (sample SAMN02602958, study PRJNA72255) | Microbial mat metagenome, whole genome shotgun sequencing project. | biome: fresh water; feature: sink hole; material: water; isolation source: purple microbial (photo- and chemosynthetic) mats found in...
ACATAACAAAGGCGCGATATGCCAGCATTTCCGACATTGATGTCATCAGCAACTACAACATTGACGATATCAGGAAGAGGCAGATGGCAATTGAAGAAGCCGAGCGTAAGAAAAAGGGCCCAAAGGAAGCGGATCAATTACCAAAATAACGACCACCTCCATTTCCCAGACGAACCTTCAGGCCACCTGGGCTACATCTAAAGCAGAAACGACGCTGGTGCGGCTAAAAACGTGCCTGGATTGGATCTGAATCGCAGCACCACCGACATAGCACCGCAGCAGGCACCGTCCGTCGATGTGCATTTCCAGGTGGGGGTCTCGGACTAGAGCAGGCGAAGAACTCATGCGTGCACCAAGGTCTGGGGCACGAGCATCTTCCTGGCAAGCGTACCAGGCGTCGCGGCATGCAGCTGTGGCAAAGACGACCTCAACACGACCGACACGGACACGGCCAGCATGCAGGCAGAGATCACAGGTGGTGGTAAGGGATCGAGCACTAGCGGCTCGGACCGCCCCGAGCAGGTGCGCCAAACGATCCAGCCCAGCCAGGTACGGGCTCATCGAGATAAACCGAGGGGTGCCGTACCCTTCCGGCATAGAGGACGCGGTTGCTACTAGGATCGTCTGAGGGGTGAAGGGCGTCGGGTTAGCCATGGCCTTAAGAGTATTATTTATGAGTCTGATATTGCAACTTACAACATCGAGAGGCGTTGAGCCTCTCGCCCTGCTCGCTCACCCCATACATCTCGAATTCATCCTGATGAATTTCAATACGTCGGACAACCTGGAAGGATACAGATTACGAATCTACCGGGGTGATCATACAAGTGCGCCTTAGCTGCATTACGGGCGCCAGACTTATCTGGGCACTGCAGGTGAACGGCGTGAGTCGTCTTATATTATTTTGACCTTTTTAATGCCTGTTATGTTGAAGTCCAGCAACCCACTTTGACAACGAGATCGAAATATGGGAAACTAATGATCACGATCCAATATACAGACAACCCACGGAGAATCCATGTCCTTAAAGTCTTGCCGCTCATGCGGAAAACCGGTAGATAGCGAGGCAAAAAAGTGTCCGAGCTGCGGCGCTCCCGATCCATACTCGAATCCAATAGCCAATGTTATTGGAGGAATTTTCGTGGTGATCATTATCGTCGCCATGATCCACGGTTGCATCACCAGCAAGTAAGTCAGGGACACGCGCCACCGGATTACTTGAGCCCGTATCTGCAGCCGCCGATCAGGCAGTCCCCACCGAGAGGTTCACATAGGTCTCGATGGCGCCGTAATCGCTACTCACCTCCTGACCAACCGGAGCGGTCCACCCCTAACACCTAAAGGGACCCACATGAAGTTCATTCTCGCTCTCCTGCTCACCTCGACGTCCATCTTCAGCGCGGATATCGAGCGCCTCGATGTCGACCCGGTTCTCCAGGGAATCTGGATAGCCTCGCACATCAGCGAGGACGAAGGCAAGACCGTCACCAATATCAACGAAGTCCTCGCGCGCATGAATGCGGTCTCCGTACGCATGCCTGATGGCAACGTGTACAACGTGCAACGTGTTCTCATCAGCACGACCGACGACGGCAAGACCTGCAACAAGATCTACTTCTCGAACACAACGACGGCCATGGCAGTGTCCGAAACGAATATGCCAGGGGCTTACCTGTTGCAGATGTTCGACGGCCGCAACGGCTACAAAGAGCTCCTGCGGTACCTCATTACGGTTCGCCAGTGAGCCCAGCAGACGCCCGTCAGCCGCAGTGGCGCGATCGTCAGGAAGGATCGGCTGGGCGGTTTACTGACGATGCACCATCGGGTTGCGGCGTAGAGGCAGGTGTGAGATACGCCCCTGCGGGATCAAGGCTACGACTGGTTAAGCCGGCAGATACGATGAGGAAACGGGCCCATACAGGAACCGCTGCAGCATGCGGTATTGAGTGGACCCTGGCCCCTGCATGCTAGGGAATATGGCGCGTCCCCTGATGCAGTTGGGCATTGATGCCCTCGAACGGTTGGCCGACACGGGCAAACCCGATGACCGCCAGCGTGTCCGGGAGGAACTGCAGCACCGGTCCACCGAGCGCGCACGCAGTTTGGCTGCCCGTCTGGCAGCGACCCTCGTCAGCGACACTTCCGCACCCCCACCTACCCAGCAGACAATTCCAGGCCTCGTGACGCCTGCACCGCCCAGCACCGCCCAGCCTGCCCCAACTGCTCCCGCCCAACCGGCGCCGCGTGCCAGCGTTTCCGCGCCCGCCCCTGTGACGGTTGCGGCCAGCGCGCCGGCGACGCCAGCTCCGGCCCCCACGGGCGGCCTCGTCACACTCCGCCAAGGCGTGTGGTGGATTACCGCGCCACCAGGCCCAGCAGCCCCGCCGGCCGAGCCCGATCTCGTCGACCAGTTGATGACCGGCACGAGTGCGAGCTTGGCTGACGCAGCACCCCCGCCCTCCCCCGGCCAGCACCCCCACCGCATCCGCGGCCTGTTTGAGTTCATCAAGGCCTGGCACAGCAGCACCAATCCGTCCCCGCGCCAGCTGGCAGACTACCAAGACGTCCATCGCCTGGACGAGTTGGCAACTGCACCAGCCTCCTATGTCCGGTTGGGCACGAGCGCCGAGGTCCGGGCCGAGGGCATCATCGCCGAAGTGAAGCGCCCCCCCGTGGTTGCTCCCCCGGCCGTCCCGGCCGTCCTACGCGACTGGGTCACGGGGTCGATCAGCGATCCAACCAAGCCGCCGGGCTTACGGCAAACCATGACGTTGCCTGGCGGGGCAACCGAGAACCTCGAAGGCTCACCGCAGCGCATGACTGCCGGCCAGGCGTGGTGCGGTACTTGGCAGCGCTGGGCAGCGGACGAACTGGTTCGCCTCCCTGTCCGCCAGTGGTACAACGGCCTCTTTGCCCTGCGAGGCAAACTCGAAGGACGCAGCCACGAGTTGGAACTCGTGCTGGGGGTGGGCGTCATGACCTGGCCGCTGCCGGGTGCCAACGCCGTACACCACCCACTGCTGGTCCGGCGCGTCTCCCTCGATTTTGATGATACCAAGGCAGTCGCCACCGTGCGCGACAGCGACGCCCCGGTCGATTTCTGTGGTGGCTGCCTGGGTCACACGGACCTCGCGGGCCCGCCCCTGGGCGCCGCGCACCAGTTCATCAGCGACCAGCATCCACACCCCCTCGATGGCGACCGCACCAACGTGGTGCTGAGTGCTGTCCTCAACCGCTGGTTCGGCGGCCTCGACTTCACCGCCGCCGGCGTCCCCAAGCCCTCCCTGCATTGGCAGCCAACCATCTTCATCCGCCAGGCCGGTTCCCGGGTCGTGAGCTTCGTCGATGGCATCCTGCGCCGCCTGGAAACCCCCGGGGTTGAGGTGCCCCCCTGCTTTGACTGGATCACGGGCGACAGCGATCCGCCCTCTGCCGATGATGGCGGCGGAACGACCACCAGCAACGGGACCAGCGACGGCAGCGCGCGTTCCGAGACCACCCGGCGTGAGCGTCTGGACGCCTTCTACTTCACCAAGCCGCACAACATCTCCCAGCGACGCATCGCAGGCCTCATTGAGCGCTACCCCGGCGTCCAGGTCCAGGGGCCGCCTGGAACCGGCAAGACCCACACGATCGGCAACCTCCTGGGCCATTTCCTGGCCAAGGGCTGGCGCGTGCTGGTGACCAGTGCCACCTCCAAGGCCCTCGGCGAGGTGCAGAATCAGGTCGCGACGGATCTTCGCCCGCTCTGCGTCCCCCTCCTCGACAACGACGCCGATGGTCGACACCTGCTGCAGGGGTCGCTCCACGCCATTGCGGCCCGTACCGGGACCTACGACCGCGCGGCGCTGCGCCGCGACATCGATCGGTTGACCAAGCAACGCGCCGACCTGCATGCACGGCACCGCCAGTTGGAAGACCAGTTGCTCGATTGCCGGCGCGACGAGCACCAGGTCATCCTTGTCGGCACGCGCAGCTACACGCCGGAGCAGGCCGCCCGCCTGCTGGCCGAGGAGGGGCCCGACCACATCCCCGGCCCGCTGGCCCCTCATGCAGAACTGCCGGTGGACCACACCACCCTTCTGGAGTTGTACGCCGGCAACGAGCACATCACCCCGGAGCAGGAGGTCGTGCTCGCTACGGCGACCCTGGCGCCCGAGCATATCCCCACGGCCGAGGCGATGCAGGCGTTCCTGACCGCCTACGCCGAACTCGTGCGCGTCGCGGGCCAGCATCAGCCAACCTGGTGGGAGGGCACGCACACCATCCCGCAGATCCAGGCCGTCCTGGACCACATCGACCGCGCTACCGCCCCCCTACTCAACCTGCCGACCTGGCAAGCATCCTGCCTGGCGGACGCCATGCGCGGGGGTGACAGCGCCGCCTTGTGGCGCGACGTCATCGCCTTGGCCGAACGCGTAGGCACCACCGCCGACCGGGTGACCGCCGCGCGCATCGAGGGGCTGGCAACCATCACCGACCCCCAGCCAGACCGCGATGTGGCCGCCCTCACGGCAGCCATCACCCACCTACGCCAGGGCGGTTCGCTCAAGCGCATGGGCTTCTTGTGGTTCGCCAAGGCGTACGGCGAGCGTGTTGAGCACTGGCGGGTCCGCGGCGCAGCGCCCAAGACCGTGGCTGATCACGAAACGCTACTGGCTATTGCTGAACACGACCTGCTCGCAGGTCGGATGCAGCGGGCATGGCAGCTGGTCGTGGCAGGCCGCGGTGGACCCCTACTGGCGGGGGCACCCGAACGCGTGCGCGTCGACCATGCCGAGGATCTGCAGCGCATCGCGGCCATCCTGACCTGGGCTGATGAGGGCACCCGCCGCCTGCAGGAATCCCTACGCGGCATCGGCCTGCGCAGTGAGTCCGCCAACGCGGTCCAACCGCCGGCCACCGCGACCCAAGATCGGCAGATACGGCACTTCCGCGAGTTGCTCATGCCTGCCATCGCTGGCCGTATCGCCAAGCTTCAGCAGGACGAACCGCAACCGCAGCAGGTGGCAAGCCAAGCTATGAACACCGCGGCCCAGGCGAACCCGCACGGTGCCGTCGCCGAAATCTATAAGCTTTGGCGCGCCGCTGATGTCGCCGGATACCACGCCTGCCGCGAGCGCTATGTCGCCGCGTGGACACTGCGCACGCGCATGCAACGCCGTCTGGAAATCCTGCAGACCCTGGCGGTGACCGCCCCGGGGTGGGCCGAGGCCATCCAGAAGCGACTCCCGCCACACAATGCCTGCGTGCCTCCCGAGCGCATCCCGGAGGCCTGGGATCGCCATCAACTCCGCCTGGAGTTGGACCGGCGGCACCGGCTCGATCCGAACGCCATTCAGCGCGAACTTCTCCAGACTGAAGGCGACATCGAACGTGCCACCTGTGATGTGGTGGCAGCCATGGCGTGGGAGCGGCAGCTCGACCGCATGAGCGGGTCGGCCGGCACAGCGCTCAAAACCTGGAGTTCGCTGATGAAGCAGATTGGTGCCGGCACTGGCAAGCAGGCGGCAGCCCTGCAGGCCGAGGCGCGCCAGCAGATGGTCGATGCCCAGCCCGCGGTCCCCGTCTGGATTATGCCGATCTGGCGCATCTTCGAGACCGTGGACCCGGTACACAGCGAGCCATTCGATGTCGTGATCATCGACGAGTCCAGCCAGTCAGACCTGCGCGGCGTACCCATCTGGTGGACGGCCAAGCGCGTCATCGTGGTTGGCGACGAGGAGCAGGTGACCCCGGCTGCCGTCGGGCAGAACGTCGACGTCATCGCGCAGCTGCAGCAGCAACACCTGACCGGTTACCGGTCGCCGGGGATCTGGAGCGGTCGCCAATCCCTCTATGGCATCGCGGGCATCCACTTCGGCTGCTGCCACGTCACCCTGACCGAGCATTTCCGCTGCCACCCCGACATCATAGCCTTCTCCGACAGCCTCTGCTACGCAGGCAAGAACACCCCGCTGCAGGCCATGCGCTCGGCCGACACCGCGCCCTATGCCACCCCCCTGGTCGAGTGCCGGGTGCAGGCCACCGCCGCCGGCGGCGATGCGAACCATGCCGAGGCAGATCGGGTCATGGCCCTGATGCAGGCGATGATCGGGCACCAGGCCTATGCCAACCGCACGTTCGGGATCATCGGCCTGGTCGGCACCGACCAGACCGACTACATCGACCGCGAGATCCGCAACCGTCTGAACCTCGACGCCGACACCGTCGAGCGCCTCAAGGGCGGCGGACGGGGCACCCGCCGCCTGTGCGGCAAGCCGCCCGACTTCCAGGGTGATGAACGCGATGTGATCATCCTGACGATGGTCGAACGACCGCGCACGCCGCCAGGGCCGCTGCACCGGCTGTCGCAGGAAATCTTCCTGTCGCGCTACAACGTCGCTGTCAGCCGCGCCCGTCACCAAGTCTGGCTGGTTCACAGCCTCGATCCGCAGACCGACCTCCAACCGGGAGACCTTCGCCGCGTCCTCATCGACCATGTGCGGGATCCCACGGTCATCCGCCGGCGGTTGGAGGCGGCGGTGCAGGATGCCGAGTCGCCCTTTGAGCGTGATGTCCTCAGCGGCCTTGTGAGCGCCGGATACCAGGTCCGTCCCCAGCACCCGGTCGGCGCCTACCGCATCGACCTCCTGGTGACCGATGGCGACCGGCGCCTGGCCGTCGAGTGCGATGGTGAGCGCTGGCACGGCCCCGAGCGCACGATGCACGACCTGGAACGGCAGCGCGTCCTCGAACGCCTGGGGTACCGTTTCCACCGCATCCGGGGATCTCGGTTCTACCGCGACAAGGCCGGAGCCATGCGCAGCCTCATCGAGCACCTCCAGCGCGAGCGCATCATGCCCCACAGCGGCCCCGCCGTGCCGCAACAGGCGATCGTCGATGCCGTGACCGACGAGGTCCGTCGTGCGGCAGACCGCATCCAGGCAACCTGGGCCGCCGGAGCGCCTGCCACGCCGTGATGTCCTGCCCCACATCCACCATCAACGGCACTGCCGGGGTACGCTATTGGCCGCCACCCCGACGACCTATGCTGCCCACCTGTCAACCCACCCGCCGCGAGGATTAGGACGCCATGGTCGAACAAGTCCCCTTCAATGCACCGGCCTTCGCCGCTCCCGATCTGGTGGAAAACCCGGATTCGCGGTGCGCGGTCGTCCTGCTCGCTGACACCTCGGGCAGCATGGACGGTCCACGTCTGGCCGCTCTAAATGCCGGCTTGGTCACCTTCAAAGAGAGCCTTGTTGATGACCCCCTGGCACGCAGACGCGTGGAAGTAGCCCTGGTTACCTTTGGTCCCGTGCACGTGCACACCGACTTCGTGACCCCGGAACACTGGACGCCCCCCACGTTGACGGCCAACGGCAACACCCCGATGGGCGAAGTCATCGAACGGGGCATCGACCTACTCGATCAGCGCAAGGCCATGTACAAGGCCGCGGGTAACGACTACTACCGTCCGTGGGTGTTCCTCTTCACCGACGGCGAGCCGACGGACGCATGGGAAAACGCCGCCCAGCGCGTGCACAGCGGCGATGCCGCCGGTCGGTTCATGTTCTTCGCTGTCGGTGTCGAAGATGCTAAAATGGACATTCTGGCGCGAATATCCCCACCGTCCCGCCGCCCCCTGGCCATGAAGGGGCTCGCGTTCCGGGAGATGTTCCTCTGGCTGTCGTCCTCGCTAAAGAGCGTCTCGGCGTCGAGACCCAGTGAGCGGACACGTTTGATCGATCCCACGGCTGGGCCAGCTGGCTGGGCATCGACCACCTGATGTGGCATTACGCTGGGGCATACGAGACCGGTACGGGCCATCACAAGCTCGGGTTGCTGTGTCAGGACTACTGCATCTGCGACGAGGTCATCACGGCAGGTGGCTCGCGCGCCCTCGTCGTGGTCGTCTCGGACGGAGCCGGTTCGGCATCGCGTGGCGAGGTTGGATCACTCGCCATCTGCCACACCATGCAGGCTTGCGCCAAGCAGTTCCTCACCAGGCCGCATAGCGCCGACGACATAACCCATGCCCTGGTCCGCGCCTGGGCGCAGCAGACGCTCAAGGTCATCGTGTCGAAGGCCGAGGCGATGGGCCTGACACCGCGCGATCTGTCGGCCACCTGCCTGGGAATGGTGGTGTGGCCTGACCGCACCCTGTGCTGGCAACTGGGCGATGGCGCGATGGTCGTCGACGCCGGGGAATCCACCGTGGAGGTCTGCGTCTGGCCACAGCGGGGGGAATACGCCAATGAAACGGACTTCTTGACCGACGACGACGCCATCGACCGGATCGAGACCCGCATTATCGAACGGCCCATCAACAGCGTGGCCGCATTCACGGACGGCATCCAGTCCGTTGTTCTCCACTACGCCACCCGCACCGCCAACCCGGGCTTCTTCCTGCCCTACTTCGCCACTATGCGGACGACCCCGCCAGGGCGGCACGCGTCCGTGGACCGGGCCATCGCCACCCTCATCTCCCATCCGTCGATCCTAGACAGAACCGAAGACGATCGGACCCTCGTCCTGGCAGTGCGTGTACCGCCAATTTCCCATGCTACGCCACTGGCCGAACCGGAGTTAGGCGTCCCTGTGCCCCCACCAACCACCCCCGGGTAAGCGTCACGCGCCATGCCTGACACATGGACCGGGCAGGTGCTGCAGGCCCCGCACCACAAGCGCACAGTGCGGATTGGCGCCTTGCTCGGCAGGGGCGGCGAAGGCGGGGTCTACCAGATCGACGAATTGCCGAACGAAGTCGCCAAGATCTACCACCAGCCACCCACGTCCGCGACCTGCGAGAAACTGCAGTACCTAGCATCACTAACGCAGTCGCGCGTGCGAGCCGTCACCGCCATGCCAACCGGGGCCCTGATCAGCGGACAGTCGCTGGTTGGCTACATCATGCCGAAGGTCGGCAGCCGGCACACCGCCCATGCCTGTTACCACCCCATCGACCGCAAAAACCATAGCCCCAAGGCGACGTGGGCGTGGCTCATTGCCGTCGCCCGCAATATCGCTGCAACCGTCGATGAGATCCATAGCGTCGGTCTGGTCATTGGCGACATCAACGAGTCTGGCTTCCTCGTCGACCTGACGCCCGAGCGGCAGACCCTGGTGACGGCAATCGATTGCGACTCCTTCCAGGTCACGATGGGCCAGCGAGTCCTGCACTGCACGGTAGGCAAGCCGGAATACACCCCACCGGAGATCATCGGCCTGGCGCTGACTTCCGTCCTGCGCACCCCCCAACACGATGCGTTCGGGTTGGCCGTCCTGGTCTACCAGTTGCTCCTGATGGCACGGCACCCCTACCACGGAAGGCACCCTGTCGAATTGAGCAACGGTGTCGCGGAGGCCATCGCCAAGGGGTACTATGTCTTCGGACCACATGCCCAGCACCTCGGCGTACGCCCACCGCCGGCGGCACTCAATGTCGGTGTAGCAGGACCACGCATCGTCGAGATGTGGCACCGCGCCTTCATGGGGGGGCCGACCGACCGTCCGTCACCGAGGCAGTGGGTTGATGCACTTGACCAGCTGCGGGCGAGCCTCGTCACCTGCCAAGCCAACCCTCAACATCAGCACACACGCCACTTCAACGCATGCCCGTGGTGCGCCTTCACGCACCAGCATGGCATCGACTACTTCCCTGAACTCGTGCCATCGGCAGCCGATTTCACCTTCGATTATCCGCTGAATGATCTTCTACGGATGGCGCGAGCGGCAGTCGCATGGGCTGAGAAACACTGCCATCGTGAGGTACCTTCGGTCACAAGCCTGGGTCCACCGGAAGTTCGAGAAGCCGCGGAGCAGGCAACTGCGACTATTGTGGCATCCTTTGACGACCTGGTGACTCGGTACACCCAGCGCCGCGATCTCTACTACGCATCACACTATGCCGAAAATGCCTACCGGTCAGTCAGTCATCAACGGTTGAAAGACCACGCTCAGGCCGTGACCCGCCGGACAGATGCCCTGCGGACGCAGATTGAGGCCTATGTGATCGCGCAATGGCGTCAGGTTGCAGCCTACGATGCCGCTTGGGACGCCTACAGTCGCGCCGTAGACGCCTGGAATGCCAAAGAAGATGCTTGGCATCGGCAATGCATCGAACGGCAACACCGGCGGCGTCTCTTGTGGGGCTTGGCAGCCGTCAGCGCCATCGCCAGTTGCGTCGTGTCACTCGGGTGCACGTGGCCTCAAACACTGGTCGTTCTGACCGGACTGCTGCCTATATCGCTTGGGGTTTTTGCCGCCTCGCAGCGGTCACCAACGCGGCCTAAGACTCCATCACCGGGCGCCGCGCCTCAGCCACCGGACCCCATCTCGCCACCCGTCTTTCCGCCGGCACCGCCAGCGCCGCGTCTCCCCTGGCCCATCTTTTGTCCCCCGCACCTCGCGCTCGATCGCGAACCGACCCTGCGCAATATCATCACGAATGACGAACTGGTGCGGCCGTTAGCACACCTCCTTGATGCTGCTCAACGTCGAAAAGAGCTGGCGAACCGGGACATGGTGCAGGCAGATCGGACACTCACAGCCTACCGGGACAGCCTCATCCAACAGGCACGCCATACATTCACGCATGCCGACGAATTGGTCGACAAGTATGTCGCACTGCAGCGCGAGTTCCGCGATGCCGTCGCCGCCAAAGAGGCCGCTGCCGATGATGACCTCTACCAAGACTACGTCGCTAGCATCCCCGTTGATCGGATCAAAGCCCACAATTCGAGCTTCCCTGCATCGTTGATCTTTGCCTTGGAATCCAACGAGATCGAAACCGCCAAGGACGTCATTGAGAGACTACTCGTAGGCAGAATGAAGGTGCACGGCATTGGTCCGGCCTACACCCGGATGCTGGATGCGTGGGCCAGACAATACCTCCCTGCGACCTACCGACGGGACCCCTCCAAGATCGCAACCAGCACGGGCATGCGACAATTGGTCCAGCACTACGCCCAGCGCAAGCGTACCATTGAGCAGGGGCTGGAGTCCGCGTCAGCGAGCGTCCGACGAGTCACCGGAGAGCCCATCAGCACACTCCAGAGCCACATAGCTGCCGTCGCTGACGCCAATTACGTCTACGCGACGGCACTGCGGGACTGCACCTACATCCAAGACGCCATCGTCCGTGTCGTGCAGCAATTCCACACGAGGGTCGAGCAAGCGCCACCTGCAGAGCACTGCCTGCTCCACATCTGCATCACCCAGGACATGGCCCGTTCTGGGTGCACGCTGGAGATCGCTGTCACTTCGGACGAGACCGCCACCCTCAGCCTACCACCAGGAGTTGACAACCAGAGCACGCACCGCCTCACGGTTCGCAGCACAACGTCAAACGGCACACCCGGCAAGATCAGCGTCGTGGTCTATGTGTCTAACGTCATGGCGAAAGAGCCCCAAGGTCCATCCCCATCCTATGAGCCGACCATACCCCAGGTGCCCGTGGCGACCGCTCGCGTTCCGCGCGTACCCCGCGGACGGCCGATCCTTCAACACTACCGCACCGTACATCGTGCCGTGTTCTATACGCTGACCTGTGCCATGGTCGCAGGCATGAGTGCACCACTGCTGTACTACGCTACGAACCAGAAGCCCGCCGAGCACCAGATCGCCGCCGTCACCCGCGTTTCGTCACGCGCAGAGGCCAGGCGAGTCGCGCTGGCTGATCAGGCCGCCGCACTCGTCTCCCGGGATCTCCATATGCTGCGTCAACACCTGGAGCGCTACGGCGATGTCATCAATCAGGACGACGTGCAGCAAGCAATCGCGGAGATCCATGCCGAACTTCAGCGCCAGGCGGCCATGCAGCGCGACCGTGAACGCGAGACCAGCCTTCGAGCGGCCTGGAAATCACCGGATCCGCAGGTCCTCCGCGCCTTCGCCCAAGCGCACCCAGGAACGGCCGAGGCCCACAGCGCCACCGTTGAGTACCATCGGCGGCAGAACGCGACCGAGGCACTGGAAAGCGAGCGCGTGGCCGCCGCGCAGCGGCGACGACAGACGCTGCAGGCAACCGGAAACGCCGAGGTCTTAGTGAAGACGGCCGAGCAGGGACGCGTGTTCGGTCTGTGGTCTGAACAAGCCACGAAGGTCACGACGTCGGACAACGCCACCGAAATCATTCAGACCCTCAATGACGGCGCCGAAAAGGCCAGGGCTGCCGACCGCCAAGCGGAATACGCAGCCATCCGAGCGGAGATCCAACGGCGCGCCGTGGATCGGATCGGGGCATTCGTTCACAACGGCACTATGCCCGTCCTGCAGGCCGATGTCCGCCTGCTGCTTGGCGAACCCCGGATACGTCCTGATAACCCGGATGTGTGGACGTACGGGGACTTTGACCTCACGGTGCGCGGCGTCGTGCTACACGTCACCCGCACCCTGTAGTGGTCAGCACACCGTCCGTACTGCGCATTTATCTGCGCTAAATCTGTAACCCCTGCAGAACGACCATGTTTCGACGCGTTGCGCCGCTATGCCAACGCCGCGGCAGCCGGCTTGCGGGTCCAAGCAGGGAAACAGCCTGCCCGACAATGATGAACACGAACCCCTTACTCGTCCGCCTAGTCGCGGCAACCCTCACGGGCGGTGGACTGTCGGTCGTGCCACGACGCCAAGCACCACCCGACCTTCCAGCGCGAGGCGGGGTGGAAGCTGATTGAGCATGGGCGGGAGCCGGCCAAGCCATGATCGTGCTGCCGTCCAAGATAGTGGCGACCCACTGACAGCTAAAAAAAGGCCGTGCCCCGCCAGCTCTCGCCGGCGGGAACTGACCTCTAGCGGTTTGCAGTTCATGCAGCACTTGTAGCACCTGCGTCACCGCTTGCCCACTTCTGTCCACTCCTGTCCATCTCGCCAGGCTGTTGCACATCATGTGATTGCATCGAAATCGACGCGTTTTACCAACGTTTCGCAACGCCCTTGCTGTCCACTCCGAAGGCAGAGGTCGAAGGTTCGAATCCTTCCGAGTGCGCCAAAGAGAAAGCCCCGGCCAACAGGCCGGGGTTTTCTCTTTGG
>JFJP01027402.1_pt1 | contig 13014 bp, 13 predicted proteins | sample 431651 | NCBI WGS metagenome assembly JFJP01 (sample SAMN02602958, study PRJNA72255) | Microbial mat metagenome, whole genome shotgun sequencing project. | biome: fresh water; feature: sink hole; material: water; isolation source: purple microbial (photo- and chemosynthetic) mats found in...
TTCGGCCAAAGAATTGCATTCAAAGTTTTATTTTCTCAAAAAAAAATTCTCAGAACATTTTTTATAAAGTTTTTTTCAAACATAATCAAAAATTATAAGCAATTAAAAAATTTGATGAATTCCATTCAAAAATAATAAATTTATAAGAGAGAAAATGAATAAAATCGAATCTGACGACAGTTACGATACATGAAAAACCTCATTTTGAGAGTGATAAATATAGTTTGTACATCAAACTAAGAATAGGTTTTTTCAGCACTTTTATCAAAGATCTGAGTTCGAAGATCTTAACCTTCATTGAAAATTATGTTAATAATTTTTTCAGAATGAAATTGCTCCTATTAATAATCTATTTTTTACTTTTTTTCTTTATTTTGTCGATTCCGACGATTTGTATTATTATGGCTTTTCGTTTTGATTATCAAACGAACACTAATCCTCTTTTTATCACTTTAATCACAAGTTTAATCTTTGGACTACTTTTTTTAATAACTTTGAGATTTTGTTATGTGAAAATTTTAAAACCAATATTTTGCTGGAAAATAATGAAAAATATATTAAAAAGAATGTTATTTGGTCTTTGGGGAAAATTGTTTGTTTTTAAAAGTGAAGTTAATTGATTCTTATTTGATTAATGACACTAATTTTAATGATGTGCCTCCATGTGAAATATAAGGAGCTTTCCTTTAAAGAAAATGTAGAAATTTCAAATAAAAATTTTAATTTTTTTTTTTTAATTTTTAATTTGTATTTCAAATTTCTATAATAAAAATTAAAAAAGTTGTAACTTTTAATTCATTTTATTAATTACAACAAAGATAAATGTAATATTTTCTAAAACTAATTAAACTATGACTCGATAAATTCTGAGGTTTTTCCTAGCTTAAATAGTTTATTAACTTCGCAAATAAATTCCTTGTAATTTCTGAGGAATTTTTCTTCATTGATGTTATCAAATTTTTTTTCAACATCTTCTTATTTAATTTCAATTTCTGATTTTATTTAAATTTTACTTTTGAGCAAATTATCAAAAAGTTGTGACAAACTATTTCTTTCTTTTTCTTGGGTTGTATTTTTAATGATAAATTTTGTTTTCACTTCATCAAACACCTTTTTTTTCAAATTAATTCAATAAAGAAATAAAAAAAATTATTAAACCTCTGAAAAAAGAACCAATAAAGCAAAAAAGCCGATATTCAAAGTCAGAATCATTTTGCTATTTTTTTCATATGAGAGACTGATTTCAACAAAGAAAGATAAAAAGTCTGATACAATCTTGAAAAGAAAAAAATTGATTTATTTATCTAGAAAATATTAAAAATTTATTAATTTTTACATATAAATTTGCAGATAAGAAATTTTTTACATTGTTTTTCAAATCATTAGAAAATTTCAGATTACTTTCTTCAAAAGAAAAACAACAAATATTTTGGATTATCATCATAGAGCGACTTAAAACCAAATCCTCTTGCAAAAAAGGAGTATGAAATTCAGTCCGGTTTTCAGCCAAAAATTTTTTGGCAACTTTGTAAGAGATGAGTAACAAATTTGAAATATATTCACTTGGCAAATAATTAAATAAAATTTCTAGTAGATGTTCACTAATGGAAAATAAATTATCCATATAAAGCTCAATATATTTTGGGTAAACCTGAAAGAGATCTTAAAGAAAAAAATGAAAGAAAATTACGAAAATTAGATCAAAATTGAGATATTGGATTTCGAGATTCAGAGAAAGGTATTTGATAAAGCAATCATCTCCAAATAAATGAAAAACTGAAAAATTTAGATGTTTGCCTTTGAAAAAGGAGTTCATAATCTTCAAGAATTTTGAAAGGATTTTTATTCTGTTTTATTTTTTATGTTTTGTTAATGGTATTTTAGTAAAAAGATCTTAAATGTTATTTTATTTACTTGAAGTCATTTCCATTTGAATCAGGTGGAGTACTGATCCACACATTTTTCAGATAAACAACTTGAAAATTCAAAAATAATTAAAAAATAAAAATTAAATTTAAATTAATTCATTAAAAAAAAAAAAACTATATTTAATAATGAGCTTACCATATTTATTCAAGAGCTTGCTAACATCCCTAAATAATCTATAGGGAAGATTTGAATTAGAATCATAGGAAAGCCTCTGAGACCTGACAAATCAAACGTTTTTTAATTAAAATAATTAAAATTCAAAACTTATTTAGGCATAAAGAATAAATAAAATCCATGACAGAAAGCATTACATCATTATCATTAAAAAAAGTCTCGATGTGATTTTCAAAAAGCTCAGAGAAAAAAGGGTAAGTGTTCTTTAAATAAAATTTGTAGATTTTTGAAACATCAATGTAGTTTGTCAACCCCATTGAATCTCTAAAATATTTAATAATGGATTCCTAATAAAAGAACTTTAAATATTTTTAAAAAATATAAAGAACTCTGTTGATTTCATTTGAGGGAAAATTCAAATTTTTAATGTTTAAAGAGACTTCCTCTAACATTTGTAAATAATTGTCATGAAAATCATCCAACCAAAGAGTCGCAATTATTTCAAAAACATTTGTTCGCGTTTTAAAATTCTCCTTTTTGTTGAGAGATGTGCTATTCATTTGCAATAAGGATTGTGACAATGTTTTCATAATTGACAGTTTTTTAAACATTTCTCTTGTCATTGAATGTTTCAATCTTTTTTATAAAAAATTTTATAAAATTTTATGTGTATTTTACTTGGTAAATAACACCTTAATTATGGTTAATGAATAGTCAATAATATGTTTATTGTTGAATTTCAAATTATTCAGCCTAAAATTAAATTTTATTCTTTATTTTTATTACAACCAATTTTTACAGCTTGGTCATTGATTTTTCAAATAATTTCTCAAAATCATCTTTATATGGCAAAAACTTTGCACTGATTTCAAATATTTTGGATTTGCACAGAATCTTAGATCCCTCACAATTTTTGTCGATATTATCCAAAGTAAATCCCAAATAGAACTCCAGAAAATTGATCAATGTTAATTGTAAAATCTCATTAAAAGAGAACTTTTCGTAATTTTTTTTAATTTTGTTTTTTAATAAAACTAAAAAACCTGAGTATGATCGAAATTCATATCAAATTCTATCAATTTCAAACAATTTGCTATAATATTTCCTTGCGTATTTATGTATTCTTCATGCATAACTTCAAGAATTGATTTTGGGGGGTCTTGATTGTTAACTAAACATGAATTTATCAAACAAAGGATTGTGTTCAATTTATTGATTGTTTCTTTGAGGTTCATATTAGCAACTGAGGGGTCATTCATCAAAATTAGATAATAATTCATCACTGATTGATTTAATAGGGTGTCGACATATTTGATATTGTTTAATGGGTTTTGAGCGAATAAGTCAAGATAATTTAAAAAGTAATTCCGAATTTGTTTTTTATATTTCTTAAAACCTCAAAAATTATATTATTTTTGAAGAAAATCAGAAAGAATATTACTTAAATAAGTGAGATCCTCAAATATGGAATTTGATGAATTGATTAAACTATTGATTGCCACTTGAGAAAGCTGATAAATATTTATTTATTTTAGATTTTATTTTATTTATTTACATCATAAGCTGAAACATTAATTTTTTCAATAATTTTTGGTTCTATTTTCGGCTCATTTGATTGCTTAATAATTTTTTTCCATAATTCAAAACATTTCGAGTTTATATTTTCACTGATCTTAAAAACATTTAAAGAAAAACAAATTTTTTAAAGTTTATAAAAGATTACTTGTGAATGAACTTTCATAAGATGCAATAAACAGAAATTTGTCAATAACCCGACCCATTCTTCCAACAAAGCTTGATGTTTTCGAACTTTCCTTAATCCAAAAGAGGTCTTTTAAAAAAAAAATTTAAATTAGCAAATTATTTAAATTTTTAGAACAATGAAATGGAAATTTAATTCAATTGTTTCTTGAAAAAATGAAAGATTCAGCTTATTAATTGTTTTGAGAATCAAAACAATTCCTTGCAAAGAATGCAAAGCAAAATTTTTGACTTGATCTTTATTATCAAATATTGTTACTCTGACTGAAATTATTTTATTTAGGCTTCCAATCAACTAATTTATTAAGAAATTTTAGATAATCATTAATTAATTAATTATCTAAAATATTACGTTCAAAGCAACATCCTCCTTTCCAAAATTATATATATGGCAAAAAATTATAAAAAGATGATCCAAGAATTCCAAATCACTGAAAAATGGAGAAAATTTTTCGGGGAACTTGAAAATAAAAATACTAAATAAAAAAAATAAAAATATAAGTTTTACGCAAATCATATTGTTTTCCATGGGATCCAAATAAGATTCGTATTCAAAATAGCTGAGATTGAAATTAAAGGAGACACAATTCAAAAAAGCTTTGATGGTTAAAGATAGAAAGTTCAAATCCAGTGAAGAATTATTTTGATCCATTTCTTGGAAGCAAAGTTTCAATTGATCAACAAGATTAATAAAAATCTGATGCAAACCCTCATTTTGAAAGCTGATCATGAACTTGCGAAATTGCAAATAACCGAGTTGAGTGCTATAGGTCACAACATTTGAAATCAAAAATTCAAAAATATTTATAGCAAAATTTTTTCTTGCAAAATTTTTCTATTAAATTTTTTTTTAAGAATTGAAAAAATTTATGAAAAATTTTACATCATTCATAAAATCTGAGATTACTCTATTTATAAGAATCACCGGGTTTTTCAGATCTAGCCAAATAATTCGAAAAACATTAGCAATAAAATTGCAAACAGAATTTATCAAAAACGTTTTTTTAAGAAAAATTGCTTTTGTTTTCAAAAACTCAAAAGCAATATAAATCAATTCTTTATATGGAATAATATCTTCTTGCTCTTCTTTGATATCATTGTTGTTCTCTTGCTTATAAATTGAGTAGGAAGTTTTTTCTGAAGATTTTTTCAAAGGGAAATTTTCAAACCCCTTTTCGGTAAGAAAAATCTTGTTCAGATATTCAAATGTTATAAAAATAGTGTATTCATCTAAGGAATTATTCAAAACATAATCGATTTTTGAAAGGTTGTTCCAATCATTGATAAAGTTGAAGATAATTTGTTCAGAAGCTGTTTTCTCCTACATATAAAAAAAATTTGTTTGGTTATTAAATAAATATTTCTTTGAATAAAAACGTTGATATTTTGTCCCTGACAACAAATATTGCATAATTTCTGGTATTCTTGTAAGGATTCGGAATTCATAGAAATTGCTATTTTTTTTAAATATTGCAAATTTATTTCAATAAAATTTGAATTTAATTAAGATTTTTTTTTGGAGGCTTCAATTTTTGGGTTTTTAATTACAGTAAATTTGCGAAATTTTTTTTTTCTTCAAAGCTATTTATTTAAAGAAAATAATTCTGAAAAATTGACAAATTTTTTATTCAACTATTTTTGTAATAAGTATAATAAACCCAAATAATTTAACAATAAAAATTATAAAATAGAAGTTGACTATAAGCAAAACTCAAAATTTATGTTTTCCGCAAAGGAAGTCTTCAGAGAAAGTTTATCAGATTTCTCAAATGTTTCCAATTGGAAAATATAAAAGGAATCTTGATGCAGCACAATGTAGTTTTCAGGGTTTAATTTAAACTCCAAATCTTCTTCAATGATTGCATTTTCCAAATAAATCATGCTGCTTTTGAATTCGAGTCCATTTTCCCCATTTTTTTTATCTAAAACCAAAATATCATCTAAAACTTTATCACAATAGCTTTTTTTATTCAATAAAAATAATTTACAATCATTTGAAATAATTATTTCATTTGTAAAATTAATCAACCCCCAAACATCTTTTAAAACATCATATTTTTCAATAACAAGAATTAAATGATTATCCTCATCATTTCCTCCCAAAACATAAATAGAATTATTAAAGATTGAACTCACACCTCTTAAAAATTTTCGTTTTATTTTCAAAGGTGCCATATTTATCCATTTATCTTCTTCTATCAGATATTTTTCGCAATTTTTTATTCCAATTTCACCTTTTGAACAACCTCCAATGCAATATATAATATTTCCTATCACAAGCAGTAAATGTTTATATCTAGAAAATTTCATTGGGTTCTTTTCTATCATAGATTTAGCATCGTAATTGAAAATATAAGTGTTTTTGGTTATTTCTCCATATACTGGATCTATGCCTCCTGAAATTATCATTAAATTATTATAAGAACATATCGCAAAAAGTTCATTTCGAAGCAAGGCTTCATCTAATTGATAAAAAGACCACATATTTTTATTTAAATCATGCTTTATGACGATTTTATTTTGCATTGAAAAAACCATTTCATTTTTTCGATAAGTGTCTTCAAAAATGAAATAATTCGATAAAAAAAACCTTAGTTTATTTATCTGACTTTTTGATTCCATATTGATTATTTGATTTTTTGATTCGTTATTTATTTGATTTTGCGTTTCTATTTCAGAGTCCCTTTTTTTTTTTTTCTTAAAAACTAGAGTTGATAGTTGATTTAAATCATCTTTTGCTTTGTTTAGGCTTTTCTCATCTCTTGAAACATTCAAACCGAAATTATAATTGACTCTTTCCGGCCATTCTTTTAGAATCGGTGTTGACAGTGATTCAATTTCTTTTAATCGAGAGGCAATTTCTTTTTCATCAACTTTTTTAAAGTTTTCTTTGTCAGTTTTTTCTGTTGAAATTCTTAGATTTTCTGTTTTTAAAATATTTTGAAAAATGTTGGGAGATTTCTTTGTTTCACTCTGATTCTTTGTGTCCTCTTCAATAAAAGTCCAATCAGTTTGGAGTTTCGTTCTTTTAATATTCTGCTTTTTATCATAATTAAACAAACCCAACCCTGATTCATCAGATTCTGTGGGTTTTTTTTTTGATTTTTCCAATGCCTGAGGCACAACAAAGTTTTCATTTTCCTCTGTTTCCTGATAATAAGGAATTTTCATAGATTCAAGAGGGCTATCAATTCTTTTCTCACCAGATGATTTGTTCTTTAATTTAGCAAAAGGGTTGTCAATTAAGATATTGTTGACCATTGACGTGAAAACATTATTTTTTGGAGGCTTAAAAAAATTAGGCTGTTTTTTGACTTGTTCATTATTTTCCTCCTTTAATTTCTCATTCTTATTATTATCGTAATCAAGCAAATTATATTTGAAGAAGTTGGCTCGTTCATCTGCAGTTTTTTTGGGAGATTCTTCCTGTTTATTATCAGAATCTTTTGTTTGGTTTTTTTGAATTTCGAGGGTTTCTGATGGAAAATAAAAACTTTCAATCAAAAGCTTTTTGTCTTGTTCATTAAGACGGCCATTTTTTTCATCAATTTCTTTCTCATTGGATAAAATCTCTCTTTCATATTTCTTGATTTGTTCAGTTATTATATCGTTTGGAATCAAATATTTTGGGTTTTTCTTCAGAATTCCTTTGACATTCTTATTGTTTAATTTTAATTGAGCCAGTTTCTGCTTATTATCAGCGTTGAAGCTTGGAATTGGCTTTTCTAAAGCTTCTTCTGACTCTCTGAAAGTTATTTTCCTTAATTTTCCTTTAATGGGTTCTGAAATTGAAGCTCTAGCATCTTTAAATGACTCTGAAATCAAAGCTCTATTGACTGTTTTTTCAGGCAAAGCTGCCATTTTTAAAAAATTGTCAACAGCAGAGGCTGAAGACAGGTTTTTGACCTGATTGAAAGAATTGAGAATCAAAGCACTACTGTTTGAAAAAGAGAATTGCAATTTGTGATTGGGTTTATTCATTTTCGAAAAGTTTTTGTTTGAGTTTCAAAATTTATAAAAAATGAGGTAATTATTTTCGAAATTTTTTCGTTAAAGTCTTAGGACTTTAAAATGGTAGAAACTTTATTAAAAATAAAATATAGATAAAAATATGTTGATATTTCTTTGGTTCTTGGGATTCATAAAAATGAATGTAATTTGTACTGATTCTAATTTGTTTATTTTTGCAATGCAGAAAATTTCCTTTTTTTATATAATGTGGAGCTTAATATTAAGGTCTTTTTGTTTGAAGACAAAGTAAAACTCGAATTTTCTTCATCGTTGAGTGAATCACATGATAGTTTCGATTTGATGGACAAACTTGAGCTATTTGAACCAGAGTTGCTTTCTTTTCTCAGATTTTCACAATAATCATAGTATTTGTCGAGAGGACTTTTAAATTCAATGCCTATTGCATCCAAAAAGTCGACTATTTTTTGTTCCCTTTCATCAATTACGTTATCATCGTTTTGAAAAGCGTTTTCAAGAGCTTTGTATGTGTTTAAAGTGGAGTTGGACAGACTTAAAGTATTAATTTTTGTAAGGGTCATTGTGGAATTGAAAGGAGTTGCTTTGAGTTGCAAGGGTTTGCCGAAATTCATTTAAAAAATCTTGAAATATATAAAAAAATGAAAATATATTATTATTTTTCTTTTTCTTTTTCTCTTAAAAAGGAAGGATTTAAATTCAAACTTTATCTTCGATATTTGATCAATGAAAAACAAATTAAACTTTATAAAAACTTCTTCAAAATGATTAACAAGATAAAATACAATTTTTAAAAAAATTAAAAAGTGGCGTAAAATATAATTTAAATTTCAAAGAGGCTGAATTTCAAGCAAATCTAGATTTTTAAACAATTTTTACTTTTTTTTTCAAATTCTCGTTTTTTTCAAATTTGTTTGTGAAAATTTCTAAAAATGCTGTCACAAAATTTTAAAAAGAATCGTTCGAAAATTGCAGAACGTAATGAAAAAAATAGCATTTAAGGGCAAATGATATAAAATTAGCAGAAAAAGAGGAATATTTCTGAATTTCTTTTGTTTAACGAGGGAAAACTCATTTTCATACACTTAATTTTCTAAATCATTAAAATCAAATAAAAATAATATCGAAAAGAAAAATATTAATTTTTTTCAAAAATTAAGATTTTTTGAGAAAAGAAAAATTTGAATTTGAATTTGATTTTTTTTAAAAAAACATCATAATGTCTTTTTATTCATATTATCTTGAAAATTAATTTTTCAATTATTTATTGGGAATTTTGTTTAATTGTTTGATTTCTTCCTTTTCCATTTCGTTGCTTTTTTCATTTATTGGAGTGATAATCACCTTGCCTAAGCTCATATTCTTCTTATAATGTTCAATGGCTTCATTGATTAACTCCAATGGGAATCTCTTTTGAACTTCTGTCTTCAACGTGTTTTTAAGCATAGTTTTTAAATTATATATCAACATAGTCTTTCCAATCAACCCTTTATTTTTCACCCATAAAGACACCCAAAAACCTTTGATCGTTTTCCTTTTAAAAATGATATCTCCGGGTAAAATCACGAGTTTATCATTTTCTAATGATCCATAGATATAAGCAGTGCTTCCATTTGGCATATTTTTTAAGATTTTCGATGTTAAATCTCCTGAAACCGCATCGAAAAAACAAAGAGCATTCAGTTTTTGGCTTATTTCTTTGAGTTTAGTTTCAAAATCTTCTTCATTTTGATTCAAAACAAACTCGGCACCTTCTTTTAACAAATTTTCCACTTGATCTTTTCTTCTGACAACATTAATTACCTTAATTCCATTTAATTTGAACGCTCTCAAAATCATTTTACCCAGTGCAGAAGCTGCAGCACTATTAACAATGGCTTTATAATTTTCAATTTTACATAAGTCGAGCATTGCAACCACAGTCAAAGGATTCACAAAACAGCTGCATCCTTCTTCATAAGTCATACTGCCATCTATTTCTAGGCAATTTGCAGTATCTACTACTATATATTCAGACCATGTTCCATTAGAGGATTCGTTTCCTGAAATCGAAACTCTTTTACCTTTCAATCTCCAGCCCATTATACCTCCTCCATTTTCGATGACCAAACCTGCTCCTTCATAGCCTGGATAGATTGGAAGGGCATTTTTGTTAGCATAGGAACCTGTAAGCATTGCAAGATCGGAGGGATTGATGGATGATGCGAATAATTTTACAAGAACTTGATTCGGACCTGGTTTGGGGATAGGGATTTCTTTAACGATTAAAGGTTTGGTGTAATCTTCAAGAACTACTGATTTCATTATATGTTTATAGAAAGTTTGAGATTTTTTAAATTTTTTTTGCTTAGCCTTTTAAAAATATAATTAACATATATATATATTTAATTTAAAAAAAAATAGATGAGAGAGGCTTTGTTATTTGTTTAGTTTGAATGAATTTGCAAAGTTTTTTTTAAATAAAGCCTTATGCTTCGGATACTAAGCAAAACTTCAAGAGGAATCATGACAAGCATTGATTTTGTCCTCCAAGTCTATTAATTAAATTAGAGTTTTTATTTTTCAATATTTACATAATTATTTTATTTTTTTACGTCTTTTTGTAATTTTGACAGCAAAGGGATCCAAAAAATGAAAAAGACCAAAAATAAAACCACATTGAAACAAATAAATATGGCAACTCGTTGTGTAGTGATATTATCGTTTTGATTAGCAATGCTTATTTGAAATTTATCTATCAAATATCTGAAAGTGTTTTTAATATAAATATCTTGCATTGTTTCTAATTAATTAAAAAAACAAATATAAAATAACCAAAAAATATAAAAAATATTTACTTATTTGCATCTTAATGTTGGTATTGAAGATATTTATGAGATCATTATAAGTAGAATTGCTCGTTATACTATAATATTGCACATATTCTGTGGGATTGTTTGTCAAAAAAGTTTTATTGTTTATGTTTTCAAATATTTCTAAAATTCTTCTTATGAATTCAAAGTGTTTTCCCAAAGCTACAGCCATTCCTTGAGACACGATTCCATCGGAAAAACTCTTACAAACACTGCTCGAGACGACTCTTAAAGTTTGCATCGTTGGACAAGGATTTAACATCATAATCAAATTAAAAGCATCAATATAAGTTTTTTCGTGATATCCAAGATTAAGTGAATGTTCCTTCAAAACACTAAAGAACTTTAATAATTTATTCACAAAACCTGTTGAATGTGACTGTTTAAAATATAAAGAGAATCTAAATAATTATGAGAAAAAATAGCAGCCGATTGGTTCAAAATGTGATAATCTTCTTTGATTAAAGTTTGGCTTTTTTTTAATTATTTTCAAAAAATATGTATATAAAAAATAAAAAATTCTACCTCAAAGCTAAAAGATAAAAAGAAAAAACTGATTCAGCCTTGCTTGTATTGTTTGCTTCTGCGATCAAAGGCACCAATCCATTAATGAGTTTTTCTGAGAAAAAATAATTCATTCCGAAATAAATTTCGAAGATCAGAACTCCGAAAATCATCATGAAATAGAAATTTTTTTGTCCTCTTGATGTATTCTTAGTTTTTTTCCTTCTTCTTCTTCTTTTCACCTTGCCTGCATCCGTTTCAGAATTTCCACTTACCTCATCATTATCTTCATCTTCCTCATCTAGCATTGCTTCACTTCTTTCTGAAGCAACATCATCTTCTTCTCCAACTTGCAAATTCGTGAGAAAGTTTTCACATTTTAAGGATAATTTCTTTAGAACTCTTGGTGGAATATCGAGAAAAAGGGTCAAAATCTTATCTTTGGAAAGTGTGACTTTTAGAACAAGTGGTATTAAAATGATGATCGCAGCGAAATTGAGGAGAACTGAAATAATGAGCAAAATAAGAAAGATGCTTTTTTTGTGCTCTATTTTATAATTGAGATCATTGACATAATAGTCACTCATTTTTTGCATATTTATGTGATAATCGTTAAACATATTATACATCACAAAAAAAATATTCGGTTCTTGTAGTGAAAATACTGATAGATTCAAATTGATGACATTAAAGGATTTTGAAATGAGTTGCTGGGAAGCTTGATTCAAATCAAAGAATTGAGAAGAACTAGAATTGAAGAAAATTTCAACGGTGTCAGTTGTTAATAAACTCTTTTGTTTTTCAGAAATTTGTTCTCTGCTGATTTGGAAAGTGTTTTGAATATTTTCAATTAAAGTCAATGATTTTATTATGTCGTTTTTATAGTTTTGTTCTAAAATTATTGTCTGACTGCCAAAAAGTCCTTTATTCAGTAAAATCAAATACTGAATATTCTCTACAATATAAATGAATTCACTTATAGTTCTGTCCTGCAAAAACTTCAAATTTAGTGTGTCTGTTATCTCTTTAAATTCTATCACACTGACAAAATGACTGGCAAAAGCGACAGCAATTAGACAAACGACAAGGATATTTCCTCCCCATTTCAGATGACTTATAACTTTCGGGACAGTATGTTGATTAATGACATCAAAAAATTGTTTTCTTGATTTGAATATTGATTTGATTTCGAAACCTTTATCGTCATTGTAATCATCTTTATCTTCAGCTTTGTTGAACACACTCTCATTCTCTCGTTGTTCCAATTGCTCGATTTCTTCTTTTTCCTCAGTTTTCATTTCGTCGATCTCATGAATCACATTTTCGAAAAGCCTCAAAATGTGGATGTTATCAGCATAATTTTTACGATTTTTTATTTCGATATCGAGCTCATTTTGACTTGGAAAAGGAATATCTCCATTTTTTTCCTCACAAGCTGTAATATTAGATGGTAGAGGATTTGTTATTTTAGGAGCTTTGTCCTTATCAGTTGAAATGATTATTGAATTACGATTAGTTTGGCTAAAATCTTGTCTTTTGAGATAATCAGTTTCACCCATTTCGTTGGGATATTGATCTTCGTAAATTTCGCCGATGTAAGATTCAATATTCAGGCTATAATAAAATTGAAATTTTTGATTCACGCTTGCAATGTTGTTTTTTTTTAAGGCTAGTGAAGAAGTGTTCTTAGAAATTTTTTCGAATTTTATGATCAGACCAGCCTCGGGAACCATACTAAAACTGAGATATTTAATTTGAATGTTCAACTCAATTTCTTTAATGATTTTAATAAATATTAGTAATTTTTATTTTTAAAATGAAAATTGAAAAAGAAAATAAATTGGATTTCTCTTTTTTAAAAATTCAT
>JFJP01039784.1_pt1 | contig 13013 bp, 21 predicted proteins | sample 431651 | NCBI WGS metagenome assembly JFJP01 (sample SAMN02602958, study PRJNA72255) | Microbial mat metagenome, whole genome shotgun sequencing project. | biome: fresh water; feature: sink hole; material: water; isolation source: purple microbial (photo- and chemosynthetic) mats found in...
GTTGAGTTGGTCAAGGCGACCCAGGGATGCCAGCGTGCGCTGCTTGGGCTTACCGGCGGGATCGCGGTAAGCCTCTACGAGTTGGACGTAGTGATTGGGACCGCGGCGGGTGACTTTGATAAACACGCCACTACTTTATCACAACAAATACCATACAAAAAACACAAAAACATCTCATTCGCGCCATTACAAAACTGAGATTTCAAGCGCGAAGATCGTTGATTTCATTAGGTTTCGACCGTGTTGGGGGTCAACAGCAAGGGAACCCCGGTGCCCCGGTATGTTCCCCGGTTTTACCTTGAATGTCAATATCGGTCTCTTTGTACCGTGCTGTACTGTAACTAGGTAATTTACCAATGAAATAGGCCTTTAAGAATCGCTCCTTAAAGGCCTTTGTACTGTGTTCTGGTTGCGCGAGAAGGATTTGAACCTCCGACCTTTGGGTTATGAGCCCAGACTGCTCCATCGCGCGGCATTGCTGATTATAACTTACTCGGCGGCGGCTGGCGCCTCATCTCGCGTTATCTCCGATGCACGGTCAACAAATTCAACCAACGCCATAGGTGCATTGTCCCCCACGCGATAGCCCATCTTGAGGATGCGGGTGTAACCACCTGGGCGCGCCATAAAGCGCGGTCCCAACTCACCAAACAGCTTGACCACACTGTCGCGACTACGCAGGCGATCAAACGCCAGACGCCTGTTTGCAACAGTGGCCTCTTTGGCCAGAGTGATCATCGGCTCCACCACTCTGCGAAGCTCCTTCGCTTTCGGCACCGTTGTCTTGATCGCTTCATGTTCGATCAGCGAATTCATCATGTTACGCAACATCGCAAGGCGATGAGATGAAGTGCGATTTAGCTTTCTTAAACCTAATCCGTGACGCATATCGTTTCCTTTGATTATTAAATTGACAGCCGTATCAGGTACTGCCGATCACATCGATCCGCCGAAAGGCGTTCAACGTTTTTCGAGAGCTGCTGGCGGCCAACTCTCTAACTTCATGCCCAATGTGAGGCCTCGCGAAGCCAACACTTCCTTAATCTCATTAAGAGATTTGCGCCCCAAATTGGGCGTCTTGAGAAGTTCGTTCTCAGTACGCTGAATCAGGTCACCGATGTAGTAAATGTTCTCAGCCTTCAGGCAGTTGGCAGAGCGCACAGTTAACTCCAACTCATCAACGGGACGCAGCAGCACCGGGTCAAACTGCGTTCCACCACGCGCGCTAGGCGAAACAATGGTGTCAATGTCACCGCCTTCAAGTTGAGCGAACACCGCAAGTTGCTCTACCAGAATCTTGGCGGATGCCCTTACCGCATCCTCCGCCGACATCGCACCGTTTGTTTCAATATCAACAATCAACTTGTCGAGGTCGGTACGCTGCTCTACGCGAGCACTCTCAACGGTGTAACTAACCTTCTTGACAGGCGAAAATGAAGCGTCCAGAACTATTCGACCAATCGTCTTCGACGGCTCATCGCCATGACGCCGCTGATTTCCAGGAACATACCCACGGCCCCGCTCCACCTTGATCTGAATATCGAGCTTGCCACCGGCAGCCAGATTCGCTATGACATGGTCTGGGTTGATAATTTCGACGTCGTGCGGGGTCTGAATGTCCAGCGCCCGCACTGGCCCTTCGATGTCTTTGCGCAAGCTCAGGGTCACTTCGTCACGATTGTGCAGACGAAACACAACCCCTTTTAAATTCAAAAGGATATTGACAACGTCTTCGTGCACACCATCGATAGACGAATACTCGTGCAGAACACCCGCCATTGTTACTTCCGTGGGCGCGTAACCTGGCATCGAAGACAACAAAACCCGCCTCAGTGCGTTACCAAGGGTGTGACCATAACCACGCTCAAAGGGCTCAAGGACAACCTTGGCGCGGTTCGCCGAAAGCTGCTCCACATTGATTGTCTTGGGCTTTAACAAACTACTTTGCATGTAAATTCCTCTCAGTACCCCCGGTTCGTTACACCGGTAAGGCTGACCAATGATCAAAAGCCGTCAACAGCTTAAACTTCAAGCTGTTTCAATACCGTCGGATCAACGCGAGTAGAGTTCGACAATCAGGGATTCATTCACGTCAGCGGCGAACTGATCCCGATCTGGGATCGCCTTGAACACCCCCTCCGCCTTGTCTTGATTGACGTCAACCCAAGCAGGCATCCCTACTTGTTGCGCCAGTTGCAAAGCTTCGACAACGCGGTTCTGCTTAGCGGACTTCTCACGAACCGCAACTACATCACCCACCTTGATCATGAAAGACGGAATATTCACTGCCTTGCCGTTAACCAATATGGCCTTGTGTGAAACCAACTGACGGGCCTCAGCCCGGGTAGAACCAAAACCCATCCGGTAAACAACATTGTCCAAACGAGTCTCCAGCAGCGACAGCAAATTGCCACCGGTATTCCCTTTGCGGCGATCAGCCTCCTCAAAATAGCGACGGAACTGCTTCTCCAGAACGCCATACATCCGCTTGACCTTCTGCTTCTCACGCAACTGCGTGCCGAAGTCCGAAGTTCTGGCACCGGAAGTACGACCATGCTGCCCGGGCTTCGAATCAAACTTCGCCTTGTCGCCGATCGCACGACGTGCACTCTTGAGAAAAAGATCAGTCCCCTCACGACGGGACAGTTTGGCCTTAGGCCCTAAGTATCTTGCCACTTGAATTTCCTTTAAATCATCTTCCGCGCGGGCGCGGGAGCCACGGTTGGTACGCCATGGCGGTGGGCTTGGTTGAAAAAACTTAAATTCGCCGACGCTTCTGCGGGCGGCATCCGTTGTGCGGCACAGGAGTCACATCCGCGATCATGTTGATGCGTATGCCGAGCGCAGCCAACGCGCGCACCGAAGACTCCCGACCTGGACCCGGGCCCTTGATCTCAACATCGAGATTCTTGATGCCCTGCTCTATCGCCGCACGCCCGGCTACCTCTGACGCGACCTGCGCCGCAAACGGAGTGGACTTTCGCGAGCCCTTGAAACCCTGGCCACCAGAAGAAGCCCAAGACAACGAGTTTCCTTGTCGGTCCGTGATCGTGATGATAGTGTTGTTAAATGACGCGTGAACGTGTGCAATGCCGTCCGCTACGTTCTTGCGAACCTTCTTGCGCACACGCTGCGCCGCGTTGTTTGCTGGAGCTTTTGCCATGGTGTTCTTTCAGGGGTATTTATTTCTTAAGCGAAGCCGCAGCTTTGCGTGGACCCTTTCGGGTACGTGCATTGGTACGAGTACGCTGACCACGCAACGGCAGTCCACGACGATGGCGAAACCCGCGGTAACAACCGATATCCATCAGGCGCTTGATATTCATCGTGGTTTCACGCCGCAGATCACCCTCAATCGTGAAACGCCCCACTTCATCGCGCAGTTTTTCAAGTTCTGAATCTGTCAGATCCTTGATTTTTTTGGTGTAGTCGATGCCACAAGATTCACAGATCTTACGCGCCCGACTACGTCCAATCCCAAAGATGGCCGTCAGACCAATTTCAGAATGCTTCTGCGGCGGAATATTAATACCAGCGATACGTGCCATGTTAATCCTCTAATACTTTTTCAATCAACCCTGACGTTGCTTATGCCGGGGATCAGTGCAGATCACCCGAACTATGCCGTGACGCCGAATAATCTTGCAGTTACGGCAAATTTTCTTTACCGAAGCCGAAACTTTCATAACTATCTCCTAAACAAATAACCGAATAAAACAATCACTTGGCGCGAAAAACGATTCGTGCGCGACTTAAATCGTAAGGCGTCAATTCGACAGTTACCTTGTCACCTGGCAATATCCGAATGTAATGCATACGCATCTTCCCGGATATATGCCCCAAGACGATATGGCCGTTTTCAAGCTTAACGCGAAAAGTTGCATTGGGCAAATTCTCTACAATCTCACCCTGCATTTGAATGACATCATCCTTAGCCATAAATCGAGACACTCACGTGGACTTGAAACTTGCTTTTTTAAGCAAAGATTCATATTGCTGCGACATCAGGTAGTTCTGCACCTGGGCCATAAAGTCCATCGTTACCACTACAATGATAAGCAATGATGTGCCTCCAAAATAGAATGGCACGTTGTACTTCAAAATCAAAAACTCAGGCAAAAGACAAACCAAAGTGATATATATAGCACCAACAAATGTCAGCCTTAACAAAATCTTGTCAATATATTTTGCCGTGTGATCGCCTGGTCGAATTCCAGGAACAAACGCACCACTCTTCTTTAGGTTTTCTGCGGTCTCTCGACTATTGAAGACCAAAGCGGTATAAAAGAAGCAAAAGAAAACAATGGCTGCAGCGTACAGCATGACATATATTGGCTGACCAGGTGTCAGTGACCCTGCAATATCCTTCAACCAACGCATTGAGTCACCTGCACTGAACCAACCAACGACAGTCGCCGGGAGCAATATAATTGACGAAGCAAAGATCGGTGGAATCACACCCGCCATATTCAACTTCAATGGCAAATGCGACGATTGTCCGCCATAGACTTTGTTGCCCACTTGGCGTCGGGCATAATTAACAAGAATTTTCCTTTGGCCTCTTTCAACAAACACTACAAAATAGGTAACCAAAACCACCAAGACGATTATAAACAAAGACACAATGATACTCATTGCGCCAGTTCGAACCAACTCCAGCAAGCCCCCAATAGCACTAGGTAGCCCCGCAGCAATCCCACCAAAAATTAAAATCGAAATCCCATTACCTAGTCCGCGTTCGGTAATCTGCTCGCCCAACCACATCAAGAACATGGTCCCGGCGGTCAAGGTGACCACGGCTGTCATCCTAAACCCAAATCCAGGCGTGATTACCAAGCCGGCCGAGCTTTCCAAGGCAACCGCAATACCCAGCGACTGAAACAAGGCCAAACCAAGCGTGCCATATCGCGTGTACTGAGTGATCTTTCTCCGCCCGGCCTCGCCCTCCTTTTTGAGTTGCTCAAACGCCGGCAAAACATATCCCATCAGTTGCATGATGATCGATGCCGAAATGTAAGGCATGATCCCCAAAGCAAAGATTGTGAAACGCGACAGTGCGCCACCTGAGAACATGTTGAACATGCCTAAAATGCCGCCCTGCTGCCCTTTGAAGAACTGCTGCAACTGAACAGGGTCGATTCCCGGTACCGGAATATGCGCACCGATGCGATACACCACCAACGCAAGCAGCAAAAAAATAAGGCGCCGCTGCAAGTCGCCGTATTTGCCGGATTTGGCTGCAGATGCTGAACTTGTCACCACTTAACAATTCTTTCAGAATTGAAGCAATCAGGTCAGAGACCCGCCAGCAGCTTCGATCGCCTGCTTGGCAGCCGCACTCGCACCGATCCCCGTGAGCTTGACTGCCCTGCTCAGCGATCCAGTCTTAATGACTTTGACTACACGTGCAATCTCACTTACCAACCCGGCTTGCTTCAATACCAGAACGTCCACCTCGCTCGCTCCAAGTTCCTCCAACGCAGTCAAAGTCAGCTCAGCATTGAACTTCAACAGTGCTGACTTGAAACCGCGTTTGGGTAAACGCCGCTGCATAGGCATCTGGCCGCCCTCAAAACCAACCTTGTGGTAACCACCGGCGCGGGACTTTTGGCCCTTGTGACCACGACCCGCAGTCTTTCCAAGACCCGAGCCGATACCCCTACCCACACGTCGCTTGGCATGCTTTGCGCCTGTTGCGGGCTTGATTAAGTTCAGTTCCATCTTCTGCCCCTCAGAGTACCTTGACCAAGTAGCTGATCTTGTTAATCATCCCACGCACTTCTGGCGTATCCACCAACTCACGGGTGCTATGCATCTTGCGAAGCCCCAAACCGCGTACGGTCGCCCGGTGCGAAACAGCGCATCCAATCGGACTACGCACCAGCTTCACGGTGACTTTCTTTTCAGTTGTCATGATTTACGCCCTCCGATCAGGCAAACAGTTCTTCGACGGTCTTGCCGCGCTTGGCAGCGACAGCAGACGGGGTAGTGGCGTTTGACAACGCGTCAAGCGTTGCGCGGACCATGTTGTAAGGATTGCTCGATCCGTGGCTCTTAGCAACGATATCAGTAATGCCCAACACCTCAAACACTGCACGCATTGGACCTCCCGCAATGATGCCCGTGCCCTTTGGCGCAGGTGCCATCATGACAGACGCTGCACCGTGACGCCCCACCACGCGGTGATGGATGGACCCGTTCTTAAGTGCGACTTTACTCATGTTCCTGCGAGCTTCTTCCATCGCCTTTTGCACAGCAGCAGGCACTTCTTTTGACTTGCCCTTACCCATGCCCACAGTGCCATCACCGTCGCCCACCACCGTCAACGCTGCAAAACCCAGGATGCGCCCACCTTTGACCACCTTGGTCACGCGGTTGATAGCGATCATTTTCTCGCGCAGACCGTCCTCAGGACCCTCTGCCTTACCTTGCATCTTTGCTTGTACTTTAGCCATGATTGATTCCGATCTGCTTAGAACTGCAAGCCAGCTTCGCGAGCCGACTCAGCGAGCGCCTTTACACGACCATGGTAGGCAAAACCAGCACGATCAAATGCAACTTTCTCGACTCCGGCAGCCTTTGCCTTTTCGGCAACACGCTTACCAACAATTTGTGCAGCAGCGATGTTTCCGCCTTTTCCTGCGCCACCTAGGGCCACACGCACCTCTGCCTCTGCAGTCGAAGCCGTCGCCAGCACCTTGCCACCATCGGCCGAGATCACACTGGCATAAATGTGCAGATTGGTTCGATTCACAGTCAGGCGCACCGCCCCCTGGCTGGCAATACGGATCCGTGTTTGCCGAGCGCGACGCAGGCGTTGCTCTTTTTTGTTCAACATAGTGGCGCTCCTTACTTCTTCTTGGTTTCTTTGATCGTCACTTTTTCATCCGAGTATCGGATTCCTTTGCCCTTGTAAGGCTCAGGCGGACGAATCGCACGAATTTCAGCAGCCACCTGCCCGACGCGTTGCCGGTCGGCGCCTTTGATGATCACCTCTGTCGGAGTCGGTGTGGCCACTGTGATGCCTTCTGGCATGTCTTTGTTGACAGGATGAGAGTAGCCAACAGCCAAATTGAGCTTGTTTCCTTGCGCGGCTGCTTTGTAGCCGACCCCGATCAAGGTCAACTTTCGCTCAAAGCCCTTGGTCACACCAATAACCATGTTGTTGACCAACTGGCGCATCGTTCCAGTCATGGCATCGGCGGCACGCGTCTCATCCGTTGCTACAAAACTCAGCTTGCCGCCCTCACTGGTGATCTTGACCAAGCCATTCTGGGACACAGTCAGAGTGCCACCCGCACCCTTGACACCCAAACTTGCTTCACCTACTGTTACTTCAACGCCGGCCGGGATGGTGACAGGCAATTTTCCAATACGGGACATTTTTAAATTCTCCTGAATGTCACGCCTTAGGCGACATAGCAAAGCACTTCGCCACCGACACCCGTGGCGCGCGCCTTGCGATCGGTCATGACACCCTTGGGTGTCGTCACAATGGCGACCCCCAAGCCGTTTTGCACCTGGGCAATGGCGTCACTACCCCGGTACACACGCAAGCCAGGCCGACTGACGCGTTCTATGCGCTCGATGACCGGGCGACCAGCGTAATACTTGAGTGCAATCTCAAGCTCGGATACACCCTTTTCATTGCTGACCTTGAAGCCATCAATGTACCCTTCGTCTTGCAGCACCTGGAGGATTGCCACTTTGACTTTTGACGATGGAACCCGCACGGTGCTCTTGGCAACCATCTGCGCATTGCGAATGCGCGTCAGCAGGTCGGCAATAGGATCACTCATACTCATATTTGTCTCTCCTGCCGATTACCAACTGGCCTTGACAATACCGGGGATTTCGCCGGCAAAAGCCATTTCACGAATCTTGGCACGGGCCAAGCCGAAGTGTGCAAATGTGCCACGAGGACGACCCGTGATTTCGCAACGGTTACGCTGACGTGTTGGATTTGCGTTACGAGGCAACATCTGCAAACCAAGCCGTGCAGCGGCACGTTCTTCTTCTGTGCGTTTGGCATCTTTTGAGATTGCCTTCAACTCAGCATATTTTTTTGCGAATTTTGCGACCAGTTTGTCGCGCTTGAGTTCGCGTTCGATCAAAGCCATCTTAGCCACAGATCACCTCAGTTCTTGAAGGGAAAACGAAAGCCGGCCAAAAGTGCCTTGCACTCCTCGTCGGTCTTGGCCGTTGTCGTTATGCTGATATTGAGACCGCGCAAGGCATCTACCTTGTCATACTCGATCTCCGGAAAGATGATTTGCTCTTTAACGCCAATGTTGTAATTTCCACGGCCGTCAAAGGCGCGCCCGGAAATACCCCGGAAGTCACGCACTCGTGGCAACGCCACAGTCACGAAGCGGTCCAAAAACTCATACATCTGGGCGCCACGCAAAGTCACCATACAACCAATGGCCTGGTTTTCACGGATCTTGAACCCAGCGATCGCCTTCTTTGACATCGTGACCACCGGCTTCTGGCCAGCAATCTTAGTCAGGTCCGCGACTGCGTGATCCATGACCTTTTTATCAGCCACTGCTTCGCTCACCCCCATGTTCAGGGTGATTTTGGTCATGCGAGGCACTTCCATGGGCGACTTGTAGCCAAATTTGACCATCAGGTCGGGCGCGACCTTGTCGCGATAGACGTCTTGCAATCGAGCCATGTTCATGCCACCTTGATTTCTTCACCGCTGGATTTGAAAACGCGAACGCGTTTCCCGTCCGCCTGCACCTTGATACCCACTCGATCCGCCTTGCCGGTCGCAGCGTTATAGATCGCCACATTGGACTGATGAATCGGCATGGTTTTCTCGACGATGCCACCGACCTCGCCCTTCATGGGGTTGGGCTTGGCATGCTTTTTGACCAAATTGATGCCCTCGACCACGACGTGCGAATCATCTTTGCGCAGCACGACCTTGCCGCGCTTGCCTTTGTCTCGCCCGGCGATCACGATGACATCGTCGCCTTTGTGAATCTTGTTCATGGAGTGTCCTTACAAAACTTCAGGAGCCAGCGACACAATCTTCATGAACTTTTCGGTGCGCAACTCGCGCGTGACCGGTCCGAAGATACGGGTGCCAATCGGCTCCAGCTTGGCATTGAGCAACACTGCAGCGTTGCCGTCAAACTTAACCAGCGAACCATCATTGCGACGGATGCCTTTGGCAGTACGCACCACCACGGCACTGTAAACATCGCCCTTTTTAACGCGACCGCGGGGCGCCGCCTCTTTGATGCTCACTTTGATAATGTCGCCAACGCTGGCGTAGCGACGTTTAGACCCGCCGAGCACCTTGATGCACAGAACGGACTTCGCGCCAGTGTTATCGGCGACTTCGAGTCGAGATTCGGTTTGGATCATTTGTATATTTCCCAACTTGCACCAGTGCCACACCCTGCCCATACAGGATGCTGACCCCAGTCAGTCTTGGGCCCGTCGCCGCCAACGTGAACCACTCACGCTGCCAGTCTTGGGCGGACATTTTTCACTTCAGAGTTTAGGCGAATTTTTCAAAACGCAGACCTCTTAAAGCGAAGCCCTGCATTATGCATTGAAAATCGCGCCAGGTCAAACTTTTTTCTCGGTCTGCAAGAGATAGTTCGCTGCAAGGCCGTAAAAATCTCGCAATTGCGCATCCAGACCCGTCTCTTGAGTCAAGACATCAGCCACCCTGGCAGCCACATCGATGGCACATTGTGCATCTAGAAACAACAGACGGGAGCGACGCGCCAGCACGTCTTCCACGGTAATCGCGTATTCGTGGCGCGCTGCAAAACGCACCATGGCCACCGCCAGCCCAGGACAAATCTCGTCGTTGGCGCCCGGCAAGGCCCGGACAAGGTCCTGCTCAGCACCATAACTGTGCCAGCCGGCAGGGTGGGCGAGCGAACCATGACTGATTGCCGAATCGCCAGCGCCAATCAGACGCAATTGCCGCGTCATCCCTTGCGTCGATCGAGGCAGCAGTCCGCTGCTCTGACACTGCAGCAAGACCTCCTCAGCCATCGCCCGGTAGGTGGTCCATTTGCCTCCGGTGACTGTCACCAGGCCGTTCGCACTGACCAAGATGCTGTGCTCCCGACTAAGGGATTTGGTGTCGTGGCCTGTCGCCCGATCTGACTTGACCAAGGGACGCAGCCCCACCCAGACACTTTTCACATCCTGCCGCCTGGGCGCCAAACGCAGATAACGCGCTGATTCACGCAAAATGAAATCAATTTCGTGCTCAAAAGCAAGTGGCTCCCGTGGCAGATCAGTTCTTGCTGTGTCGGTCGTGCCCAAAATGACCTTGCCGAGCCAAGGCACGGCAAACAGCACACGACCGTCGGCTGTCTTGGGCACGATCAGGGCGGTTTGCGAACCCAAGAATTCACGCGCCACCACCATATGCACACCCTGGCTCGGGGCCACAATTGGCATCACTGGCTCAGCGGACTCGCCCACTTGGCCATCCATCTGCCGCAAGGCGTCCACCCAGACACCTGTGGCGTTGATCACGCACCCGGCGCGCAGTTCACCGCGCACGCCCGTCAGTGCATCCTCGTAGATCACCCCGTCAACCCTGCCTTGCGCGTACAGCAGTTCGCTGGCTTGGCAGTAGTTGAGCAGCAAGGCGCCATGTTGCGCCGCAGTGCGCGCCAACGTCAGCGCCAACCTGGCATCATCAAACTGTCCATCCCAATACATGACGCCGCCCTTCAAACCCTGAGCCCGCAGGGTTGGCAGACTGGCCAGCGTGTCGCGTCGCCCCAGCATGCGGGTGGCACCCAACCCGGCACGCCCGGCCAGCATGTCGTACATTTTCAGACCTGTGGCATAGAACGGGGGCTCCCACCAGTGGTAAGCCGGCATGACAAACGCCAATGGTTGCGCGATGTGGGGGGCGTTTTGCAGCAACAGGCTGCGCTCCTGCAGCGCCTCCTGTACCAAAGAGATATTGCCTTGGGCCAGATAGCGCACCCCCCCATGCACCAGCTTGGTGGAGCGCGATGACGTCCCCTTGGCAAAGTCATGCGACTCCAGCAAGACCACCTGCAAGCCACGCAACACTGCATCCAGCGCAATGCCCAGCCCCGTGGCGCCACCACCGACCACAATCAGGTCCACACGCTGAAGTGCATTGAGTTGCCGAATCAGGACGGCGCGATCGGTGGCAAGGGCTTGGGTTACAGTGGACATGCGTCAGAACATTGAAAAAATCAGTGGCAATGATATGACTTACCTACTTGCGCTCGATCAGGGCACCTCCAGTTCCCGCAGCATTGTCTTTGACCAGCACGGCAGACCCTGTGGCAGTGCCCAAACCGAGCTGTCGCAGAGCTTTGTTCAACCAGGCTGGGTCGAACACGATGCAAAAGAGATCTGGCAGACGCAGTTGGCAACCGCGCGTCAGGCATTGGCGCGTGCCGGGCTCACGGCCCACGACATTGCTGCCGTGGGCATTACCAACCAGCGCGAAACCACGGTTCTTTGGGACCGTCGCAGCGGCGAGCCAATTCACCCAGCCATCGTCTGGCAAGACCGGCGCACCGAGCCACTGTGCGCCGAGTTGCGCACCCAGGGTCTGAGCGAGCTTGTACACCACAAGACCGGCTTGGTGATCGACGCCTATTTTTCGGCTACCAAGGTCCAGTGGCTGCTAAACCAGGTGCCTGGCGCCCGTCAACGCGCTGAAGCTGGCGAGCTGGCCTTTGGCACCATCGACAGTTGGCTTATCTGGCAACTCACGCGCGGTGCAGTCCATGCCACCGACGTCAGCAATGCCGCACGCACCTTGCTGTTCAATATCCACACCAACCAATGGGATCCGGACTTGCTTGCTGCCATGGCGATCCCGCCGAGCTTGCTGCCTCGTGTTCAACCCTCGAGCAGCTTCTTTGGTGAGGCCCATCCCGACTGGCTGGGCGCCGCCATACCGATTGGCGGGGTTGCCGGCGACCAGCAAGCGGCCCTGTTTGGCCAGGCCTGCTTCACACCCGGCATGGTCAAGAACACCTACGGCACCGGCTGCTTCATGCTGATGCACACCGGCACCACATTTCAGACATCGACCAACGGGCTGATCACCACCAGCGCAGCACAGACCAGCAGCCAACCCGAATTCGCCATCGAAGGCAGCGTCTTTGTCGGCGGCGCGGTGGTGCAGTGGCTGCGCGATGGCCTGCACGCCATTCAGAGCAGTGGACAAGTTCAGGCCCTGGCCGAGTCGGTGCCTGATTCTGGCGGCGTTCAGGTGGTACCGGCCTTCACCGGCCTGGGCGCGCCCTACTGGAAACCCGATGCGCGCGGCTCCATTACCGGTCTGAGTCGTGGCAGCACGCTGGCGCACATTGCCCGTGCCGCGCTGGAAAGCATCGCCTTTCAGAGTGCTGCGCTGCTACAGGCCATGCAGGCCGATGCACAACAAGCCGGCGCCCCCTTGGTGACAGAGCTGCGGGTGGACGGTGGCGCCAGCGTCAATGATTTGCTGATGCAATTTCAGGCCGACCTGCTGGGTCTGCCTGTGGTGCGGCCGCGGGTGACTGAAACCACCGCGCTCGGGGCTGCCTACCTGGCGGGCTTGAGCTGCGGGGTCTTTCAAGGCACAGAGCAAATCAGCGCACAGTGGCAGATCGAACGCCGTTTCGAGCCGGGCATGCCAGCGCAGCAGGCCCATGCCCTGATGCAACGCTGGGAGCACGCGGTGCAACAAACCGTGCTCTGACGCCCAATGAGCACATCGGATACACCCAAGAAAAATTAATTTTATAGCTACTACCGCTTATCTCATAAGGGCTAGAAGCTGTTTTCATTCATTTTTCGCACCCATCGACATAGCCACTGGGGTTCGCCATGACTGAGCACTCGATTGCACCGATCCACTTTCAACAAGCCGCACTGGCTTTGCTACCCGAAGGGGCCAATTTTGAGGCTTGCCTGACCTGCGGTCTGTGCACCTCGGGTTGCCCAGCCTCGGGGCTGGAAAACATGGACCCGCGCAAGTTCATCCGCATGGC
>JFJP01040156.1_pt1 | contig 13013 bp, 12 predicted proteins | sample 431651 | NCBI WGS metagenome assembly JFJP01 (sample SAMN02602958, study PRJNA72255) | Microbial mat metagenome, whole genome shotgun sequencing project. | biome: fresh water; feature: sink hole; material: water; isolation source: purple microbial (photo- and chemosynthetic) mats found in...
GTCTGGAATATGAAGCCTTCTTTCTCGTAAATGTTTATGTGCCGAATTCAGGCAGCGAACTTAAACGTTTAGGATACAGACAGGAGTGGGACAAGGCTTTTTTTAATTACCTGAAAGACCTCGAAAAACACAAACCTGTTGTATTATGCGGCGACCTGAATGTTGCCCATAAACCTATCGACCTGGCACACCCGAAAGCAAATTATAACAAATATGCCGGTTATATGCAGGAGGAGATCGACGGAATGGACAGGTTTATAAACGGCGGACTGGCTGATACATTCCGGCATTTTCACCCAGATGAGAAAGACAGATATTCATGGTGGAGTTACAGAATGGGGGCCAGATCCAGGAACGTTGGCTGGAGAATCGATTATTTTCTTGTAAGTGAATCGTTCTTACCATCTGTAAAAGAGGCTTTTATTCTGGAAGACATAACCGGCTCAGACCATTGCCCTGTGGGTATTGTTCTTTAGATACATATTCAAAGCCCCTAAATCCCCTAAAGGGGACTTTATGATTATCAACATGTTGCAGAACCCCCTTTAGGGGGCAGGGGGCGATAGGCAAGGGGGCAAAGTTCATGGGTGTAGAAAGTCAAAAATAAATTTCAGTCAGGATTTTTTCAGCCGGAACACCTTTGTCCTGCAATATATGATCAACCTCATAAATCATATTGCTGTTCCCGCATAAATAAAACAACCTATCTGATTTCACCCGGAAACCTGATAGATACCTCGTGACCCTGCCTTTTTTACCTCCGGTGGTTTCCTTCGATGTGCATAAAATATACCTGAGGGGATCATATTCATCCCTTTCGTATGCCTCATTTGCATATCTGACTCCATGAATAAGTGTATAATCAATTTCGGGATATGATCTGACCATGCTGTGAAATGGTGAAATTCCTGTACCTGTGGCAATAAAGACATGCTTCCTTGTTAACAGATCAAATTTTTCAATGCCAAAAGACCCGAATGGCCCGTTAACCTGAAGAAAATCACCCGGCTTACAGTTTTTTAGTTGATGTGAGACATTCCCTTCCGGAACTTCCCTCACAAGTATTTCGAGGTAGTCGTCATTTTCACCGCTGTAAACAGAGTATTCCCGTTGATTCAATTCTCCCTTCAGTCCCACAATAATATGCTGCCCCGGTTTAAATACTATACTGCCCCGGCCGAACCTTAAAACAAATGTGCTTTCAGTCAGAAAGCGGACATCAATAATTTTATGCAAGTCTGTTGAATCCACCTGTTCTGTTGTTTTCTGAGCTTTTAAACAATAATACTATCTCAATTATCTTCTATCTCCACAATCACCTCAACTTCAACTGCCATATTAAAAGGCAGGGCGTACATACCAACTGCTGAACGGGCATGCTTTCCCTTCTCTCCAAAAATCTCAACCATCTTTTTACCTTGTTCAGCGAACCAAGCTCACTTTTTATTACAGCCAGATGATTGATTGCTGTCAGTCTGGCAGCTTCGTAGCCCTGTTCAATAGTAAGGTCTCTGCCTACTTTCCCTGTAATAGTTGTATTATCAGGTTTCGTGGGACCTTTGCCAGCCAGGTATAGCAAATTGCCGACTCTTACAGCATTTACAAAATTTGCAACAGGACTGGCAGGTTTTAAAAGCACAATCCCTTTTTCTTTCAGTTTTGTTTCTGCATCCTGAGCTACAAGGGCAACCGATAAAACAGAGCCGGCAAAGAATAAGATTAAAATCTTCTTCATATTTAAAATGTTTAAAGTGTCGTAATAGCTTTTTTTTATAAAGATAATGATCCGTTTTTATGAAATCCGGCATCATGAGGGTTTTTATTAACGATACTGATCCCTCTTTTTCAAAGAGATATCCCTTATCTTTAAGCACTTATTAATCACTTTTATTCTTCCGCTTTATGACAAAACTGTTTTCCCCTCTGACTATTAAGAATATCTCTCTGAAAAACAGGATAGTAATGTCGCCAATGTGCCAGTATTCATGTGCTGACGGATTTGCCAACGACTGGCACCTGACACATTACGGAACCAGGGCTGTGGGCGGTACAGGATTGATAATAGTTGAGGCAGCAGCTGTGACTCCTGAAGGAAGAATTACTCCTGGCGATCTCGGGATCTGGAGCGATGAGCATATTCCGGGGCTGAGCCGGATTGCCCGTTTTATACAAAGACATGGATCAATTGCCGCCATACAAATTGCCCATGCAGGAAGAAAAGCATCATGTGCCGTGCCTCATGAAGGAGGTAAACAACTAAGTGAAAAGCAGGGAGGATGGAAGACTGTTGCTCCAAGTGAAATCCCATTTTTAGAAAGTGACCGTACTCCAGAATCACTGACAGAAGAAGGAATCCATAAAGTTATTGAGCATTTTAAAACAGCCGCGAAACGTGCACTGGCTGCAGGTTTTAATATAATTGAAATTCATAGTGCACACGGTTACCTTCTTCAGGAATTCCTGTCACCAATAAGTAACCATCGTACCGATGAATATGGAGGCTCTTTTGATAATCGCATACGCCTGTTAAGTGAAGTTGTAGATGCTGTCAAATCGGTATGGCCTGAAGAAAATCCTCTTTTTGTAAGAATCTCCTCTACCGACTGGACAGAAGGAGGCTGGACTATAGAAGAGAGTGTAAAACTTGCTTACATTCTTAAAGAACTGGGCGTCGATCTGATAGATTGTTCTTCCGGAGGTAATGTTCATAATGCCAAAATAGCTGCCGGACCAGGATTTCAGGTTCCATTCTCAGAGGCAGTAAGGAAATCAGGAATACTTACAGGAACTGTAGGTTTAATAACATCTGCAACACAGGCAGAATCAATTCTTCAGGATGAAAAGGCTGATTTGATTCTTTTTGGAAGGGAGTTATTAAGAAATCCCTACTTCCCGTTAAATGCAGCAAAGGAAATGTGTGCAGACATAGAGTGGCCAACCCAATATCTAAGGTCAAAATAAGATTCTGTGCAGTCAGTTACCCTGCAGAAAGCTTGCCATGTGACTTACTGCTTAATTGGTTGTATCCAATTTAAATTCCTGACAGCCAAAAGTCGTTAACAGATCAACAGCGTCCTCAAGATTATCTGATATTGCATTTCCTGCAGTTCGCTGACAAAATGGACAAGCATGAATGTCTCCTAATGAATCAATATATAGATACCTGTTCCCGGCTCCAAAACACCCAAGTCTGCGTTGATGATATCCCGGATATGTAACAATCGGATATTCCTCGAAGCGATCAGATATATTAGTAGACTGGAAAAACTCTTCAAGTAGATTGATCTGCTCTTTGGATAGTTCAATATCCTGACCTTTATATCGGCCTGCAAGTCTTGGTTCCAGGATCCTGATAAAACCAACACCCCATTCTCTTGAAAGTTCACAGTATTTCAGAAGATTATCCTTAGTGACAAATGACCGAAAAGCGCAAAGCGACAAAGTTGTAACAATACCGGCTCTATTGCAATTATTTACTGCTTCTTTCACCCAATAATACGATTTGGCACTGTTTCTAGACTTGTTGTGCTCATCTTCATCCCAGTGGTCGAGGCTAATATCAGCTCCTGATAATCCTGCTTTTTTAAGAGTTATTGCTCTTTCAAGTGTCATGCCATAACCGGATGTCAATAGCCATATGTCTGTTTCCGGTTTGGAAAATTTTATCAATTCTATAAGATCATCAAACCGTTCCATTGGTTCTCCCCCGCTTAACTGAATGTGATTTACCTTGTAATCTTTTATCTTTGAAGCTATCTCTATCAGGTTTTCAGCAGTAAGCCTATCTGTATGCGAAAGGTTATTCCATTCATAACAGTGATTACAGCCTAATCGGCACCTTGTGGTTATCGCAAAAATTATTGTTGAAAGAGGCTTCTTTTTTACCAGAGCAATTGATCTGACTATTTCAGCTTTGAAGAATCCATTAAATGCAGCAGATGGCCATCCCGGAATATTCTCAGAAAAAAAATAGCGATTATCGACTTTAATAAACTTTCTTATTTTAGGAAGCCCCTGAATACTACCCCTCTTTTTTTGTATTTTCCTAAGTATTCTGAGCCCCTTTAAAGGGTTTTTTTGAAACGTTACACTCAGGAACAGTATATTAAAGACAATACAGATCCTTATAATTGTTGCACGATATCCATTTACAATATTGTTTGATCTCATGGCCTGACTATCTGATAAAAATTCTTTCTCAACTATGCTATCATAAGAAGAGATCTCTAAGTATCTTCTAAAATCAATAATTATCTTACCGGTAGTTTTTCAAAGATCTCTTTCGAAAACTCAGGGAAGCGATTAGATTTTCTGAATGATCTAAGTGTCTTCTTTTCGGCCTTCCCTGTCTGTTCTCTCAGTATTTTATAATAGCCGCTGGAATGTAAAAATATTGTTCGTTTACTATTCTTCAATTCCGGCACATTAAAATTTAATTCAAACTCATCTCCTACCTCCTTAAGTATCTTATAATTATTGTCCTTCGACCGAACTAAATCCCTGACATCGGTTCCGTACTTATCAATAGCAGAATGTGCCCCAAATTCCAAAGGAATAATCGATTCTTCTATGCTGAAATCCATCCCTGCATAATCGACCTCCCAGAAAAGAAACCCCGTTTCTAATTTAATTCTAATAGTGTCGGAATTAATTCCCGTCAGATCTAGACCGAGTATGTCTTCTCTAAAAGCCATTGGTCCCGCAATATTATAATAGTCGGCAAACTGCCATTTCCCATCTTTCTCAATATATACCGATAATGGGATATTCTGGTTAAGTAAAAACTTCTTAAGATCTTCTCCAGATGCTGATTCCTGTTTAGAGGCAAAAACAGGGTACCTCTCCCCGAAGAGGCTATGAAATTTTGTAAAGAGAACATCCAGCCAAAAAGTATTCTTCGCTCTTATTATTAATTTTGCCGATTCACAACTCTGTGTTTTTGGAAACCTCAGAATAATCTCTTCTATCCCACTTCCCCCCGTACTATTAACATCACCTGAATAAGCTAAAGAGTCCATTTTGGTTATAGCAGAAAGTATATTCTTTCCGGCACTATTAGAAGCAAATGCAGGAGGTACAGGTTTATTGAATGTGCGAATTGTTCCGTACTTATCAATCAAAACAGAAAATTCCTCCGGATGGTCGACAACAATCAGGCTGGCAAGATTAACCGACTGAATTTCATGAACTTCATTAGTCAGTTTTAACCTGTACATCTTATCCTGAGATACTATTCCCTTAATTGGTAAATAATCATCGCGTTCCAGTCCTGGCTGTGTAGCTCCACTGAATATCTCTCCAAAGAAATGTAATTCATTACCATCAAATGCATAGACAAAGGGGCATGAAGATTTAGTTAGCATTACTATTATCAGTAGAACTGCAAAAGCTCCGAGCCCAACCAGGAGGCCTCCAAATATCCAGGATGCTACTGTTGCACCACTATCCTTATCATAAATCTCTATTTTTTGGATTGAATTTACCGGAATAGATATCTTCCCTGGGTCAGTTTCTGAAAATTCAGTTACATAGATATGGACTTCATTAAGAACATATGATTCACTTTTGGGTTCGCGTTTAAAATATCGGTTTGAACTGTTAGGCTCAAGTTCCAGGTACTTAGTATGACCACTAACTTCTGAAATTATACCACTAACGTCCTTTTCAGAAATGATTATATCCTTTAATTGCCATATTTTATCATCAAGATGAATGATTATAAACTTTTGTTCATCCTGCATTTTGCTTATTAACTCCCGGGGAGGAGAATCTGATTTCCTCACTCTAAAGTAATAACATCCGTTTATCATCATCATAAACGAAAAGAGTAAAATCCAGGCCAGTGGTCTGGCAATTGCTGGTAAGCGTAGAATTTTAAACATCGTTTGATTTTTTTATCAATACTGGGTAGGTGATGGTTATGGTATACTTTTTAGAAACAGATCGTTAGTCCAAGCTGCGGACAGGCAAATGTTAGAAAAGGAACAATTGATATCACTAAACCACCTGTCAGTTGAAAATAATCTCCAAGATATAAATGTTCCTTAATATGCCACATTAGACCTGCAGCGGGGACTATATCTGTTGGATACTGATCATTTATATAATTTGAATAATCTTTTCTTCTGTATGATCCTAAAAACAACGAACAACCTGTTGAGAAGTTTGTGATCCCATTGCGGATAAGTGAATTATGAAAAGGATAATAATTAACCCCTCCGCTGATAAAAAAGTAAAACGGATCGTAATTATAAAAATCAAAACCAGCGGGGTGTTTATACCAATAGTCGGCTGGATTGCTTTCAAAATTTATCATTAATCTGGCAACATAGCTAATTCGTCCTCCTTCAGAAAGTTTCTCATATTCAACAGTTGGTTTTCCGGAAAATGAATTTACTATCTCCAGACTGAGATTATTTCGCTTATTTTGTTTTGCTTGAATTTCAACAATTCCAGAGGAAAGGGTTAAATCAAGGGTTTTATTATCACTATACACAATGCTATCAACAACTGATTTGCTCATGTAAAATGTTTTTCCGGAGGAGTCGTCAGACAGTTGGTATTTAATAGTCTTCCCATTAAAATCTTTTATTACAACCTCGAGAACAGTAGCGTCTTTTTTATATAGTAGATCCTGACAGAAAATGTTTGATGTGATTAACAGAAGAAGAAGAAATAAAATACCTTTAAACTGTATTTTCCTCATAATAAGGCTTCTTTTACCAAATATATACCTAAATTAATGAAAATAAATTATTTCCCAAAATATTTATTAATGGCTCAATTCCTTAGTCATAAGCAACTTATACTTATATGATATAAGTAATACCATTAAGGCATTCCTATATTTGTCAATGAATAATCGAAAACGAGCTATTCTTCAGTGCTGGTTTTTAAATAAGAAATGTTTTTTATTTTCACGTAATCCATGATATAATTGAAGAAGGTGTCATCCTGACGGACATGCCATAGTACGTCCCTCCCTTACCTAAGGTTTTTTTGTAGGGTTACACCATGGAGTGACCTAATAAGGTAACCAGAGCTAATTGTCTGTTTAACACAAAGGTCATATACATTGCAAAATGCCCGGATAATATAATATAGTTGGCTTTCCTGCAGGATTCTTACTTAAAGCAACCATAGCCTTTGCCAGCTTATCTGTTGGCATGCTCCTGTATTTTATTGAAGACCCGATCAGTACAAGGTCTATAGCTTTCATTACACCTGATGCAATTTTTTCTGCCAGCCGGAATTCTTTACGGTCACCAACCAATAAGCTGGGTCTGAAGTGAAATACAGAATTCGGGAAATACTTTTCTGTGCCGACCTCCATTTCTGCTTTTGTTTTTAAATAGAAGTTGCCTTTCAGGCTTGCCCCAACACTCGAAACATTTACCATCAGCCTTACACCATTTGCTGCGGCAAGCCTGGCAAAAGATATTGGCATATCCCGATCTATTCGCTGCTGCTCTTCCTTGCTCCCGGCCTGTTTAATCGTTGTGCCGATGGCATTAAAAAGCACATCTCCCTGAATTTCCGGACCTAATGCTTCAATATCTTTCATTGGACTCACAAATTCCTTAAGCTTTGGATTGATAATTCCGGTAGTCTTTCTTACAAAAATCCTCACTTCCGAAAAATCTTTGTCATTCAGAAGTTCTTTGAGGATCAGATCCCCAACTAATCCTGTTGCTCCAGTTACAATTGCTTTCATATTTTATGAACTGTTTATTTTGCTTTTTTAGGATCCGCAGTTGATATTATAATGACCCCGTTTGATCCCCTTGATCCGTAAATAGATGCAGCCGATCCTTTCAGTACTTCTATTGATCTTACTACCTGTGGGAGAATTCCATCCAGTGAAGTTACTGGCACACCATCAACTACAATAAGCGGCTCATTGCTGGCAACTTGTGAAGAAGCGGTTCGAATCCTTATGCTTTTGCCATCAACCTGAACTCCGGCAAGCTCCCCGCGTAAAAGATCATAAATTGAATTATATGAAGCATACCTTTCTTTTCTGGCGTCTATCTTACCTACTGATGTTGAGAGGTTTTTTCTCTTTTCAGTACCATAACCTATGTTTACTTCCTCTTCACCGTATCCTCCTCTTTGCCCGGGGATCTGTTTAACGACAGAGGTGTCGAGTGTGAAATTAATAACAGATCTTCCTGAGACTGGTTCTTCAATTTTAGTTGGGGGGTTGGCCAATATCCCTATTTTCTGAGCGCTGGCACTCACATTAATTTTATACTTCCCTTTTTTATTTGTTATCCTGTTAGTCTTTAAGCCATCTGCAAGTATTGTAGCGCCATAAACAGGTTTTTGATTAATATCGGCAACAACTCCTGTGATTGTAACCATCTGGCTCTTCTCTTGTCCATAGGCCAGGCTTTTTATCATAAAAACAAATAAAAGGAAGAATAGTGTTTTGAAATTCATTAGCAGATAATTTTATAATAATCCACTAAGATAAAGAGAATCTCCAAGGAAACCGGTAGACTACTCTGTTTTTGAAATAAATCTAATCAGGGTGTAGTTTTTATCTGAAACTTTATCGGAACAGTGTACCAGACAGGTACGGGTATACCTCCCTGCTTTCCTGGTCTGAAAGTCGGAAGTATTTTTACAACCCTTATCGCTTCAGCATCCAGTTCAGGATCAACTCCTCTAAGGATGCTAACCTGGTCAACTCCTCCTTTAGATGTTACGCAAAATTTGACAGTTACAGTACCCTGAATGTTGTTCTCCTGAGGAACAGCCGGATACTTTGTGTTTTCGGCAATGAATTGCAAAAGACCCCTGTATCCCCCGGGAGGTTCTGGCATCTCCTCAACAACAATGAAAGGGGCCGGCTCCGGTTCTGCTTCAGCTACTTCTACCTTAACCTCCGCCTGTATTTCAATCACTTCTTCATTTTTTACTTCAATCTGAGCTTCATCTGCGGTCATAAGCTGCATGCTATCTTCCGGTTTAACAGAGTCTACGACCACCGGCGGAACATATTTTACCTGCTGTACCAGATCTGCCGGAGGTGGTGGTGCTTCCGGTGGAGGAACAACAATATTATCCGGCTGATCGAGTTTCTCCAGCATGATCTCAACACTTCTTTCTGCCCTGCTGATTCTGCTCTCCAGGGCTTTAGCATTAAGGTATGGCACAATAACTGCTGTTGACAGGATTACACATCCTGCAAATAAAGAAAATAATACGTTTTTGTTATAATTCTTACGAAGAAGATAGGCTCCGTAATTTTTGTTCCTGATTTCAAATACTATTTCGTCAAATGCAGGAATTCTTTTCAAGTCTCTTTCCATGGCTTTTGAATTAGAGTGAATACTTGAATTTCTTTTTAATGTCTCCTTAAACAATTAAAACATTAATCATACCAAATATACAACGAATATTTTAGTTATACAACTAATTTCTTAATTATTTTATTTGCTTTTTTATCGTTGTGAATAATTAAGCCCGATTTGTTTAGCATAAGTCATTCTTATGTCTTTAAAAATCAATGATTTTGTGCAGAGTTCCTGCTAAATGTGGGGGATCCTTCGCTGCGCTTCAGGATAACAGGGCGTCTGGTGACACAGAGAGGAAAAGAAATGGTGATTCGCCGAAAATATCATACAATCCAAATTTAGATTGCGAATCACCATTTCTTTTCCCCCCATTACACCAACAACTCTGTCATTCCGAGCGCCAGCGAGGAATCTCCTTCACCAATTCTGATATTTAAACTGAAAATATTCGTTGTTTAATCAAATTATATGGATAAATTTATTGCGGTTAAATATTTACCTAAACTCAAAATCTGATCCCATGAAAAACCTTTTTTTCGGAATAGCCGGACTTCTCATGCTTGCTTCATGCTCTGGCGGTGTTAAAAATGATACCCCTGTTAATGACTGCGCATATAATAAGGATTCCATGATTGTTGTTATGCGCTTCGAACGTAAGGTTAAACCGGAGAATGTAGCATTACTTAAACAGTCATTCGATGTATGTAAGGCAGAAGTTCTTGCTAAAGAACCCGGCTGCCTCGATTATTCATTATTTCAGTCATACAACGACAGCACATTGTTTTGCCTCACTGAAGCCTGGGCAAATAAAGGCGCCCATAATGCACATATGCTGCTGGAGCACACCAAAAAACATATAGCTGAAATTAAGGGAATAAACGACCCTGCTTTTAAATCAACAACAAGCTATACCTACTGGATTTGTCCGGGGGCTAATGAAAAAAAGTAACTGTCAGATCTTTATACCGATACAGGGAACTTCACAAACCAGTATTTTAGAATCGGAAGTGCAATCAGTTATTATTGAAACCATGTTTCGATAAATACTTTTTTGTCATGCTGAAGTTCTGTAACCCTGTAAAAGGCTGAAGAATCATTTTCTATTTGATAGATCCAATGACCTGAGATTTCGCCCGGACTGAACAGAATTCTCCTTATATAAAGATTATCACCTGCTGAAAACTTGCAGGTTTTTCCATAAGCCGATATCTTACCATATGTTTTTTCCATTGTTGTCTTTATCCAGATAAGATTTGGACCTGCATATTCCTTCGTCCCGGTATGACGATAATCAATATATGTACCAACATATTTTCTGATAATTAACAGCTCATCATCTTCTATAAGAGACGACGTCTCTTCCTCTGCTTCCTGAGTAAGTTCAACAGGTATAACAACCAGTTGTGTTACTCCAATTTCAGTAAAGACGTTTCCCCCGGAGGTGTCTATTCCTGCTTTCAGATAATAAGAATCTTCAGACCACCTTATCGCCTTAAAATCTCCTGTTTGATCAGTTCCATTGCCAATAGTTAATGTTATCATTCCTAACTGAGAGGTAATGGTCTTTTGTATTTCACTAAATACTGCTTCTCCTGAGATATTCCCTTTGAGTATGCTTAATTGTACTGATATTGCCTTTTCTGAAACAATTTGACCTTTAAAATTACGGACTGTTGCCTGATAACTAATTGATCCCGGTTCCTGACTCATTGCAGGTAAGCAAATACTATATATAAATAATATTGTAAGAAGCCTTTTCATCGATGCACAATTAATTAAATATATGAAAAACAATGACATCGACAAAAAATCTAAAGAGATAAATTTTTTATCCTGCAGACTGATACATTGAAATACTGATTGTTCTGCGAAACTATCCGGTCCTTTCGCTTTACTGCTGTTTCACTAAATCAATTTTTGCTTTGATATCCAGATACTTTTGATTCAGAGAAGGATCCTTTATTTTAAGTCTGTAGTAAAGCTCCTGCAGACGGCTCATGGTTTCAATATCATCGGGTTTAAGTTCATTAGCCTTTTCCATAAAGGGAAGGGCTTTTGCATAAACAGTATTTAACTGATCTACAGCTTCATTGTATTTTTTAATATCAGTTATTTCATTTGCTTTGATATTCATTTCGGCAGCCTTGTTTATATACGCAATACCCAGCGCATATTGTGTATCATAATAATCCGATTTGATTTCAACAGATCTTGTCAGGTCGGCAATGGCATCATCATACTTAAACTGGTTCAGATAAATGATCCCTGATGCAAGGAAAAGACTGAAATTATTCTGGTCATTCTCCTTCGCTAACTTAATATATTTAAGTGCCTCACCGTTCTTATTACCTTTAATGTAGAAATCAATTAATTGCAGATTTATGTTTTTATCGTCGGGAAATTGTGTGGTGAGGTTTGTAAGAACAGACTCCGCCTTCACTGTATCTCCAAGCTCCATATAACATGCCTGTATTTCAAAGTAGGGCCTGACACCAAGATATTTCATCTCTGTACATTTTTCATAGTACTTTAGTGCTTCTCTGTATTTCTTTGAATTAACCGCAGCAAGTCCGGCATTATAATACATTCCGGTATCAACACTGCCTGCATATTTATCGCTTTCAGTTATCTTAATCTGGGTTTCGAACGATTTAAGCGCTCCTTCAAAATCCTTGTTTTCAAACTTTGTGCTTCCCTGATTATAAAGACTTACTGCCAGAGAGTTATAAACCATATTTGTTATGATCTTCTTTTTCACCGTACCCTTTGGATCCAGCTCAATGGCTTTTTCGTATGAATTATAGGCTTCCTCAAGCGGATCAGAATATAATGATTTAAAATCAGGATTTTCAGATTCAAATACAGCCTGACAAAGTTTTCCCTTTGCAAAATAGGTATTAGGCCAGTTCATGGTACTTTCATTTAGAAGTGCCTGATCGATGGCCCCTTTTGCCTTATCGAGCATCCCCTGATCGGTATAACTAATTGCACTTGTGACCTTACCTTTCTGAGACAGGGCTGAAAGTGAAATACTGATGATTGTTAGAAATAAAATTGCCTTTTTCATTCTGTTTAGTTTTTTTTCTGAGGAGGTTATTTCATTTTTCGCAGTTCCATATTTCCTGATTTACCTGTTACACTTGGATTTATGTCCAAAGGAGAAGTAAGAATAAATTTCCATGTAAGAACAAATTCCAAATCCTTTTCTTTCCATTCAGGAATATCAACTGTGCCAATTTTATTGGCAACACGTATGCATTCCTCTTTAAGCAGAATGTGGTCATTTCCCTCCTGGCTGGATGTACTGTAACCTTGGGCTGGTTTATATCCCACAATTACCATTTCTGGAAGGAATGGTGCTGTTATCCCTGTGTTTTCTAAAAATGCGTTACACTCTCTAAGAACTCCGCCTTTATCCATTTTAACAACCACATATATCTTTCCGGTATCAGAAGCGATTTTTGCATCTGACGGATAACCTGTATTGCTTGCAAGAAACTTTAAAATCTCTAGTTCAGAAGTTCTCGAAAATAGAGGCTTAGGTTCGCTAAGACTAAAATTAACTGGCAGAATATAATATACTCTAACCGGATTACCTTCCTGATAGCCGGGTTCGAACTCCTTTATCCGGCCTATTACTCTTAATGCTTCCGCATCCAATAATGGATGTACTCCTTTTAATATTACAGGATCTTCTGCATCCCCGTCTTT
>JFJP01044020.1_pt1 | contig 13013 bp, 11 predicted proteins | sample 431651 | NCBI WGS metagenome assembly JFJP01 (sample SAMN02602958, study PRJNA72255) | Microbial mat metagenome, whole genome shotgun sequencing project. | biome: fresh water; feature: sink hole; material: water; isolation source: purple microbial (photo- and chemosynthetic) mats found in...
TTCTTTATTACTCATCAGGAATCTCTTAAATCTTCTTCTTTTTTTACTATTTCTTTATCTGATCCTTTTCAGGGTATTGGTGATTGATAGTTTTTATTTAAAATGATTTTTATTGATATTATATATCTATGTATAATATGAATTTATTTATAAAAAATCAAACCACAGAAGCTGAAATAAGAAATATATTTCCAATGATTACACATAAAGTAATTAATCAAGATACCATTTATTTAATATATAATGATAATAATAATATTATTATCATTACTTTAAAGAGAAATAAGTATAATAAGTTTGTTTATGATTCTTATACTCAAAAATCAATAGAAAGTATTATATCTTCATATAAAAATTTTTCTACAAAAGAAGAATACTTTTCTATTAAAAAATTTATGTAATTATTTTTATAAATATTACCAATAATTTACAATTTTTATGTTATCATTATTATATATTGGGATATCGCCAAGCGGTAAGGCAACGGGCTTTGGTCCCGTCATTCGAGGGTTCGAATCCTTCTATCCCAGTATTTAATTTTTTTTATAAAATATAATAAAATTTTCTTATAATATATATATTTATATTATGATACACTTTATTATTTCAACTATATCATGCACAAATGAACACTCAATTTTAGGTCATACTATTTCAGAAATTACAAATGATTTACATATAAAAATAGATAGAGAAAAAGTTATATTTAAAGAAAAACAAATCAGAAGAACAAAAAGACTTCAAAATAGTAAAATAAAAGTATCTGACTTTAGATTTGAAAAATTAGAAGACAAAGAAGAACATAAATCTATTATTTTTCATATGAGAGATCCGGCAAATGGATTAAGTCAATTTCATAATTATAGTCAAGCTAAATCTAAAGAAAAAGTACAAGAAGAAATTCAATATTGGTTTAGATCAAGAATTAAACTAGAAATGCCATATTGCTCATATATTATTTTTTATAAAAATACTGCAATTGGAGAATTTAACTTATATTTAATTGATAATAATACAAATATTATATCCTATGGTATTACACTTGTACCATCTGCTAAAAATATGTTAATTAAAGGTAAAGGATTTGGATCAATTGTTCTAGAGCTTATTATAGATTTTATTTGTCAATTAATTAAAGAAGAATACATTAAAGATATTAAAATTATTGAAGCTTTAATTTCCTCTAAAAATATACCTTCAATTAAAATTAATGAAAATAATGGATTTAAAAGAATATCTGAAGGTAACTTTAGAGGTGCTGGCCATGCATATTTATATCAAATTGTTTTATCTGATTAATTTGACATCATTTTTACTGCATAAATTATAACTAAACAAACAAAATTTACAAGTTTCATTACTGAGTTAATTGATGGTCCTGAAGTATCTTTTAAAGGATCTCCAACTGTATCTCCAATAACTGCAGCAGCATATCCTGGATCTGACTTACCATCTTTCATTTCAATGTATTTCTTTGCATTATCCCATGCTCCTCCAGCAATAATAGATGTCATAGATAATAAACTACCTCCAATTGTTGTACCAATTAAGCAATATGCTAGAAATAGAAAACCTTCATTCATTGTATATTGACCAACTAAATAGCTTATAGTAGGTATAATAATTGGTAATAAACTTGGTATGATCATTTCCTTTGTAGCAATATTTGTAAGTGTTTTTATTGTGCTATGATAATCTGGAGTTTGAGATCCATCTAATATTCCAGGATTTTTTTCTACTTGACTACGTACTTCTTGTACAACTTGACTTGCTGCTATACCAACAGATTTCATTGCAAATCCAGAAAACAAATATGGTATTATAGCACCAAATAATGTACCACATAAAACTGCTGGATGTGAAATACTACACGATAAACTAATATTGTGAATTTTTAATAAATCAATCTGAAAGAGATAAAACATGACAATAGCTGCAAAAATTGCTGATCCTATTGCATATCCTTTAGTAACTGCTTTAGTTGTATTACCAACAGCATCTAATATATCTGTAATATGACGTATAGGTTGATCACTCATTTGAGCTATACCACCAGCATTATCTGTAATTGGACCAAAGAGATCTTCTGTTAATATTGCTGGAGAAATTGCTACAATACCCATAACACCTAGTATTATACCAGAAATACCATATATTTTATAACAACTTAAAATACCCGCAATAATTATAAATGATGGCATTACAACAGATTCATAAGATAAAGCAAGTCCATATATAATATTATTACCCGCTCCATATCGAGATACTTGAGCTAATCTTTTAATTGGACTATAATCTGAAGAAGTATAATATTCAGTTACTCTTAGTAGTAATACCACAACAGCAATACCTATACATAAACATATCCATTCTGATAGATTTGCGGCAAAGAAATAAGATAATCCACAAAATAATAAACAACATGTATAAAAATAATTTAACATTTCTTTCCATACATTTGTATATCTCATAGAATAAATAGGCACTGTACATGAAAATAATCCAATAGCACAAATTAATACAGGATAATATGGATTATAGTTACCAAATGTTACTAGTGAAATAATACTTGAGACAACAGATACTATATAACTTTCAAATAAATCCGCAGACATACCTGCGCAATCACCAACATTATCACCAACATTGTCAGCAATTACAGCAGGATTACGAATATCATCTTCAGGTAAACCTATTTCTAATTTACCAACTAAATCTGCACCTACATCTGCTCCTTTAGTAAATATACCTCCGCCAAGTCTAGCAAATATAGAAACTAAAGATGTACCAATACTTAATCCTAATAAATTTTTAGTTAAATCTAAATTAAAATATTGACAAATAAAAATACTTAAAAACAATAATGAACATGCTAATGTATTAACAAACGTACTACCTGCAGCTCCAGATAAAAAACTTACCTTAAATGCTTCAGATAAAGAAACTTTTGCAGCCTGCACTGTTCTGATATTTGCTAATGTAGAAATATTCATGTTATAAAAACCAGATAATGCAGATGCACATACACCAACTATAAAAAAGATAGATGCAGATAAACCAAAAATTAAAAATATAATTATATTAATAAATATAGCTACAATAAAAATTACTTTATATTGATTTAGTAAATATGTCATAGATGCACTACGAATAATGTTAGATATATATAAAGCTTTTTCATCTTTATCATCTTTATTTAAAATATAATAATAAAACCATATACTTATAATTATAAGTATTATACATGTAAAGGCGATAATATTAAAAGGATCACAGCTTCTTAGCTGACAAAATATTTTACAATTCATAATAATTATTATATTTTATTTGTTTAATTATTTATATTCAATTTTGATACATTCTAAAGAGAAATGTAAAATTATATTTGCTTTTTTTTCAACTAAACTTGTATGATCAGAAATAATCATAATACCATTTTTATATTGTAATTGTAAGTTATTAAATACTTCTTCAGCCATACTTTTTGATAAACATCTAAATGGTTCATCTGCAATAAGTAATGATGCAGTATCTCTCATAAATGCTCTAGCAATAGCAATACGTTGAGCTTGACCAGATGAAATACATTTACCTGATGATCCTACCATAGTATCCAAAGGTAATTTAGACATAGCTTTATTTGATGCAGTTATTATTTCTTCTTCAGTTGCATTTTCCTTACCAAATTTAATATTATTATAAACAGTATCATTAAATGTACTTGTATCTGCAAAAATATATGTTATAAAATTATTATTAGATAAAGAAGATAATTCAATATCATTAAATAAGATTTTACCTGTATAATCTGGAACTAATCCTGCTAATAAAGTTAGAAATGTGCTTTTACCTATACCAGATTCACCTAGAACAGCAACACAATCTCCTGCTTTAAATTGAAAAGAAAAGTTTTTAATAATATATTTATCTTTATATCCAAATGATAGATTTTCAATATTTATTTTTTTAATTTGTTGTATATTTTGAGTATTATCTATAACTGGAGTTTTTACATTTGGTATATTAAATAATTCTGCAGCATTATTGTATCTACCAATAAGTAAAAATACATCAGACAATTTATTAGAAAACTCCCAAGCAAAAGAAACTAAAGCTAAATTAAGATTTAAAAACTTATAAACTTCTATATAAGGCATATAATTGTTTTTCCATAAATACCATATTGATAGTTGAGCAAATACCTGAAATATAATAACATTTATAGCCCTTAAAAAGAAAAAGATATATATTGATATTATTTCTTTTTGGTATATAGATTTAATATTTTCTGTATTAATATTTAAAGATATATTAAAAAAATCTACTATATTTTTATTTTTTACACGTTCTGAAGTATAACCAGAAATATTTGATATCATTTCATACTTTTTTTTAGTAATACCTGACATAATTTTAGATTCAGTTAATTTAATACAGATATGTAAAAATAACCATATCATTGTAATAATTGAAATATATTTATTTAAATTAAAAAACTGATATAGAGATAAAATAATAACAATTAATCCAGGAAAAATAGCTCTCATAAGTATTTTTATTAATCCTGTAGATTCTTCTGTAAAATTATCTACTTTATTGACAATATTACCTTCATGTATATTAATAGTCTTTAAACTATCAAGAAAGGACATCGCCATATTTCGGGTAAGATTATTTATTGAAGGTAAAATTTTGTATGAACATATCATTAAGATAAAGTTTCCACATAATAATATAGCACTTAAAGATACAATAAACTGTATAACTAAAGTAAAAAATATCAATGTATCATTATTTGCAACAGCATTCATCATTTTTGTTGATATTTTTGCAATAATAATTGGTTCCAATGAACCCACAATAGTCGATAATACTATGCTTAGTAGTATGAAAAAATAGTATTTTTTAACAACTATTTTTAGCAAGTTAAATATTCTCATAAAATATTGTATTATAAACCTTATCTTTTTTCTTATTTGACAAATAAATTATGTTACCAATTTTAAATATATCATAAACTTATATTATGATTCATAGAAAGACACATATTATTTCTTTAGTGAGTTTTTTGTCGGCATTTTCTTCAAGTATTTTTATGACAAGTCTTGTGTCAATGTTATCCATTTTTGGATTAAATTTAAATACAATTATAACTATACGTATTTTTAGTGAAGCAATTGGATATATTGGTAGATTTATGATGGGATTTGTAAGTGATTGGATTGGAGATCGTAAAACATTTTTATTAGTTGGATATGCTCCAGCTATTATTATAAAACCAATACTTTTTTTATGTACTTTTGCTTTTATACCAATATTTATCAAAGGATATCTTATTTCTTTTGCAAATATTATAGATAAATTTTTAAATTCTGCAAGAGATGGAGTAAGAGATGCTGTAGTACTAGATGGATGCGCCAAAGAAGATATTTCAAAAAACATTATATATCGAAAAAGTATTTCATATTTAGGTACAATTATTGGATCAATTATGACTATTATTTATTTAAACTATAGTAGTAATTATCCTATTTTATATGCAATTTCTATGATTAGTGGTATAGGATCAGTATTAGTTATTATATTTATGATTCACTTACCAAAAAATAATTTAAAACAAGATACTCGTGAGTTAGTAAGTGACTTATCCTTAGTAATAAAAAAATATAAAGTATCTGTATTATCAATTATTATGTGTTCTTTTGGTATTTTTATATTATTTTTTGGAAAGATAAGTGAAATGATTTTTATAAAAGCTGCAGCTCCTCTCGGTATAGCTATACAATATACAAATTCATTTTATCTGATATTTTATTGTTGTTCATGTCTTATGAGTGCTATTATAGCATCATATAAATCAAATAATATTTTACAATATCTATTTATTTCATTTATTTTATTAGTAATTGCAAATTTATTTATGTTACAGTATCATAGTATTATTTCTATTATTGGATCACTTTGTATATATGGCATGCATAACGCAGTACTTGAGAGTTTTATAGTATCTTATATTAGTAAAGTATTTCATAAGTTACCTGTTAAAGGATCAATTTTAGGATTAATTAATATTATTACAGGCATGTCATTGCTTTTTAATACAAAAATGATTAATATATTATTAAACATTAATGTGATGTATATTTTTATTGTATCTACAGCTGCTACATTTCTTAGTATCATTATTTTTCTTGCTCATGAATATATAAATAAACAATCTTGTAATTAATTTTTATTAATGTTAAATATGTTATTTGTGTATTCAATGTCCTATTTGACTAACACATCTCTAAAAAAAGAAGATATATATCAAAAAGAAAAATTTATAGAGAATACAAATAGATCATCTATAGTTATTAAATGGTTATCATATGTTATTTATACTTTATGTTTAATAGTTATCTCATTAATAGCTTTCTTATTATATGGTGTAAGTAATTCATTATATATAAAAGACTTATCCTACATCTATCTTTCTTTAAAAATACTATTTTTCTTAGTGCCAATAATAATAATACTTATATCAGTTTTTAGATATTGTAAAGTAATTGTTGAAGAACTTAAACCTATATTTATTAAAAGAGTATTATTAGAATATTTAGTTAGTACACCATATAATGAAGAAATACATAAATCATTTGAACAAAATGTAAGTAATATATGCCAATCTATCTGCTCAATTAGTCAAAAAAAAGATGAGAATTCTATGAATATACTATTAATAGGTTTTGGTATTTTATTAATAATAATGGGAGTAATGCTAATTGTATTTATTTTAGCATGTAAAATGGTGCCTGCTATTGCATTAGTATTTCAAAAAGAACTCTCTGATAAACATAATATTCAGGTGCATATAACTCACTCTATTAATCATAGTTTTGATACTAGTTTTATTCAAAAAATAGCTCACAAAATATTTATTCAAGTAAATAAACAATTATATACCTTAGAACAACTCACATTATATAATAAAAATTCTCCGCTAATAATAATACCTGATATTATTCATCATAGTATATTTGCTCCAGAAGGATCTTTTCATGTGTCTATAAAAGAAATTTTTATAACTCTTTGGCAGTTAAAGAAAAACACTATATTATTTATAGGTATATTATTTTTGTCTTTATTATTATTATTGTTATATAATCTGTTAGTACCTATTAAAACATTATCAGAAAAAAGTATAGAAAAATTATCAGAAATTTCTTCTGATTATATTTGTAATATACAGACGAATAAAAGAGAAAATTTTGCATCAAAACTATTAAATGAATATGATGAATCAAGTAATCAATATACTAAATCTAAGTTTTATAATAATAGAACAACGCTCATAAATTTTATAATTATTATGTTATGCCTAGCTTTACCTTTATTTATTTTATTTTATTGTTTACATTTATATGTGGGCCTATTTCATGTATGATATTTGGATTTTTATTTAGTATAATGGGTATATCAAATTTTAGCGCAAATAAAATGGCAATCAAAAATTTTACAACAGTAGTAATAAATATTTTAGATTTATTAAGTCAAAATCCTATAGAAACACCTGCACCAAATAATAATTCACTGATGATAAATAAAATAGTATTTGATAATCTTTCTTTTAGATATAATGATAAATGGATATTTAAAAATATTTCATTTACTTTATATCCAAAGGATAGACTAGGTATTACGGGACCTAGTGGATGTGGTAAAACTACATTTATACAACTAATATTAAAAGAAAAGATTCCAACAACAGGAAAAATACTTATAGATAACACAAACATTCAAGATATATATAATAATGCATATTTTAATAATATTGCCTTTGCTCCTCAAAAACCACAAATATATCATAAAACAATTGGAGAAAATATTGCTTTAGGTATAGAATATGATGAAAATATATTATATAAATGCTTAGAGTTATCAAATCTATCTGAATTAAGATCAAAAATATCTAAATCTCAAAATCTTTCAGCTGGTCAAAATTCTAGAATATTACTTACTAGATGTTTATATAAAATGCATCAACTATTTAGTCAAATATTGATACTTGATGAACCAACAGCTAATCTTGATCAACTTGCAACTCAAAATATGCAAAATGTTTTTCAAAATTTATCAAATTATATAACACATAATCATGTTGTAATTATTATTGATCATGATTTTTCCTTTTTAGTACAAACTTGTAATAAGATACTTTGGTTATATAATAATCAATATTTTTTTGGATCTCCTTATGAATTATATTATAAATATCAAGAATTTCGCAAAATGTGTATAGATAATAATATTTCATCAAAGATGTTATGTCGCTAGTTTTTATATATAATAATATGATAGAATATATATATTATGAAACTTAAAATAAAATCAAGTGTAAGTAAAAGATTTAAAATTACCGCTAATGGTAAGATACTATGTGGAGCAATAAATAAAAGACATGGTCTTACTAAAAAACCAAACAAAAGAAAAAAAATAAATAGAGGAACTGGCGTAGTCAAAAAAGTTACAGCAGATATGATAAAAAAACATCTTGTTGCGGGTAAATTATAGGATAATATAAAATATGAGAGTCACTAGAAGCTTAACAAGAAAAAATAGAAAGGCAAAAATATTAAAAGAAGCTAAAGGTTTTTTTGGTAGAAAGAATCGATGCGCAGATATGGCAAAAACTTATGTAGAGAATAAGTGGCTATATCAATATAGAGACAGAAGAAGAATCAAGAGAAATATGAGATCCTTATGGATTATGAGAATCAATGCCGCTGCAAGATTACTAGGATTTAGTTATTCTAATCTTATGCATGCATTTTCTTTAAATAAAATTGAACTTAATCGTAAGTCACTATCAGAAATTGCTATTAGTAATTTTGAGGCTTTTGAAAAGTTAGTTCGTTCAGTTATAAACTAATATTTTCAATATTATTATTTTGAATTTGATAAACTAAATTTTTAATTTTTAGAATATCTTCTTGAGTAATATTTTCATTATTATATAACATATTTTTTAATGAAATAATAAAACTATTAAATTTATCTGGAGTTAGATCATCAAAAGACTTAATAATAAAATATATTAAAGTACAAACATTATATTTATAATATAATAAATCTATATTTATTTTATCTGTATTATTATTTAAATATCTATAGAGTATAGACATTCTTTTAGTATTAAATTGCCGATGTCTTTCTCCCTCTGAGATAAGATCGTTATTATAAAATAGTAAAAACACTGATGGTAAACTAAACTGTATACTTTCATCAATAAAAGCTGAGATATCTATGTCTTTGATTTTTATTTGCTCAAAAATACCTATAAATATAATATACCAATAATTTATATTTCCATCAGCAATATTATCTCTCATATCCCAAAAAGTTAAAAAATTATAAATTATATCGGCAATAGAAAGTATATATTTATTTTTTTCAATATCCTGTGTGTGTAATATATCTAAATATTTAATATAAATTTTAACTAAAAGATTTGTTACTTGATTAAATTGATATATAGTAAAAAATCTAGTTTTATAATTAATAATAGGATTATATGGATCTAATAATAAACTCGAATCATCTTTATGGACTAATATTCTTTGATTTTTAAATATTATAGGTTTACATTCCTTTTTTTCATATAATTTTCTCTCTTTTTCATCTTTAAAATATAAAGATGTATTTGCATTTTTTGGAGCATATTTAGCTATACGTTCTTTAATATGCTCACTAATTTGGTGTAATAATGATTTTGCTTCATCTGAATCTATTAGTATATCACTTGCTGATAATATGCTATCAGAATTTTCTGAATATGAGAATAATTGAAAAAAAAACATACATATTATCATATCAGATTTTATACATTTAAATCATCAATAACAATAAAATCACTAATATAAAATTGAGACAATAAACCTGAATCTGATAACCATTTAAATACAATACCTACCTTATTATTTGAATCAACATAAGTTCTAATTAATACTCTTGAATTTTGAAAGAAATATATAAATGGATAAAATAAAGGTATTTTATTATTAAATTCCGATCTATTAAATGAAGATACTTGAAAATTATAATTTATATATGATGATGAAGATAATGAATATACTTTATAGTTTGATCCAATATAATCGCCTGCAAAATCTAGTGTCATATTTCCATCTTTAGTATAATAATTTAATAAAAATACCTCAGTTGCATAATTATTTTCTAACATAAAAGAGAAATATATACCTTCATTTAAAGATGAATTATTTAATGAATTATTATATGGGCAAAATAACATTAAAGGTACTCTCTTATAATTTTGTTGATATGTAAAGATCATTTGGCCTTTTAAAATATATTTACATAATTTTATTATTTGATCTTTAGTAAGATTTACAGGTTTTGATGTAAAAGTTATTGAATTGCTAACATTTGTATTAGGTATCTCTACATCTGTCATTGATTGCATTGCTTTTAAGAATATTAAATTACTTTCTGGTATTGAATTACTTAATCCAGAGAATTTTTGCTGTAAAGTATTTGGAACTAAAGAACTATTACAAGGATATTGTTTTGATATTGTATGAAGTACTTCCAATGTTTGCATAAGATAGGTTATATCTTTATTAGGATTGTTTGTATAATCTTCTTGTATATATGATAATTTACTAATAGCCCAATTAATACTTTGAATTGTACGAGCAATATTTGATGAATAATTTGCTATAGATAATATTGAATTATCTGAGAAAGAGAACATAGGACTAAATTTATATAAATCAAATGTAGCTTCTTTTGCTGTAGTAAGATTCTCTGGTCTTTTTTGTATTTCTGCAAATTGTTTTACTATAGTTATTACATCTTGAGTATATTTATCTAATGTTTGATTAAATATATGTGAGTAACTTGATGTTGAACTAGATGATACATAAGGCTGTATTTTAAGTTCCATTATAGAAGTTAAATTATTTATAAATTCTGGTATTGTATTAGGAGATATTTGCAATTTATCTGTAATAAAAGTAAGCATGCTCAATCCAGCTTGTAATTGATTAGGCCACATATATATATATGTATTAGTTGTATTTAAACTTGAAAGAAAGTTTCTTGTACTTGCTTGTAATGCTAATAATTCTGTAACAAATATTCCTGCTTGATCAGTAGTTAAATTAGGATTATTAGTAATTAATCTTAATGTATTCATTATTTGATCTCTTTTTTTTATTTCATTTTCTACTGTAGTTATTAAATTTATTGGAGCATATGTAGATATATTACTTAGAGATATACCATTTAAGGAGACTTGCAAACTTTGTGTGCTATTTTTTAGAGATGATAGAAAATCTATAATATAACTATGAGTAATTTCAGTTTTATTATTCATAGCCGCAACTAATTCTGATATAATTACAATAAATTGAATAAAATCTTGAAAATTAGATGAATCACTCATAGTAAAAGGTTTATAAAATATAATCGAAGAGAGTATACTTTTTATACCATTCATTATATCTCCTAAACTGTTAGATTTAATACCAAACCAAGCTTCATTATCTTTCACTATAGATGAAAAATTTATTAACTCTTGATATGCTTGAAATACTATTTCATAATTACTAAATAAATCTCCATTATTTAAATTTATTTTTACTTGTACTTCTGGTGGTAATTTTTTAAATAATTCTACAATTTGTTTTTCTAAGAATTTCTTGTAAGTATCTATTTCTGATAATTGTTGATTTTGTTTTTGAGTTTCGGTACTATTCATATCATTTAAAGATGATTGAATGTTTTTATTATTAGTAAGAGAGAAAAATAGAAATATAGCTGTTGTTATTAATATTAAACCTAATAATATATTTGTAAATATCATAATTTTTTTATCAATATCATTTGGTATTGCTAATGCATTATACCATAATATCATTATTATCATAGACATAATACATAATGCTATAATTGTAGCTGATATAGCTATAAATATTGTCTTAGACTGTTTGATATTATTGGTTGTCTGAGTATAGCTAGCATATATATAAATCATAATTTAAGAATTCTATATAAACATTGAAAAAGAATTAATTTATATTAAAATATAGTTTGAATTTGTATTTTTACTTTTAGCTAAAACAATATTATTATTATGTTTAAAATATACGCATAAAGCAATACTATTTTGATATTTTACAGGTATTAAGATAATATTTTTACAAGCTATTAATAATGCAAAAATACTACCTATGCCATTGCAAGTAATACTCTTATTTTGAAAATTGACTTTGTTATTATATTCGATATAGATATTGCAATTATCTTGAAATAAAAGTTTATCACAAGTATTATTCCAATTAATGCAACTATAAGCATCTATACCATCAGCAAAGAAATATATAATTTTATCAAAAATACTTGTAGAAATCTGAGATATTTCTAAATCTATATATTCAGCATCACAAGGTAGTGTTACATAAGAATATTCATATAAATCATAAATAATTTTTGAAAATAGCAATACTATAAAAGGATGATAATTTTTATAATTAGCAACAATTAAATTATTTTTAATTATTTGTATATCTTCCTCTTTATTATATTCTGTAAACATAATATCTATAAATTCTGTTAATTTATTAGAACATTGTATATAAAACTGATTAATATTATATAATTGATCATTACTAAATGAGCGTAATACCTGTATATCATAGTATAATTGATCTTTAATAATATTCATAAATGTCATATCTGATTTACTTAATATATCTAAGAGTATATTAAATTCTGATAATGTATATGAATTTTCTTTTATTATTTTAATTTTTTGCAATAAAAAGCTTAAATCTTGTTTATATTGCGAAAAATGTAGCATATTTTCAGTTGCTATATTTTTATGTTTACAATTTAATATTGTATATATTTGATACATTTTGTCTATATCTGATTTATTATAAGGTATATTATTAAATACTTTAGATAGTTTATTATGCATGTCTTTTATATATTCTATATCCTGTATAGAT
>JFJP01002876.1_pt1 | contig 13012 bp, 8 predicted proteins | sample 431651 | NCBI WGS metagenome assembly JFJP01 (sample SAMN02602958, study PRJNA72255) | Microbial mat metagenome, whole genome shotgun sequencing project. | biome: fresh water; feature: sink hole; material: water; isolation source: purple microbial (photo- and chemosynthetic) mats found in...
TGCCGCACCTGGAAAAGAAGTGGATCGGATCTGTTCGTCTTTCGCCGGATAACCGGTACCTGGCATACCGCACGAAGGGCCTTCTTCCTGAAGTCTGGCTGTACGATTTCACACTGCAAACCTCCCGCCGAATCACTCGGGAGGGACAGCCGATGTTCTTGTGCTGGACGCCCGACGGCAGGCACCTGACCTTCGCCTATTCGATGGAGGGGGACCCCAGTATTTTCTGGACGGCGGTGGAAGGCAGTGGCCCGGCAGAACCGGAATCGCTGGTCACCAGCGAATACATGCTGCAGCCCAGTTGCTGGTCTCCTGATGGCCGTCGGCTTTTCTTTGTGGAAAGCAATCCTGTATCGGGATCCGACATCTGGATCTACGACCGGGAGGAGCGCCGGAAGGAGCCAGTGTTGAACACCAATTACTCCGAGCAATACCCGGACATTTCGCCGGACGGCCAGTGGCTGGCCTACTGTTCCACTGAGACCGGACAAACCGAGGTGTACGTCGCGTCGATGTCCACCCCGTCCCAAGGAACGGCCATTACGAGCACCGGCGGGGCGGCGCCGCTATGGGCGCCGGACAATCGAGCCATCTATTATTGGAACCTGGACTGGTCCGCAATCATGGCGATTGACATCACGCTTGAGCCGCGCATCGACATCGGGGTACCGTGTCAGTTGTTCGAGCTTTCTACTCCGAGTCCGAAAACGTCGTGGGTCAGAGGGTATGATGTTTCTCGCGACGGCACCAGATTCCTGATCCCCGGCCGTGGGCAGACCAAGCCGGTCGAGGTGACACGGCTGAATCTGGTTCAGAACTGGTTTGAAGAAATCGAACGCCGATGTCCGTCGGACCGGTGAACGTCAGGCTGTGGTTCCCGATGGTCCATCCGGCGGGTTGTCCCTCCCGGCAATTCCATAGAGCAAGAGATCGCACCGTTCGGAAGGACGGGCTGCCGGTCGGCTACGGCGGCACCGCGCAAGACGGCCTGTGGCGCGTGGATAAGGTGGTCCAACCCAACATCAACTCGGCTCCCCACAACGCGCACGTTGGCTCTTATGTTGATTGCTGGGCCACGGACGGGCCGGGAGTGCGGCAGGAACACGGCCCGCACCTGTGGGCACTGAGGGGCGATGCAGGGGTGGTTCGTACACTGGCACTCAGGGCCTACCAATTAGAGAGATCCCCCTTCCGGATCGGGAGGGGGATTTTTCTGTCTGGGGGAAGGGCAAGGAGCCGCATCGCAGGATCATGAATTGAGTTTTGGGGAGCCACAACCGAACGAACCAGGCTTCTTGCGCAGGTCATCGGCTTGACCGTGGCCTGTCCCATGAGCCAGGACAACCCGGAAGGCTGCCAGCTGTGCACTGTGCGGATGGGCAGCTTCCTGCAGCGCGTCGAGTGGGCCAACGGCCTGTCGGGCGATGAGCTATGTCACCTTGTGGGACGTCACCTGGCCTGCGGGCGCAAAGGAGGTGATTGACCGGAGTTGGCGGTCGGAGGCTTCAGTGCTCCTGCCGGGGCTGCCGAGGCAGCGTGACGGCGAAGACAGTGCCCATCCCAGGGGCGGACCGAAACGACACTCGCCCACCGAGGTACTTCTCCGTCAACAGCTTGATCGAATAGGTGCCGATGCCGCGATCACGTCCCTTCGTCGAGAACGATCGCTGGAACATTTGCAACTGGATCTCGCGGGGGAGCACCGCATCGTTCAGGCAGCTGAACGTGACCTCCGTGTCATCGGCCAAGCACTCGAGCCTTACGGCGCCGTCGCGAGCCGTCGCTTCGAGGGCGTTCTTGAGCAGGTTGATGATGACGCGGGAGATAAGCGCCTCGTCGCTGACGAACCGGCAGTCCGTGGAATGCGGCTCGATGAAGATCCGCTTGCCCCGCGCTACTTCGTGATTGCGAAACCCGTGGACAAGGGCCTCCAGGAACGCGACCGAGTCCACCGGCGCCAGTTGGACGGCCAGCGTGCGGTTCTCGGCGCCGATGAGCACGCGCTGGCTCTTGATCTCCTGGACCAGCGTGTCCGAAGCGATCGCGAGGTCCCCCTTGACCTCGTCGAACAGCAGGTCGCCGGTGCACAGCATCTCGGTCATCGAGTTGATGCTCCCGGCCGTATTCATGATGTCGTGGAAGAACACGCGCTCCAGCACCTGGCGGCGCTTCTCGTCGGCGATGTCGGTGGCCACGAGCAGAACAAGGCCCTGCTCGTCCCAGAGAAACGGCGTGGCCGACATGCGCAGGTCCAGAGCCTCGGCGCCGGAGCACGCCGTGCGGCTGACCCGGAACTCCCGTTCGGCTTTGTGCCCGTCAACACCCTGTAGGATCGCTTGAGCCGAGCCGCAGTTACGGCACGCTTCGGCCGTACCGCAGCCCGATGGCGCGCTTGCGGCCACGTCGCACGCCAGCATCTCGCCCGGGCGCATACCCAGCAGGGAGGCGTGGCCGAGCGATGACCCCAGAGCCCTGACCGCCGCATTGCCGAAGACGACCTGGCGTTGCCGGTTGAGGATCATGACCTGCTGGGGCATGGCGTCCAGCACGCTCGTGAGGATCGTTGACGAGGTGATGGAGCGATGGGATGCCTGCAGTTCGTCCCCTGAGGCTCGCTCCGCCGGAGCGAATTCCGTCGTCAATGCGCAGACCATGTGCGCGGCCTCCTGCCGGTTCATTGGGCGTTCACCATATATCGACAGAAATTCATGGGAAGTAAGCGGGAAAGCGCGGGGCAAACGGGGGCGATCGTGTCGCGATCGCACCGTTCGGTACGGCCGACCGCCGCTTCGCGACCTCGCGCCTCCCTCCCTACTCCCGATCCAGCGTCACCCGCACCTTGGCGGCCAGCTCGTTGATGGAGAACGGCTTCTGGATGAACGATACGTCGGCGTCGAGCATGCCGTGGCGGCCGATGGCGCCGGCCGTGTATCCCGACATGAAGAGGCTCTTGAGGTGCGGATTGGCGGCCAGAATGTTCTTCGCCAAATCCCGGCCGTTCATCTCGGGCATGATTATGTCGGTCAGCAGCAGGTGAATCGGCCCCGGATGTCGGGTGGCGAGGTGGATGGCTTCGCTCGGTGTCTGCGCGGCCAGGACGGTGTAGCCCTGCCGTTCGAGTATCGTCGTCGTCAGCTCCAGGATGGCCGGCTCGTCTTCGACCAGGAGAACCGTCTCCTGGCCGCGAGCCGCCGCTGCTGCGCCGTTGGTCCCCGCCTGCTCTGCATTCCCCGCATGCCGCGGCAGATAGATCGAGAACCTCGACCCCTCGCCCGGCTCGCTGTAGACATTGATGAAGCCGTTGTTCTGCTTGACGATGCCGTACACCGTGGCGAGCCCCAGTCCAGTACCCTTTCCCAGTTGTTTCGTCGTGAAGAACGGCTCGAACAGGTGTGACAGCGTGTCCTTGTCCATGCCGCAGCCGTCATCGCTCACGTCCAGACGCACATACTCCCCGGGCACAAAGCCCCGGTGCTCGGCGCAGTAGCTCTCGTCGAAGGTCGTGTTCCCCGTCTCGAGCGTGACCTTGCCCACGTCGGAGAGGGCGTCCCGGGCGTTGACCAGCAGGTTGGTCAGGATCTGGTCGATCTGGGACGGGTCCATCTTGACGGACCAGAGATCCGCTGCCGGATGCCACTTGAGATCGATGTCCTCGCCGATCAACGGCCGCAGCAGCGTGAGCAGGCCTTGCACCATCTCGTTCAGGTCGAGCGCTTTCGGCATGATGGCCTGCTGGCGGGCAAAGGCGAGCAGTTGGCGGGTCAGGTCGGCCGAGCGCGTGGCCGCCTGGAATATCTTCATCAGGTTGACATGGAGCGGCTGCCCTGGGCTCACCTGCTCCAGCGCCAATTCCGTATGCCCGAGGATCACGCTCAGCATGTTGTTGAAGTCGTGGGCGACTCCGCCCGCCAACTGTCCTACCGATTCCATTTTCCGCGCCTGCTGGAGCTGGGTTTCGAGCACCGCCTTCTCCGCCTCGGTCTGCCTGCGGGCGGTGATGTCCAAAATGATGCCGTGCCACAGGGTGCCGCCATCCTCTGTGCGCTCGGGGTGGGCCTGAGACCAGCGCCAGCGCAGGCCTTGCCGCGGCAGAACGACCCTGAATTCGCAATAGAACGTCTGCAAGGTGCGAGCGGATTCCCCGATGGCGTTGGCCACGTCGTCGTAGTCGTCCGGGTGCAACCGCCCGAACACCGGAGTGGCATCTTCGCGCACTTCTTCCGGGGTCACTTCATAGATGTCATTCATCCCCGGGCTTGAATAGGGAAACGCTGAGCGCCCATCCGGATACAATCGGTACTGGTAGATCACGCCGGGTACCAGGCGGGCGAGGTTCTCGAGCAGGGACTGACTCTGCGCCAGTTGCTGATCTGCCTTGGACGGCTCGTGCATGTTCCCTCTTCCCTGCCGCGCCAAATGGCGGACGCCAAGATACGTCAACAGGGCAGATTGGCCCCGTCGCGCGCCGATTATGACTCGCGCCGACCCGGTGTCAAGCGCCTCTCAATCACTCAATCGGACAGGAGATCGCATCGTTCGATGGGGTTGGCCGCCGTGTCGCGACGGACTCGACCCGCTGGTTGCATGACGCGCGGGCCCATTGAGTCCGATTAACCAGATAGAAATGGTCTTGAAATCAGGTCCCCGATCGGTCACACTCACGGATACACGGCGCCGGCGCCGCCACCGTGTTCACCAACGGCAACCCGGCGCCCGGGGCGCGTCTGTGGGACAACGTCAACGATGCGGGTTCGGCAACGCTGACGCAGACCTTCAACTGCGGCGGCACAGGCGACGGCTTGTGCTTCCTTTCGCTCGAGTATATCGCCGACACGACCTATGGGTCGAACATGGCCGTGACCGTCACGCTCGACAACGTCGTGATGTACAGCGCCAACCACAACGGCGGGGTCACCGCGTTCACGCCGGTGGAATTCTCGGTGCCCTGCGGCCAGCACACCCTGGGGATCTCGGCGGCCAGCACCAGCACCTCGTTATTCTCCAACTGGATGATGGTCGTGGACAACGACACGGCATCCTGTATCCCGCCGGTGTCCGCCGACGGCAGCACCTGGAGCAGCCTCAAGGCGACCTATCGGTAGGGCCGCGCGACCCTGCTGCGCCGCGCTTCGGTACGCATCATCAGGGAGAAGACGCCAGGTCACGCTTGGCGCAAGAACCTGGCGCAAGAACCTGGCGCAAGAACCTGGCGCAAGAACCTGGCGCAAGAACCTGGCCGCAAGAACCTGGCGCAAGAACCTGGCGCAAGAAGGATGATCTTGAGCATCCGGGTATGCTATTGTCCCCGCATGGCAATCGCAACGGGCGCAAGGCCGACGGAGCCTTTCGGAAGGCACAGGCATAACCGATCCCCAATTCTCCCGCCCGATCGCCCGGCCAAGCCCGAAAGTACCGGGGGCTACCGCGATGAAGAGACAACAATATTGCGATCTCGTGAAAGAGCGGAAGCAATGCCGCGCGTGCGACGGCCTGTTGAATCCAGGATCACCGGAGCTCGCCGATTGCGATTCACTCGAAATCGGACCATGGAGCATTATCCACGGGGACCTTGACGCTCCACTGATGATCGTCGGCCAGGACTGGGGAGACACGCGGGCTTTTCAAGCACAGCGGGGTCTCGACGATCTGCACAATCCCGTTCTGTGCACGTTGGAAAAGCTGCTGGTGGCGGCGGGCTTCGACGTTCAGATGGATGGTTACGGACAAGGACCGCGTGGGCTGTTTCTGACAAACGCAGTTCTCTGCTTGAGAAAAGCAGATGCGCAGCCGCGGTTCAAGGATTGCTGGTTCCTCAATTGCGGGGAACGATTCCTGAGACCGCAAATTGATCTGGTTGCCCCCCGCGTCGTGGCAACGCTGGGGCAACGCGCCCATGAATCGGTCCTGCGCGCATACGGATTGCAGCCGGGACGTTTTCGCGATGCCGTGGAATTGCAGGATGGCTCCGAACTTCCGAACGGCATTCGGCTCTTTGCCATGTATCATTGCGGGAACCTTGTTACCAACACGCGGCGCAGTTACGAGGAGCAGGTAGCGGATTGGCGGCGCATCCGGAGCCGATTGGATACGTGTGGTATTGGCTGGCAGCGATCGCCCTTGGAATCGTTCGTCGATCCGGGAACCGGGTGGGCTGTAACGCGACAAAGACGGATCAATCCGGTGTCCCATGCCGAATTGATGTGTGAGACCATCACCGATCCGCTCTCCGGGGAGACCAGCACGTCGATCGGGCTGAGTCAGAAGCCGCGCGATGTCGCAACGTGGGTGCGTGAGATCGGGAATTGGAAGGCGGGAGCCGCTGAAGCCGCTCGAGAGCAGACTGAAAACCTGCACCGCCTGTATCCTGAACTTGCTGCCGGAGCTGATGTACCCCACGGCCCGCTGGGATTGCTGAAGCTGCGATTTGCGGAGTCCTTCGCCGCCTGGTCCATCGGACTGCCCGATGATGATGTCGTCTGCCGCCGCCGCGGTTCCATCTCCGTTGCCGGCTGGTCGATCAGTTACCTGTTCGGCAGCGACGAAAAGGGCGAATACCTCGACTACTACTCCCAGCACCGGATGACGAGTGACAGCCACATGCGGCTGTACGCCGACGGGCGCGTCGAGGGGCTGCCGGCTATGCAGGACCTGCGCCTCTGCAGTGAGGACCCGGTCGAGGACGAGCGACTCAAGGCGGAATACTTTGACCACAATCACCGGATTGGCGAGATGCTCCGTGAGAAGGGCTTTTGAGAAACTTGGCACGTCGTACGGATCTTGAGCGTCTGGCGGACATGCTGGAGAAGCGATCCGGCCACCAGGCATCGGGCGGCCGGGAATGGATTGCCGTGGGGGAGCGAGGGCGGTTGTCGCGAACATTCGGGTATGCTATGGTCGGCCCACGGTAACCGCAACGGGCGCAATGCCGACGGAATTTTGCGGGCCACAGGATGGTGGCTCGGATTGCCTCTCCCCCGGACGATGCAATGCGTACCACGTTCTGGCTTCTGATCTTCTCGCTGTCCCTGATCGTTGGGGGAGTTGTCCTGGGCTCCTGCTACCACACCGTGTTCTGGATCCTGCTGTTCGGCGGGGTCTTCCTCGCTGCCGTCATCATGCTGGACCTGTGGACGATCGTGTCCATGGAGATCCAGCTCAAACAGAAGGATCGTCGATTGCGGATGGATCATATCGCGAACCTCGGCCTCGACGATCAGGCGGCCCGGCCGCTGCCGCCGGCTCTTCCTTCGCCGGTACCGCCGCCAGCCTAGGCGGCGAGCGCAAAATGAAGGAATCTGAACATCGGGATCTGCTATGCTCACCTCATCGTAACCGCAACGGGCGCAAGGCCGACGTCATTCTCGGGAGGGACCGGCGGGATGGGGCGCAACCGGAATGGCGATCGATGACCAGCGGATTCATGGCGGCTCGCCATTCTGCGCTCGCCTGCACGGCACTTTGTGTCTTGTTGATCACCGCGATGTGCGGCGCCAGGGCTTCCGCCGACTGGGTGCAGATCGAGACGACGGCCGAAAGCGGCCATCTCCAGGCTGCGTGGGGTTCGGATATCGCCGACGTGAACGAAGCGAGCTGGTCCGGGCTCGGCACGGGGGTGGATTATACCGTGGAAGCGCTGGCCGTGGACCGGAATGGCCGCCTCTACGCCGGGGGCTCGTTCGAGTTCGCCGGCGGGGTAACCGTCAACCAGGTGGCCATGTGGGACGGTCTCCAATGGTCGGCGCTCGGCTCGGGCATGGTCGAACGGGTCTTCGCGCTTGCCGTGGCCGCGAACGGCGACATCTATGCCGGGGGTGCCTTCTGGGAAGCCGGCGGCGTGACCGCAGCCCACATCGCCCGGTGGGACGGGACATCCTGGTCCGCACTGGGCCCGGGGCTGGACGGCTGGGTGTACGCCTTGGCCGTCGATCAGAATGGCCACCTCTATGCCGCAGGCGATTTCTCCCACTCCGGCAGCACGTGGGTTCACGGCGTCGCCAGATGGGACGGGACAACCTGGTCCGCGCTCGGTTCGGGACTGGGCGGCGCCTATGAAAGCAATAGCGGCTACGCCCTGGCCGTGGACGACAGCGGCATCTACGTCGGGGGCTACTTCACCACAGCCGGCGGCCTGCCGGCGTCCCGCATTGCCAGATGGGACGGGTCCGCCTGGTCGGCGCTCGGCGTGGGCACGAATTCGGGCGTGGAGGCCCTGGCCGTGGATGCGAACGGCAACCTCTACGCCGGGGGCTACTTCACGACAGCCGGCGGCATCCCGGCCGCCCGCGTCGCCAAGTGGGATGGAACGACCTGGTCGGCACTCGGCACGGGAACGCACGGCGGATATTTCGCGCTGGCGGTGGACGAACACGGGAATCTCCACACCGGCACCGCCAGATGGGATGGGTCCACCTGGTCGAACCTCGGCTCAGGTCTGGATGGCTCGGTGCGTGCCCTGTCCCTGAGAGGAAGCGCCGACCTCTTTGTCGGCGGCTCTTTCTCCACCGCCGGTGGCACGCCTGCCGCAAACGTTGCCCTGTGGCATGAACCCACGCCCAGTCCCGTCCCGCTGGACGGCACCGCGCGCGCCGGCGTGACGTTGTTCGACGCCGCCCCGAACCCGTTCAATCCGCAGACCACGCTGCGTTTCGATCTCCACAACGCCGCGCTGGCCCGGTTGGCCATCTATGACCTGCGCGGACGGCTCGTTCGCTCGCTGGTGGATGAGTATCTTTCGCCGGGTGTGCACGAGACGACATGGAACGGACGGGATGACAAGGGTGCGCAGGTTGCGTCAGGGACGTATCTGGCGCGGATCGACGCCGGTGCGCAGCAGGCAACGACATTTCTGACGTTGATCAGGTGAGTCGGCGTCGATAGTCAGTTCAATTGCCTGCCGATAACCCCGGCCACGAAATTCGGCCCCTCGCCGATTGAAGCGATGCTGCGAATCTTCTCTTTCACCACCTCGACCTGCCCCATGGCCTCGGCGGCCTTCAGCGTCGGGGAATAGGCAGCCCAGACATCGAGGCCGGTGATCTCGTACCCGTAGCCGCTGGCGATCCAGTGCAGCGCCGCCAGGCCGGCCCCGACGGCGAAGGCCGGATCGGACTCGGCGTAGTCCCGTGCCGCCCGGGCCAGGGTTCTCGGATCACATGGACTGGTGACCGCCAGTCCCAGCGCCACGTCGCGGAACCCGGCGTCCTTGGCTGCGGCGAACCACTTCCCCTCCTGTCCCGGCGTGCTGGCCACCAGGTCGGCCAGGATGTCCTGCGGCGGCAGGTGGGGGTACTTCCGGGTCAGGGCTCGAAACGTCGCCAGGTGCGTGGTGGTGCGGTTGGCCTCGAGCCCGTAGCGGCGGTAGGCCTCATCTGCCTTGCCGGCGTCGATGAGGATGCCTTCGCAGATCCTTGCCAGGTCGCTCGCGTGCGTCCAGGGGTTGCGCAAGGACTCGGCATGCCGGATGGCATCGTCGGCGCGGCCAAGGGCTGACAAGGCGAGCACGCCCCACCGCTGGTAGGGCCAGAAGCGGCGAGTGTCGAGTTCCAGGAGGCTCAGCAGTTCAGCCTGACGCCCGGCGGCGTGCAGGGCACTGAGGCAGGCCGAAGTGCCGTGGAAGTGGCCGCGGTGCGCCCGGTCCTTTGCCCACATTTCCTTGACCACCCACACGAGCCGGTCCGCCCAGGCTGAGGCCACCTCAGGTGAGCCGCACAACGTCCCCCAGTGGTCGTCCAGCGATTCGATGTAGGGGATTTCGTCAGCGGCATGGGCCTCCCACAGACGCTCGAGCCACTTCTGGCGGATCGGCGGCGTGGCCTCGGCACCCGCGATGATCGGCACGAGTTCGGCGATGGCTCTGTTGACGGCCGAGCCGATGGCGCCGGACGAACTATCCACGTGGCTGAGAGCGGGGGAGACGCGTTCCAGAAACAGGACCGCACCCTCGGCACCGAGGACGGGGTCCGTCCTGGCCACCTTCTTGATCTCGGCCACCGCCTGCTTGACGCGTTGGATGGCGGGTTGGGATTTCCAGCCGAAGGAGTCGCGGCGGAAGCGGGCGCGGAACTCCCATTTGTGTGCCGGTGGCTTGGTCATGAGGCGCTCCGCACGGCGCGCTCGATTCCCTCACAGCCCAGGACATGGAGCAGGGACTCGACAAAGGCGGTCTTGCCGCTCCTGTCGAAGCCGGAAATGTGGATGATGGCGCGTTGCCTCACGGACCGCTCTCAGGGGTTGGTGCTGGTGGGCGCAATGGAGCGCGACCGGGTCCCATGACGGGACAGAATACTGCGGGCATCGGTGCCGGCACAAGCGCCGGCAGACTGTGCGGTCCCGTGCCGGGGGGTGTCGAAGAAGCCGGCCGACACATCTGCGCGACGCCGCACGATGCCGACCACCGGCAATATCTTCCCGGCGATCAGGGCCCCAGGTACGAGCCATCGCTTCCAACGTTCGATTTCTGGAACTTTTCAATTTCTGGAATTGAGAGTCGCGATCCACAATTCGCGCCCTGTGCTTCCATTTGGCCTCCTTGGCGGCGTCGCCCATGCACGACCCGCCTTGTCCCATTGTGAATGCCCATCCTTCTGGCCTCCGAATTGCCCGTCAGCACCGCCTGATGTTATCGCCAGCGTTCGCTATGACCGCCACGAAAGGAACTCCGGACCATGCAATCTCTAGCTACCGCGGGTGCCACGCACGCCGCCGGCCGGTCCGCAGTTGGATGGTGGAGCACGTTCCTGGTCCTGCTGGTGTCGGTCTCGGCATTCGGACAGTCCGCCACCGCCGATGATGCCCGCTGGGACCACCGCTTCGTCTTCCCGGGCACCGACGGCGCCATCACCGCCATGGTCTTCACGGCCGACGGCGACATGATCGTCGGCGGCGGCTTCACCACCATCGCGGGCCTGCCCGCCGCGGGCATCGCCCGCTGGGATGGATCCGGCTGGTCGACCCTTGGTGAAGGCCTGAACGGGGCCGTGCAGGCTCTGGCTCTCGACGGTTCCGGACGGCTCTATGCCGGCGGTGAATTCACGATCGCCGGCGGCGTCGAAGCTTCCCACGTTGCCTGCTGGGACGGCACGACCTGGACCGCGCTGGGTGCCGGTACCGACGAACGTGTCTGCTCGCTCGCGGTGGACGCCAACGGCGACCTCTATGCCGGTGGCTGGTTCGCCAACGCCGGTGGCGTTGAGGCTTCCTGCGTGGCCCGCTGGAACGCTTCGACGTGGTCCGCGCTCGGCGCGGGCGTCTCGGGTTCTGTGGAGGCCCTGTGTGTGGAGCCCGACGGCCGCATCTGCGCCGGCGGCTGGTTCAGCACGGCCGGTGGCGCCGCAGCCTCCCATATCGCCCGCTGGGATGGGCTCACCTGGACGACGCTCGGCACGGGGCTGAGCGGCGGCGGCGTGCGCGCCCTCGCCACCGACGGTTCCGGCCTGCTCTATGCCGGCGGCGATTTCCTGAGCTCCGGCTTCGTCGGTCTGTCCCATGTCGCGGCCTGGAACGGCAGCGCGTGGACGGCGCTGGGCGAGGGAACGGATGGGTCGATCGCGAGGCTGATCGTCGACGACAACGGCCACCTCATTGCCGGCGGTTGGTTCACCACCGCCGGCGGATCCGCGGCCTCCGGGCTGGCCCGCTGGGATGGCGCAAGCTGGTCGCCGCTGGGCACGCGCCTGGGCGGCCCGGTGATGGCCCTGGCCTGCGCCGAAGACGGCAGCCTGCATGCGGGCGGCGTCGCGGCCATCGATGGCGGCGCTTTGAAGAATGAGATCGCCGCCTGGGACGGCGCCGATTGGGTTCTGCTGGACGGCGCTCCGGAACCGCAGCCGCAGGGCCTAGGCAGCGAGGTCATCGCCCTGGCGGCGGACCCTTCAGGGCACGTCTTCGTCGGCGGCTATTTCGGATTCGCCGGCGATGTCGTGGCCACCGCGCTCGCCGACTGGGACGGCGCCGGCTGGTCGACGCTGGGGTGGGGCTCCAGGTCCGGCCTCTTCGGTCTGGCCGCCGACGGCCAGGGCCGCTTGTACGCGGGCGGCATGTTCACCGATGTCGGCGGCGTTTCCGCAGCCAACGTGGCCGTCTGGAACGGCGCGGAGTGGTCGGCCCTGGGAGCGGGCATTGCCGAAAGCGTCGAGGCTCTGGCCGTCGCCAGCGGCGGCGATCTGATTGCGGCGGGCAGCTTCGAGTCCGTCGATGGTTCCGCCGCTTCCCGCATTTACCGTTGGGACGGCGCGGTGTGGTCGATGCTGGGCACGGGAATGAACGGCCCCGTCTGGGCCCTGGCCTGCGATGACTTCGGCAACGTGTACGCGGGCGGCGATTTCAGCGAAGCCGATGGCGTCGCCGCTTCCCGCATCGCCCGGTGGGACGGCGCGGCCTGGCGCGCGCTGGGTTCCGGCGTGAACGGCCTGGTGCGTACATTGGCTGTCGACGGCGCCGGCAACCTCTATGCGGGCGGCTGGTTCACCACCGCCGGCGGCGTTGCGGTCTCCGCCGTCGCCAGGTGGGACGGCGCGGCCTGGTCCGCCCTGGGCGCGGGCCTCGACAACTACGTCCATGCGCTCGCCGTCGATGACGAAGGCATGCTTTACGCCGGTGGCCGCTTCGCATCCGCAGGCGGCATGGCGGCGTCCCGCCTGGCCCGCTGGGACGGCGTCGCCTGGTCTGCGCTCGGCTCGGGCGTGGATGACGACGTGAACGCCCTGGCCGTGGACACGCACGGCGACCTCCATGTCGGCGGCCGGTTCCGCCTGGCCGGCGGCACGCTCTCGAGCAACTACGCCATCTGGCACGCGCCGACGGCCTCGTTCGTGGAGTCCGGCACCGACCAGCGGCGCGCGGCGCAGTTCGGCGCCGCCGTTCCGAATCCGTTCAATCCCGCGACCGTGCTGTCGTTCGTCATCCCCGCCGACGGTCCGGTACGCCTGACGGTCCACGACCTGCGCGGCCGGTTGGTCCGCACGCTGGTGGCCGCCGACCTGGTTGCCGGCGACCACCACGCGACGTGGGACGG
>JFJP01029788.1_pt1 | contig 13012 bp, 10 predicted proteins | sample 431651 | NCBI WGS metagenome assembly JFJP01 (sample SAMN02602958, study PRJNA72255) | Microbial mat metagenome, whole genome shotgun sequencing project. | biome: fresh water; feature: sink hole; material: water; isolation source: purple microbial (photo- and chemosynthetic) mats found in...
CGCTGTATGGCACCGAATCACGTGATTCCGTGTGTGAATGGCACCAAAGGTGCCATTCACATGCAGGATTCCAAAGGAATCCTGCATGAAAACTCGTTGAAACGAGTTTTTACACGAGAATCAAGTATCGAAGGTTTTCAACAGTTTCCCTGACTGGGGAACTGCTGCAGACTTCGATGGAGCATGTGAAAGATCTCATGGGTCCCCACACACAGGAGGAGGTGCGGTATGTTGTTCAACACCCACGTTCGTATGGGAAGCCAACTGCATGCATGGATGAGTCGGGAACAAAGCCGGATGTTGCCCCGGCAGGCCTTTGTCTACGGGAACATCAAGCCGGATTTAGTCCGGAAGCGTTCCGGTGAAAGGCATACCTTTCAAGATTCATGGTCCATTGTGACAGAACTGTGCGATCGGCTGCTGGGGTCACCGGGTGAAAAAAGCCGGTGTGCCGCGGAGGATGCCGTGGCGGTCGGTTCCATCTGCCATTATGTCAGTGATGCCTTCTGCCGGTTTCATTACGACCCGACCCTCTATGCCAATCTCAGTCATCATTTCACCTATGAGGTCGGTCTGCACAAGCGGTTTCTCCGGCTCTTGTACGCAGACAGGCTTCCCGGAAGGAAGGCAGTGGTTCCGGAACCCGGGGGCCATCATGCAGGCATCGACTTGCCGAGTATCACCCCACGTACCGTCATCCCTTCCCTGTTTCGTCATCTGGAGGCTCAAATCGCCGAATACGGCGAAACAGAGCCTTCTTTTGATCTGGACATCGTCTATTCCATGAACAATTGTGTCCATGTTCTGGATATGCTCTTGCCCTGCCTGGTCCCGCCGCAGTCGATTCCCGATCTGATTCCCGTGCAGGATGAATCCCTGTATGCGTTTCGGGCGGAGCTGGATACGATCCCATGGAGGGACGCGGTATGAAGGTGGCATTTTGCATGAGAACCCAATATCGATTACAATGAAAAAAGGTCCTGCATGTGAAGGCTCAAGGGTTATAAGGGCATGGCATGCGGAGATGGAAAGTGAGGTATTTCTCATGAGTCGGTTCAGTCAAGGCAATCTGCAGGTTCAGGCGGAGCGTGTCGGTGATGTGCGGAGTCTGAACGCCTACATCGCAAAAGTATATGGCTGGATGTTTCTCGGTCTTGGACTCACCGCCCTTACCGCATTTCTTTTTCTGTCAAAAAGCGATTGGGTGGTTGGGTTTGTCAACAACAAGTTTTTGTTTTTCGGGAGTCTGATAGGTGAATTCGCACTTGTCCTTGCCATCAGCAGAGCCATCATGCGGCTTTCCTTTCCTGCCGCGGCAGGGCTGTTCGGCCTTTATGCCGTGCTGAACGGCCTTACCCTGTCCATCCTTTTGCTGATTTATACGGGCAGTTCGGTGGCTTCCACCTTTCTGATCACGGCCGTCATGTTTGGGGCCATGTCCGTGTATGGTCGTGTGACCCGTGTTGATCTGACACAATTCAAGGGAATTCTCATGATGGGTCTTATCGGTGTCGTTGTGCTGTCCCTGTTGAATCTCTTCCTTCGAAGCAGTGCACTGGAGTGGATTGTCACACTCGTGGGCATGTTCGTGTTCCTCGGACTGGCAGCGTATGACATGCAGAAGCTGAAAACCTACTACTATTCCACCCAGGATGACCTGGTCATGCAGAGCAAATTGGGCCTGCTGGGCGCATTGAGCCTGTATCTTGATTTCATCAATCTCTTCCTGATGCTGCTGCGCCTGTTCGGCCGCAGGCGGTAAGGAAGCAGATGATTCCAGGTTTGACAAAAATGGGGAAACCAGGACATCGATGCGGGTTCGCACGCATATGGAAAAGCGGACGAACGGGAGAACTTGATGGACGACGAAAAAACGGCTGCATGCAAAATGGATGGAGAAATCATGAACGAAAGCAAGACAAACGAGCACATTCCTACGCGTGATGAAGCCTGGATCCTGCTTCGGCAATACAACGACAATGACAGCCTGATCAGGCACGCCCTCGCAGTCGAAGGGGTGATGCGCCACTTTGCAGGTCTGCATGCTCCGGATGATGTGGAACAGTGGGGAATCATCGGTCTGGTGCATGATCTGGACTATGAGCGTTTTTCAGATTCGCATTGCGTGAAGGTGAGGGAAATCCTGGAGAACGCCGGCTGGCCGCAGAAATGGATCCGTGCGGTGGAAAGTCACGGGTGGGAGCTGTGTGTTCCAGTCAAGCCGGAAACCCTGCTCGAAAAAACCTTATATACCATTGACGAACTGACCGGGCTTGTCACCGCGACAGCTCTCCTTCGACCCAGCCGGAGCGTGCTGGATCTGGAAACAAAGTCCGTAAGGAAGAAATGGAAGCAGTCCGGCTTTGCGGCAGGCGTCAACCGTACGGTCATCGAAAAGGGGGCGGACCTGCTTGGTGCACCGCTCGATGAGATCATCACCGAGACAATTCTGGGCATGCGCAACGTGGCGGAAGCGATCGGACTGCAGGGCTCGCCGGAGTTGAACTGAGCTGGAATGACGCATTCAGAATTTTATTGACCCTTTCTTCGATATGGGTATGCTGATCAGGAACGCTTCATTCCGATGTTTCCTAGACCATTGCTTCAATATGGATGTGCCGCTCGATCGAAAGGTCCAGGAACCGGCCGCCTGCCTTTACAAGCGGGCGGCTTTTCATGTTCGGATTGATGTAAAGGATTTCTCCGATATCACCGGAACTGAGGAAAAAGCGGTCTCCAATGTAGTATCCGGGCACCTGACTGAGGAATGCAAGGGTTTCTTCAAGGTGAAAGCCCGTATGGGCCTCCTGTTCCAGAATTTCGAATGCGCGGAATGGAGAGACAGCCCGCTCCCGGCCGGTGCCCGAGGTGAGGTTGTCGAATCTGTCCACTACGGCGATGATGCGCGCGAGCGGGTCGATGCCGCTGCCCCTGAGTCGCATCGGATAACCGTTGCCATCCGGACGTTCATGGTGGGTCGCGACAATGGTGGCAATCCGTGAATCCATATCCCTGCAGGCGTTCACAATTTCCCAGCCAAGTCGGGGATGTCGGTTCCACTCCTCCTGTTCCTTTTTCGGAAGCGTTCCCGGCATATCCATCAGGTGTCGTTTTATTTTTGTTTTTCCTATGTCATGGAGAAGGGCTGCCTGTACAGTCAGATAAAGCAGATTTTCGTTCATCTTCATCCATTGATGCAGATATGCGGCCAGCATGGCTGTATTGAGGCTGTGTATCTGCAGGGAGGCGGAAACGGACAAGGAACGGTATGCCTGCCGGAAGAAGTCATGCCCCGAGCTGGTGCTCTCGCAGACTTGCGCACAGGCCATTTTAACCTGTTCCGGCTTCAGGGGTTTTCCCGAGGTGACCGGATCGAAGATCTGCTGGACATTTTCCAGACATGCCTGATAAAGCGCCTCATACCGACCGTCGGAAACGATGCCCTCCGGGGAGGGGGCAAATACCTTGATGCGGGCGTATCCGAGATTTTCCAGACGCATCAGCATGGATGCATTCAGAACGGTTTTTTCGAGAATGACCACGACTCCTTGAGCGTTATGAATGGTTTCTGCGATCTGCATGCCTGGTTCGCATTGGTGGATGGAAACTTCCTTTTTTGGAGAATTGACTTCCTTGGCAATGACATGCAGGGTGCCGGCGCGATCGTTCATGGCCATGGTGATATCCAGCCTTTCTTCTTACGTAAAGCCGCGCCCGGAGGGTGCGCGAACAGGATTAGCCAAGGGGTCGCAATGGAATACAGACTGCACGATTTCCATGCAACCGCCAGGTGCGGGTACCCGAAGGTGTCGGTGATATTCCGACGATTGTGTTGATGGGCGCAACGTCGCCATGTGGCATGCCGTCTGTACGGCATGACTATTTACAACCTGATTGCCGTATTATATCAAACCTTTATGCAAATGCAAGGATTTTCGATCGGGAAACAGTCTTCAAATCGTTCTTATGAAAGGGTTTTAACAGAAATTGGTTATCTCTTGTCGGATGTGTGACTGCATTTTTCGCTGGTCCTCCACAAATATCTTTTCCATATACTTGACGATTTTGATGGGAAAGAATAAACTGTTGCATGAAGAGAGCGAAACGTTTCGCGATTGAGGAGAATCCGATGGCGGCAACGATCAAGGACGTGGCAAGGCATGCAGGTTTGTCCATTGCCACCATTTCGAAGTATCTGAATGGTGGACATGTTCTGGATGCCAACCGTGTCCTGATCGACCTGGCTGTTGCGGAACTGGAATTCAAGGTCAACGGCATGGCCCGCAGCCTGAAGACCAGCAGGACCATGACGGTCGGTGTCCTCATTCCGAATCTGGAAAGCATTTTCTGCACCAGCATTGTCTCGAACGTGGAGAATGTGCTGCAGGAATTCGGCTACAGCACCCTTGTGTGCGATTATCGCCAGGATCCTGTGATGGAAAGGCGCAAGCTGGCTTTCCTGGCGGATCGGCAGATCGATGGTCTGCTCATGATGCCGCTCGGAAACGACCCGGAACTGCTGGAGCCCCTGCGCGCAAGGAACATCCCCCATGTCCTCATCGACCGACCGGTTGCCGGAAGTGACTGCGACACGATCCTGGTGGACAATCTGAACGCCTCCTATGCCGCCGTGGAGCATCTGGTCGTGCAGGGACACCGCCGGATCGGCATCATACGCGGACCCCAGGGCATCCATACGGCCGAGGAACGGCTGAAGGGATATACTCGTGTTCATGAGGACTACAATCTGCCGGTTGAGAAGGTGTTGATCCGGAACGGCGAGTACCGGACGGAAGACGGATACGGCCAGATGAGCGCGCTCCTTGACCTGGATGTGCCGCCTACGGCGATTTTCGTGACAAATTATGAGATGACCCTCGGGGCCGTGATGGCACTGAATGAAAGAAATGTCAGGATTCCGGAGGACCTCTCGGTCATCGGGTTCGACAATCACTCCCTGACGAGTCTGGTCAAGCCGCCGCTCTCCATCGTTGTCCAGCCCATTCGGGAGATCGGGGAGATGGCGGCACAAACACTGCTTCGGCGCATGCGTGATGACCGTGCCGGATTCCCCATACTCTGCCGGATGAAGACACAGCTGCTGCTGCAGGCGTCGGTCGGACCGCCTCGCACCCCTTGATTTTCTGATTTTCTTTATCTTAAAGCGAAACGTTTCGCGATAAGCAACCCCATCCACTGATAGCCATGTGTCCAGGTGCGCAGAGCATCAGACCGGACACCTGAAAGAAGGAGAACATCATGTTGAAAGGCATCCCCGCCATCCTGAGTCCGGAACTGCTGAAAATTCTCATGGAAATGGGCCATGGCGATGAAATCGTGCTGGCCGACGGAAACTTTCCAGCTGCCGCCATTGCTCAGCGTCTGGTCCGTTGCGACGGACATGGAGTACCCGAACTGCTGGAAGCCATTCTGAAACTGTTTCCGCTGGACCCTTATTCCGAGTTTCCGGTGGCGCTGATGGAGCTTGTGCCCGGCGACACGGTTGAAACCCCCATATGGGACATTTACCGGGAACTGGTCTGCAAGAGCGAGGCAAAAGCAAACAAGGTGGAGAATGTCGAACGGTTCGCTTTTTATGAGCGGGCAAAAAAAGCCTATGCCGTCGTGGCCACCGGAGAGTCGGCGCTTTATGCGAACATCATCCTGAAGAAGGGCGTCGTGACGACGGTCAACCGCTGAACGTTGGAAACGTGAATAGGCAGGAAAAGTCAAAATTCAAACAGGGGGAGAAGTCAATGAGTATCGACATTCCTTTCAAGATCCTCAACGGAGGCGCACGCATGCCGGGGATTGGCCTCGGCACCTTCGGGTCGGACAAGTATGACGGAACAGCCGTAGCCAATGCGGTTCAATATGCCATCGGTTCAGGCTGGAGGCTGATAGACTGCGCTTCCGTATACGGCAATGAGGCACAGGTTGGCCCTGTGCTGGAAGAAGCGATAGAGTCCGGCGTTCCCCGGGAAGAACTCTTTGTTGTATCAAAAGTCTGGAACGACATGCATGGAAAAGGGGATGTGCTGCTGTCCTGCGCGCAGTCTCTGAAAGACCTTCGGCTGGATTATCTGGACCTGTTCCTGGTGCACTGGCCCTTTCCGAATTTCCATCCGAAGGGCGCCGCGCCGGATTATCACAATACGGATGCGAAACCATATATCCACGAAGCCTATATGGAAACCTGGCGTCAGATGGAAAGGCTTCAGCAGGCGGGTTATGTGAAGAATATCGGCACGTCGAACATGACGGTGCCGAAGCTGCAGCTGCTTCTGCGGGACTGCACGATCAAGCCTGCTGTGAACGAAATGGAGCTTCACCCCTCCTTCCAGCAGCAGGAACTCTTTGATTTCTGTCTGGAACAGGGCATCCAGCCTGTCGGGTACTGTCCGATCGGGTCGCCCGCCCGGCCGGAAAGAGACAGGACGCCGGAAGATGTTGTCGATATGGCGCTTCCGGCGGTTGTTCACATCGCGGAGGCACATGGTCTCCACCCCGCGCAGGTCTGCCTGAAATGGGCCGCTCAGCGTGGACAGGTACCGATTCCCTTCTCCGTGAAACCCGAACAGATAGCCGCGAACCTGCAGGCAATTCTTTCAGAGCCGTTTTCAGAAGCGGAAATGAAAGAAATCGCCTCAGCGGAAAGCAATTGCCGTCTCATCAAGGGACAGGTGTTTCTTTGGGATGGCGCGAAAGACTGGACGGATTTGTGGGATATGGGCGGGAGCATTCCCGGATGAAACCGTGGACCCTGCATGCTAAAGGCACGAGTTGCGCCATTTGTGAACTGAACCGCATCAAGACGATCTGAACGGCTGAGGCCGGGGAGGACACAGCATGAAAATCATGAATCAGGAAGCCAGGATGGAAAAGCTGGCATCCATCGACAACATCATATCAAAAGGTCCCTTTGCCGCATCCTGGGATTCTCTTGAATCCGTAGGAATCCCAACCTGGTACGAGGACGCGAAATTCGGCATCTTCATTCACTGGGGCGTCTATTGCGTGCCTGCCTTTGGAAACGAATGGTATCCACGCAACATGCATATCCAGGGAAGCGCTGAATTCAATCATCATGTGAAGACCTATGGCCCTCACAGCCAATTCGGCTACAAGGACTTCATCCCGCAATTCAAGGCTGAGAAATTCGATGCCGCCGAATGGGCGGAACTATTCGTGGAGGCCGGTGCCCGTTTTGTAATGCCGGTGGCGGAGCATCATGACGGATTCCAGATGTACCGAAGCGAATTGTCCAAGTGGAATTCCGTGGAAATGGGACCGGAGCGGGACGTTGTGGGTGAACTGAAAACCGCCGTGGAAGCCCGGGACATGATGCTCTGTGCCTCCAGCCATCGTGCCGAACATTTCTGGTTCATGGGAGAAGGCCGTACATTCGATTCCGATGTGAAAGACCCGGCGTATGCGGATTTCTACGGACCTGCCCACGGAAGTCCCGGGCCGGAGCACCATTGGGACAATTACATCGCCAATCCGCCGGACCAGGCCTATCTGGAGGATTGGCTCCTCCGTACCTGCGAGATCATCGACAATTATCAACCGAAAGTCCTTTGGTTCGATTGGTGGATTATGAACCTGGCCTTCAAACCGTACCTGAAGAAGTTGGCCGCCTATTACTACAATCGTGCGGCTGAATGGGGTGTGGGGGTCGCCATCAATTACAAATACGACGCATTCCCTGTTCAGACGGCCGTTTTCGACGTGGAACGCGGACAGCTCGCCGGCACCCGCAGCCTTTTCTGGCAGACGGATACCGCCGTGCAGAAAAATTCCTGGGGATATACGGAGAATCAGGACTACAAGACCGCCACCGACATCGTGGGCGATCTGGTGGATATCGTCAGCAAGAATGGGGCTCTCCTGCTGAACATCGGCCCGAAGTCGGACGGGACAATTCCGGAACCGGAGAAGGCCATCCTGCGTGACATCGGCGGCTGGCTGGCCAGGAACGGAGAGGCCATCTACGGCACGCGGTCCTGGGTCGTTTTTGGGGAAGGTCCTACAAAGATTGCGGAAGGCGCCTTTACGGATACGCATCGCAGTGCGTTCACCCCGCAGGATATCCGCTTCACCGAAAAGGATCGCGTCATCTTTGCGACACTTCTGAAGTGCCCGGAAGACGGCCATGTTCTGATCACCTCTCTGGGCGCGAAACGGCCGGCCGGTGCGAAGGTTGGCACAGGCCGGGTGACGGGCGTCACCTTGCTGGACGGATCGGTACCCTTGTTGTTCGATGAGACGGAGATTGGTCTGAAAACCGATCTGCCGTCCGGATATGCCTCGGATTATGCAGTATCGCTGAAAATCACATTTGCAGATTGATGAAGGAGGAAGCAAGCATGAGCACCATGAAAGCCGCATACCTGCCCGGTAACAGCACGGTCGAAATGCGCGAGGTGGAAATCCCGGAACCCGGACACGGACAGGTCCTGATTCGTACGAAGTCCTCCACCATCTGCGGCAGCGACATCCGCGCGATTTACCGCGAACACCTGGGCAAAGGACCCGAAGGATATCAGAACAAGATCGCCGGTCATGAACCAGCCGGACAAATCGTGAAATGCGGACCGGGCATGCGCCGGTTCAAGGAAGGCGACCGGGTTGTGCTGTATCATATTTCCGGATGCGGCCTCTGCATGGATTGCCGGCAGGGCTACATGATCAGCTGCACAAGCCCGCTGCGCGCCGCTTATGGCTGGCAGCGCGACGGCGGCATGGCGCCGTATATTCTGGCGGATGAGAAGGATTGCGTGCCGCTGCCGGATTCCCTCACCTATACCGATGGCGCTCAGGTGGCTTGCGGATTCGGCACGGTGTACGAGGGTCTCGAAAAAATCGGTATTTCCGGCAATGACGCCGTCCTGGTAGTTGGCCTTGGTCCTGTCGGTCTGGCCACGCTGATGCTGGCGAAGGCCATGGGCGCCGAAAAACTCATCGGGGTCGATGTGACGCCGGAGCGTTGCCAGATCGCAGTGGACAAGGGGTTGGTTGAACATGCGTTTGTATCCGGTTCCGACACGTTGGCTGAAATCATGAAACTGACCGGCGGACAGGGCGTGGAACGCGCCATCGACTGTTCCGGCCACACTTCCGGACGTCAGCTGGCCATCCGCGCCACCCGCAAATGGGGGAAGATTGCTTTCCTGGGTGAAGGCGGGACGGTCGAGTTCAATCCCAGTCCGGACATGCTGCATGATCAGAAGACGATATACGGTTCCTGGGTCACCAGCATCTGGAAGATGGAGGAACTGGTGTCGAAGCTGGTGCGATGGAACATCCATCCGGAAGATCTCGTCACACATCGGTTTACCCTGGAACAGGCTTCGGATGCGTATTTTCTGATGTCTCTGGGAAAATGCGGCAAGGTTGCCGTTGTATTCGACGAGGAAATCCGTTGACAGGCAGGACAATCGTGATGGGGCAGGAAACAGGGAAATAAAGGATATCAGGCAACCCGGCAGGCGAGAAGCCTGCCGGGTTGCGGCATACATGAGGGAGACGGGTATGAAAACAGCAGCAAAACACATTTTGTGGTACGACAAGCCGGCCTCTATTTGGGAAGAAGCCCTGCCGCTCGGGAACGGTCGGATTGGCGCGATGTTGTATGGAAAGACCGACACGGAATGTATTCATCTCAATGAGGATACCCTTTGGTCCGGATTTCCCAGGGATACGCAGAATCCATCTGCTTTGCAGCATCTGCCGGAAGTACGCAGGCTTGTGGCGGAAGACCGCTTTCCCGAGGCACAGAGTTTGATCGAGAAGGAAATGATGGGGCCGTGGACTGAGTCGTACCAGCCTCTTGGACAGTTGATGCTGGCGTGGAAAAGCAAAGGAGCGGTGTCGGAGTATCGTCGGGAACTGGTCCTGGACTCCGGTATTGCCGGCAGTACCTATCTCCTGGATGGCAAGCGGGTTTCAACGGAAATATTTGTTTCGCATCCAGACCAGGTGATGGCATATCGAGCCGATGCGGAGGCCGGGTTGGATCTTGACATCCGTCTTCAGAGCCTGTTGCCGCACACGACCGCTTCCCTTTCGGATCACATGCTTCTTCTGACCGGCCGGGCTCCTTCCCATGTTGAGCCTTCGTATGTCCAGGTATCGGATGCTGGCGTTTATTTTGATCCGGAACATCCCGGCATGGCGTTTGCCGCGGAACTGGAAGTAAGGGTGGAGCAAGGAACCGTGACAGCCTGGGGGGATCACCTGAAAGTTCGCGGCGCGCGGGTTCTGGAGGTCCGTCTGACTGCAGCCACCTCATTTGACGGCTATGACAGGGATCCGGCGACATCCGTCATTGATCCGGTTGATTTGTGCCGCACCACGCTGACAAAAGTTGAACCGGTTTCCTATTCGGACCTGAGAACTCGTCATGTCAAAGATCATGCAGAAATGTTCGAACGCGTGAAACTTGAACTTTGCGATGCAGACGAAACAGGTGAAGCCTGTGAATCGGAAGATGCAGACATGGAATGTGCCGGTTTCGGCGTGAAAGAAGACCCCGAGTCGATTGCGGATACCTTGACCACGGATCGGCGACTCGTTCGGTTTGCGGAAGGGAACCAGGACAATACCCTGGTGACCTTGCTTTTCCAATACGGGCGATATCTGCTCATTGCCAGTTCCCGTGCCGGAACCCAGGCGGCGAACCTGCAGGGTATCTGGAGTCATGACCTGCGGCCGGCCTGGAGTGCCAATTATACGACAAACATCAATGCCCAGATGAATTACTGGCCTGTGGAAATCTGTGGGCTTGGAGATCTGTCGGAGCCTATGCTGCGTCTGATAGACGAGTTGGCCATTACCGGTGCCGTGACGGCGAAAGCACAGTTCGGGTGCAGGGGGTGGACCGTCTGTCACAATGCCGATCTGTGGCGGGCGACGGTTCCTGTGGGAGGTGCCGCCCGCCACTCCTATTGGCCGATGGGGGGAGCCTGGCTGGCCCGTCATCTTTGGGAACATGCACAATTCACGAATGATACCGTATGGCTTCGCGAAAAGGCGTTTCCTCTGATGATCGGCGCAGCGCGATTCCTGCTGGACTGGCTGGTGGAAATGCCCGAAGGCACACTGGGCACGTCGCCGGCCACATCGCCCGAAAACGGATTTCTTCTGGGAAACGGTCAATCCTGCTGTGTTTCCCGATCCTCCACCATGGATCTTGCCATCATCCGTGATTTGTTCGGAGCCTGTCTGGCTGGGGACGTTATGCTTGGGGGCCATGCAGCGGGAGCTTCTCACGAAAATTCCGATGCTGCGGCAGACACCATGCCGAGTGTTCCGGTCGGTCAGATGGATGATGAAACCCTTGCCGTGCTGGAAGAAATCCGGGCTGCCATCCCCCGGCTGGAACCCTATCGGATCGGTGCACATGGCCAGCTTCAGGAATGGTTTCGGGATTTCCCGGAGGAAGAACCCGAACACCGGCATGTTTCACATCTATACGGCCTGTATCCGGGCTGTGGCATCGATCCGATGCGCACGCCCGGACTGGCGGAGGCGTGCAAGACTAGCCTCATCCGCCGCGGCGACGACGGCACCGGCTGGAGTCTGGCATGGAAGGTCAATCTCTGGGCGCGCCTGCTTGACGGCAATCATGCCTGGAAACTTGTCCGCCGTCAGCTGCGTCCTGTCCTTGCGAATGATTTCAACTATATGAATGGAGGCGGGACCTATCCGAATATGATGGATGCCCATCCGCCCTTCCAGATCGACGGGAATTTCGGCGTCACGTCCGGCATCGCAGAAATGCTGCTGCAGAGCCATGCCGGCGAAGTTCACCTCCTGCCCGCCCTGCCGGATGACTGGCGTGAAGGCCGTGTTTCCGGGTTGAAAGCAAGAGGAAACCTGACTGTGGACATGACCTGGAGGAATGGTGTTCTTGCAGAGGCATGGGTGACGGCTGGTGAGGCGGGTCGAGTGTCATTCCGCTGTGCAGCGGATGCATGGTCCGTTGAAATCCAGTCGGGGAAGACGAAAATTTTTGAAATCACCTGAATACACTGCCGTTGCGTGCATATTGTGATGCAATGTGCACGCAATGGTTTCATGAATCAATTCATGCCAAGAGCAGTCAGCATTTTTACCCCATACAGCAGCAGTCCGACCACAAAACCGCAGATGGCGCCATTCACGCGGATCCATTGCAAATCGTTTCCAACTTTCGACTCGATCATCCCGATGAGGGTAGTCGTGTCGAATTTATCCAGGTTTTCCTTGACCAGGCGCCCGATGTTCTCATGATTGCTGTCGATGATCCGGGAGAGCTGGGCATTCAGGAAATTTTCAAGCTGGCGGACTGTTTCTTCATCTGCCGCAGTCCGGGAGAGAATCCCCTCGAGAAAGGGGAGAATCTGCTTTTCCATCGTATCCGGCGATTCAATGAGGAAAAGCAGTTCGCTGCGCATTTTCTGCAAACCGGTCCGCAACTGGTTGTCCAGACCTTCGCCTGCAAGCATTTCCTGTCGGATCCCGTCGAGTTTGTCAAGAACGGAAGGATTTTCATGCAAGGAGCCGACCGCATTTCTCAGGCTTTCCAGAAGGGCGGCCCTGCTTGTGTTGTCCGGTTTTTCCATGTCTCTGGCAGCCGTGACAAGGAAATCCTGGATCAATTTTCCGATTTTCTCTTCGCCCATCATACTGACAACCGTTGGAACGGTCGCTTTCAGGATTCCTTTCATGGGCATGTCGAGGACGGCCCGGATGGCGGCTTTCCCAAGGTCCTTCCGGAGCTGTTCCCCGGAAAGCGACTCCTCGGCCTTGGCAAGAACGAACTGCAGGACAGTTTCGTCGTAATGCCTGGACAGGCCTTCCTCGGAGAGCGTCTTGACGATAAGGGCAAGGTCTGCGCTTTTCACATATCGCCCGATGAGGTCGCGGAGGGTGGAGAGCACCCCCTCTTCCGGCATGGCGGTCACCATGCTGCGCATAACCTGGACAAGCATCGCTTTCACCGTGTCGGTCCGGATTCCCTTTTCCA